>WUUC01132010.1_pt1 | contig 24730 bp, 14 predicted proteins | sample 6278441 | NCBI WGS metagenome assembly WUUC01 (sample SAMN13675441, study PRJNA597444) | soil metagenome | isolation source: soil | place: USA: Washington | collected 2017-10 | reverse complement strand
GGACGACACCGCCGCCGTAGGCGAGCCCGAAGTCGCGGTATGCCCCCGGTGCGACGACTTCGACCTCGAGCCCACGCGCCCGCAGCCGCTCGACAGTCTCGGCGACGAACCGCCCGGCGAAGTCGTCCTCGTCGCGGGGATACGAAGTCGTGACGATCGCGACCTTCACGGCCGCGAGGATAGCCCGGCGATCCGAGGCAGGCCCTTTCTCGACGAGGTGACCCGCCCTCCCGACGCTAGGTGGCGGGACCTCGAGCAGCGTCCGAACGACGAGCAATTACCCAGACGCCACTCGCGACAACGTGTGCCATCGGATGACCATCCAGCCACCAATCCGAATACTTGATCGGTGCGGCGAGCCATCGAGTGACTGCGCGCGCAAAGCGATACACCGAGGTGCTCCGACCGGAAACGAGAAGAGCGAGGAATTCTGCCGCCACCCACGCCATCGCAGATCCGGGCCCGACTGCGACACCACTTCGCATGACCTGGAAGCCGTGTTGCTCCACGCTCGCACAAAGCCCTTCCTCGGTGTAACGGCGGTGGTCGCGAGGCGCAGGATGGTAGCCCTGTAAGAACGGCACTTCGATCACAACGAGCCCCTCGGTCCTGAGCACGCGGTGAATTTCCGCAAGGACGCGCTCCGCGTCATCCACGTGTTCAAGAACTGCCTGCAAGATCACCGCGTCACAGGACCCATTCTTTAAGGGGAGATTCTCTGCAACCCCTACGACGTCCACGCCTGAGAAGTTGTCGATATCGAGGTTGACGACGTTGGCGCCGTAATCTGTTCCTCCAGAACCTACGTTGGCGATCACGGCATCGCGCGGGAGCGAGGTCACGAAATCCGCGATGAGGCAGCGCCGAGCCCGCGACTTATACGTCAGGTCCGGCTTCAAGCGATCACGATACTGCTGCGCCAGGCCGCGGAGACGTGTCGGGACGAACTCGAGCGCACCGGGATACCACTGTTTCGCGCGAGTCGGTCGAGCGCCGGGGAGAAGGAGCAATGGAACGCCGCCAACAATCCCGTACTTCCCGTCACATGAGGAGCAGCGAGCTTCGGCGTCGCTCCACGCAAGATCCGACCCGCAGGCTGGACACGCACAGAGGCTCCTTAGCCGACTCGGCGCCATGTTCACGCGGGCTCGCAAGGTCGCGCGTTTCCAACCGGTGGGGTTTCGATACCGCGAGGATAGCCCGAGGCTCAGGCTGGGCGGCTCAGCACGGGAGGCCCCCACCGCAGCCGAATGGATGAGATAGGGGGATGTCGCGCGTGCGCACGGCGCGGAAGGGGACGGAGGCATCCCCAGCGACCCTCGCCCGGATCAGCCTTCCCGAGGCAAAGACACGCAGTGTGCGTGTGAAGATGCCGTGTTGGTTGGCGCCGAGGCGTGCCACGGTCCGCCAACGGCTCCCGTAGCGCATTTGAATCATGACGCGCGCAGCCTCGCTCGACGGCGTCCGGCCCCAGACGAACAGCCGGCCGTTCCGCGGGAAGGCGACGAAGGGGAAACGAAGCGCCCGGATCGTCCGGCCCTTGGCGACGTCGCCGGCCACGGAGCCGTTCCAGCAGGTGGAGTCATCGGCGGTCGTCGGCGCTCCGCAGTAGAAGAGCCCCGACTGCTCGACGCGCACGGGGAAAGGCCGATCGCGCAGAAGCCACCAAGTCACGAGAGTAACGCCGCTTTGCCACATCCGGTACAGGGCCTCCGAGGTCCAGCGCGCGTGGCGGGCCATCGGGATGCCGAGCGGGTCCGGCGGCCTCGTCTCCCAACTGAACTCGGTGACCCAGAAGGCGACGGGACGCGAATGCACGACGTTTCCGGCCCGGACGGCGGCGCGGAGCAGGCGGCGCATCTCACCGAGGTCGCCGATCGAGACGTCGTCGGGCCAGTACGCATCGTGGGCCGGCCCTCCCTGGGTGTACGGGTGATGCGACCAGACGTCGAAAGTGGTCTTCGCAGTGCAGACAGGCCTTGGAGACTTGCCTCTGGACATGCAGAGCAGCTTGCGCATGAAGTCGAGCGGCATGTGGCCGTCGGGTGCCCCGAAGGGGGCGAGCGCACCCGCGACGACTCGGTTGCGAGCGTCCACCGCTCGAAGAGACGCAGCTGCTGCGTTGACCAGGTCCCTGTAAAGCGCCGGTGCGGCGGAGTTGCCGGCGCCTTCGCGCTGCGGGACGAAGAAATAGGAAAGGTTGGGCTCGTTCCAGATCTCCCAGTCGAAGACCTGACCTTGGTAGCGTAGAGCCGCAGCCCGCACGAAGAGGCCGAACTGCGCTGCGTCGGGGTTGTTGCTGCCCTGGCGCCCGCCGGCGGGCCGCTCGGCCCACGACGGTGCCTCGCGGAGTGTGAAGATGACGCGGAGCCCCCGGGCGCGGGCAGCGGTCACTTCGAGGTCGATGTGCGCCCAAACGTAGGCCGGGTCGGCCGGATCGGCCGCGTTCTTAGGCGCTGAGGGCGCGACGCCCCTCCAGTCGAGCCAGATGCGGATTGCCTTGCTCCCGGTCCTCTCGACACGGTCGAAGAGCAGTGGATACTCGCTCCACCATTGGCGAAGGTTGGGCTCGTGAATCGCCGTGACGAGAGGCCGCGCTGCCGAGGCCTGCCCGGCCACCCATGCGAGCACGACAAGACAAACGAGAACGAGACCCCTGGCCACCAACTAAGAGTAGTGACCACGGCACAGACGCTCAAGGCCAGAGCGGAAGGGCGATTCCAGCGGCCCGCTCCGCTAGCGTGAGGCGGCCATCCTGCCCGAACCCGCCCAACTGCGCCAGGTCGGCGTCATAGCAGCCGTCGCGGCGGCTGCTTTCTGGATCGCCTTCGACGGGGGGAGCTATTCCAGCGTCGCCCGAGGCGTCGTCGCGGTCGCCCTGCTCTGGGCCCTTGCCCTGGCGATCAGCCTCGGCCTCTGGCCCCTCGCGCCCCTAACGCTCGCCGCCCTCCTCGTCAGCGGACTCTTGACGGCGCTCGTCGTGCTCGCAGCGCTGTCCTCTTTCTGGAGCGAAAGCGCTGAGCGGGGCATAGAGGAGGCCAACCGGGCGGCGGTCTACCTCGCAGTCTTCGCCCTCACCGTGGTCGCATCCCGCCGCTCCGACCTGTCGGCGTGGCTGGCGGGCCTTGCGATCGGCCTCACGGGCGTCGGCCTCCTCGCGCTCGGAAGCCGCCTCTTTCCCGGCCTGGCGCCCGAAACCGCAGAGCTCGCGCAGCTCTTCCCTGCGGCGCACAAACGGCTCAGTTACCCGGTCAACTACTGGAACGGGCTGGCGACGCTGACCGCCTTCGCCCTGCCACTCCTCCTCTTCCTCGCTACCTCGATCAGGGGGGCGCTCGCGCGCGGGGTCGCGCTGGCGCCCGCTCCGGCCCTCGCGGGAACGATCTACCTGACCTCTTCGCGGGGCGGCACTTTGGCTGCCTTGCTCGCGACGGCAGCGTTCCTTGCGCTCGCCGGACGGCGCTGGGCAGCCGGGGGCGCAGTCCTCGTCGGCGGCGGGGGCGCGGCGCTCGTCGTCGCCGTCCTGGCTGCGCGGCCGGAGCTCGTCGACCGACCGCTCGACTCCGAGCTGGCCGCGGATCAGGGCCGCAGCGCCGCGCTCGTGATCGCCTTGATCTGCGTGGCCGTGGGCTTTGTGTGGGCGCTCGCGTCCCGCTTCGCGCCGTCCCCCCCACGGGTCTCCTTCCCGGTGCGGGTTGCGCTCGGCGTCACGGTCCTCGTGCTCCTAGGCGCCGGCGTTGCCGCGGCCGATCCCCGCGAGCGGTTCGAGCGCTTCAAGGAGGTGCCGCCCAGCCTGTCCACGGCTTCCATCGGGGAGCATCTCGCGAGCGGCAGCGGCAACGGACGCTGGCAGCTCTGGCAGGTCTCAGTGGAGGACTTCGAGCGCGACCCGCTACTCGGCCGCGGGGCGGGCACATACGAGGCCTCCTGGGCGGAGCGGGGCGAGCTCCCTCTCTTCGTCCGCGACGCGCACTCCCTCTACGTCGAGACGCTCGGCGAGCTCGGCCTCGTCGGTCTAGTCCTCCTTGTGGGGGTCCTCGCCGGCGGTCTAGTCACCGCCGCACTCCGCATCTTCGCGGCAGCGGGCGACGAACGCTCCGCCGCCGCAGCACTGGCGGCGCTTCTGCTCGCGTATGTATTCGAAGCGGGCATCGACTGGATGTGGGAGTTCACCGTCGCATCGGTCGTCGCCTTTGCCGCCCTCGGGCTCGTCACCGGGCCGGCAACCCTTCCGGGCGACTCTGCCGCGCCACGTGTCCGCCGCGTTCCTCTGCGGGTTGCGACCTTCGCCGCCGCCATGCTGCTCCTCCTCCTCCAGACTCCCCCGCTCCTGGCCGAACTAGTGATTCGCGACAGCGAGGCGGCAGCCGAGCGCGGGGATCTCGGCGAGGCGCTGAACGGCGCCGAAGCGGCCTCCAGCCTCGCTCCTTGGGCCGCCTCGCCCCGCCTCCAGCTCGCACTCGTACAGGAGCTCACGGGAAGTATCGAGGAAGCCAGAAAGTCCATCGTCGAGGCGGTCGAGCGGGATCCGGTCGATTGGCGGCTCCAGCTCGTCGCCGCGCGGATCCAGACGAAGGCGGGGGACTTCGCAGGTGCGCGGGAGAGCCTCGAGCGCGCCGAACAGCTGAATCCCCGCTCTCGTCTGTTCGACGGCGCGTAGTAGCAACTTTGTAACCCAGCGCACGCATCCCTGGATCAAGGGATCGGCGGTCGTGGGAGGTCGGACGATGATCGCTGCGCGGACCGAGTCCGCACGCCCCAGTCACCGCAGCTACCCAGATGCCGGCTTCCCGCTGGAAATTGGCGCTCGCCGGAGCGCTCGCCGCCGCTTTGTCTCTTTCCGGGCCCGCCCGGGCCGAAGCTGCCTGCGACACTCCCGGTTTCGCCTACGCAGGCCTCCGCTCCGCGCGCAGCGTGCACGGCATTCGGGCGTGGCTCAACCCACTCCAGAACCCGGTCGTCAACGGCGCCCAGGTCACAGCCTCGGTCGGAGTCGGCCGGGCTACGGTGTCCGGGAAACGCGGGCAGCTGCGGGCGGGACTCCTCGCCGTCACGGGCGAGCCGAACCGGATGTACTACGAGGTCCTGCTGAACGGGAGCTGGCGCGTGTACGTCGGTCCGCACGTCCAGCCGGGAGAGCAGCACCGCGTGGCACTGCTCGAGACCGCCGCCCGCCGCGGCCTTTGGCGCGTCTGGTTCGACGGGCGGCCAGCCAGCAAGCCGTTCTTCCTCGGAAGGCAGCCGGGCGGGCGCACGGCCCTCGCCGCAGCGGAGACCTGGAGCGACGGCACCGGAACATGCGACAGCTTCCGCTACCGGTTCGCCCGGGTCGCCGTGTCCGGGCAGCGAGGTCACTGGCGGCGGCTCTATCGCGGTCGCGTCATTGCCGACTCGGGGTTTGCGGTTCTCCGATCGAAGAAGAAGAACACCTTCGTCGCGGTCACATCGACCCAGCCGGCCCCGGCGCCGCCTGTCGCGCCTGCGCCGGCTCCCACGCCGGCCCCGGCTCCCACGTCTTTGCCCGGCGAGTTCACAGGCGACTGGGAGACGGGCGACTGGAGTCAGTGGTCGAACATCCAGTGGCGCACCGGAGGCAGCCTGGCCGACCAGTTTGCCGTCGTCACCGATCCGCTTCGACAGGGAAACTTCGCCGCTCGGTTCACCGTGCGACCGGGAGACAAGTTCGGCACATCATCGGGCGAGCGCTCCGAAGTCCTGTGGGTGAGTTCTGACGAGGGAGAAGGCGACGAGTACTGGTATTCCTGGTCCACGTTCTTCCCCACTACGTGGACCGAGCCCTTCGGATGGGGGATCTTCCTCCAGTGGCACTCGGACTATCCGATTCCTCCACCGGTTTCCTTCAATGCGCGGGCGAACACGGCTGAGGTGAGCGTGAACGCGGGACCGCTCGAGCCCAGCGGCACGAACGGGAGCTTCCGCCGCAAATACCCGCTGCTCTCGACGCTGAGCAAGGGGCAGTGGAACGACTTCATCGCCCGCATCCGTTGGTCGGGGACAAACGGAGCGATCACGGTCTGGCACCGGCTTGAGGGGGAGACCGCCTTCGTCAAGCGCGTGGACGTCTCCGGAATCCCAAATCTGCAGAGTTCGGGCGGCGCGACGTCGGAGAACTATCTCAAGCACGGCCTCTACAGAGGCGCCGACAGCAAGACCGACGTCATCTACCACGACGGCTTCCGGCGCTGGCAATCGGAGACCCCACCGGCTGAGCTCGAGGGGTCTTTCTAGCCTTCCCCTCCTGCGGCGGCGGCGTGCGCGGCCAGCCCGAGCAGAATGTGAGCGTCACTCCAGCGGATGTACGGAACCTTGTTGAGGAACATCCTCCCTCGCCGGTAGGCATAACGGCCGTCCGGACGTCTCAGGTTGGCCAAGGTCCATGCGAGCACGCGATTTCCAGCCTCGGCGCAACGGTCGTCGTGCACACCGAGATCCGCGAGCGCCGCGAGAGCCGTGCCCGCGGCGTGCGCTTCCACCGGGTATCTGCGCCGGTCCGACGCCCTGGGCGCCCCGTCTGGGTCAATCAAGCGCTCGAGGTAGTAATCGAGGGCGCGCCGGAGCGCGGCGCGTGTCTCCGCGTTTTGGGTGCGCGCTTCCCACCGACCAAGCCCCTGGAGGACGTAGGCGGTGTGATATCCGTCTACCCAACCGAGCCCCCGCCCCTCGCCATAGGGCCAGGCTCCATCGCCTCGCTGGCGGCCGAGGGTGAAGGCGACCGCGCCCTCCGCCCGACTCAACAGGCCGGATTCTTCACAGCGAGCGACGAGGCCCGCCAGGAGCAGGTTGGCGTTATGAATCGGCACGGTTGAGCCGCGGAAGTAGGCGAAGTAGGTCTCGCCGTTGCGGTCGACGAGTAGCTCGGCGAGCGCGAAGTCGAGGGCTCGGCCCACGAGTTCTCGGTACTGGTCGGCATCCGCATCGAGCAAGGCGTGAGCCGCGAACGCGCTGACGACGGCGTTCGGCTGGCCCCTACGGTAGTAGCCCCAGCGCGTCTGGACGTCGAAGTCGTAGCCCCACCCGACGCCCGCTTCCGTGCGAACGGCCTTCGCGGCGAGCCGAGCGGCCAGCCCGAGCGCCGCTTCTTGATCGCGTGAGCCGCCCTCAAGGCCGGCAAGGCGCGCGTGCGCCGACGTTGCCAGGGCGAGCGCCTTTGCATGCTCGGCGCGCGGGATGCCGAGCATTGGCCGCAGGTTGACGGGGAGCCGCCGGAAGGCCTGGATCGCGGCGCGGCGGAGGATCGGCGTACGCGCGACCCTGCGCACGAGCGGTGAGGCAAGGGCGTCATACGGATCCCACCCCGCGTAGTCCTCGGCGGCGAGTGCGTCTGCGAGCTCACGGGCCGCGTCAAGAGCCCGCTGACCCTCGGTCCCCAGCTCGCTCGAAGTCAGCGCTCTAGGCACGCTGGATTGCGAAGCACCATCCCCGCGTGGAGGATATGGCTAGCCAGCGCGTGAGGCAACGAGGGCAGATGGCAGCTACGAGAGCGAATCAAACAGGCCCACTCGTCTCGGTGGTAACGCCGACGTACAACAACGCGGTTCATCTCGCGGAATGCATCGAGAGCGTCCTCGCCCAGACGCACGCGAACTGGGAATACGTCCTGGTCGACGACGGCAGTACGGATCAGACTGTCGAGCTGGCCCGGTCCTACTCAGTCGAGGACGACCGCATCCGGGTGGAGGCTCACGACAAGCGTCTGGGCGTCCCCGGCAACTGGAATCGCATGATGGGGGTCGTCTCGAACCGGAGCGCCTATTGCAAGGTCGTGCACGGTGACGATCGGCTCTATCCGGAGTGCCTCGAGCGAATGGTCGAGCTCGCCGAGCACGAGCCGCGCGTCGGAGTCGTCGGCGCGTACCGAATCGACGGGTCGAGGGTGAACCTCGACGGCCTCCCCAACGACAAGACTGTCTTCTCCGGCCGGGAAATCTGCCGCCGCACGCTTCTCGGCGAGCTCTACGTCTTCGGCTCGCCGACGTCGCTCCTCATCCGCTCCGACCTCGTCCGTGCACGCGATCCCTTCTATCCCGAAGGCTCCCTTCACGCGGATACGGAGGTTTGCTTCGAGCTCCTCGATGGGACGGATTTTGGCTTCGTGCATCAAGTTTTGACCTTCACGCGCCGGCATCGCGCGGCCGTGACCTCTTCCGCCATGCGGCTGGGGACGTACCGGCCCGGCCGCATCGAGCTCGTGCGACGCTACGGCCCGCTCTTTCTCTCGCAGGCCGAGTACGAGCGCCGCCTCGCGGTAATGGTCGCCGACTACAGCCGCTTCCTGGCCAGGCATCCAGCCCGCTTCCGAGAGCCCGAGTTCCGTGCCTATCACGGACGAGTCCTCGGCGAGCTGCGCCGAACGGTCGACAGGCGGGCGGTCATGCGTGGAGCCTTCCGCCAAGCGCGGAGGAAGCTCGCGAGGGGCTAGATCGCCCAGCCCAGGCGGCGCGAGGCGATCCGGTAAACGTCGAGCGTCCGCCCGACCATACGCTCCAACGTGTACTCCTGTTCGGTCCGGCTCCGCGCCGCCGCCCCCAGGCTCGCGGCAAGACCGGGGGCATCGAGAAGCCGCCGGACGGCGGCCACGAGCGCCCCCGCGTCGCCAGGAGGAACGAGCAACGCCGTCGACTCGTCCGGGCCTACGACCTCGGGGATGCCGCCGATGCGCGAGGCGACCACCGGGATTCCGCAAGCCATGGCCTCGGGCAGAACCATGGGCGCTGCCTCAGCTCGCTCGGTGGGGAAGAGGAAGACGTCCGCAGCCGCCAGATAGGCCGCGACCGCATCACGCGGCTGCTTGCCGGCAAAGAGCACACGGTCTGCAACACCTAGCTCGTGGGCCAGCCGCTCGAGCGCCTGCCGCTCCTCGCCGTCACCGACGAGAGCGAGCTTCACGTCGTCGAGCGCTGCCAGCACGTGAATCGCGTGGTGCATTCCCTTCTCCCGGTTCAGCCGCCCGACCGCGACAAGGGTCGGCTCGGTACCGAGGCCGAGCTCGTTCCGCACGTCGTCCCGGGGGCGCGGGAAGAACAGTCTCGTGTCGACTGCGTTGGGGACGACGTGAATGCGCTCGCGCCGAAGCAGGTGCGAGCGGCGTGTCTCGTCGAGCTGCTGCTGCGAGGGCACCATTGATTCGCACGCGCGGAAGGCATAGGCGTTGTCCGGCGGCAGAAGATGCTGGCCTGTGATCCAGGCGAGATGCTTCGCCTCCGCAAGGACGGTCTGGGGACTCCTCACCCCACGCTGGAGGGCCGCGTGGGCGAGCCCGAGCCAGTTGCCGTGAAACTTCGCGACGAGCGGGACGGCCTCGTGCACGTCGCGCCGGATGAGGCCCAGCGCGCTCGTCGACTCGGAATGGACGACGTCGAACGGGCGCACCTCGTGCAGACGCGCAAACTCCTCGTGGGAGGCATGCAGCCAGGCCGGGTGGCGCATGGGCAGGCGCCGGTAGCGTGTCGGAACGTCGACGAAGTGCCATAGGGCTCCGAGGTGTTTCTCGCTCCGCTTGCCCTCCGGATGCCGGCCCGTGACGACCTCGACCTCGTGCCCGCCGGCGACGAGCCCGGAGGCGAGGTCGCTGGTATGCGCCTGCATGCCGCCGATGCCGTGCACATACGCCGCGACGGTGACGATGCAGACACGCACGGTCGCAGCTTGACCAATCTCCGGCAGCGCAGCACGATGCGAGGGTCGGAGAGGAGGGAGAGACGCCCGCAAAAGTCCTGGTCATCGGGTTCGACGGCATGCCGGGCTCGAGCGGGAGGTGCGGGAACTCGAGCAGGCTCGGACGCGCGCGAACCGCTGAGAGCGGCCTACTCCAGCCAGCCTGGATGATCGGTCTTCGCCAGCAGTTGCGCTGCGGGCCCTCTGGGGAGTACTAGCCCGCCTGTTCCGCCCTTCGTCAAATGGATGTCATAGGGCTCTGTCCTGACTGCTGGGGACGATCGGCCGATCACCTTCAACCTTCGAATCTGAAGGCTTCGTTGATGTCCGTAAACGAACTGCCCGCCGCAGACCCGCCGCCGGCCACGTAGACGACCCCGTTGATCGTGCCGGTGGCAGCGCCGTGGCGCGGCGTTCTCATCGGCGTGAGACTCCGCCACGTGTCCGTGGCGGAGTCGTACTCCTCGTTGGCGTCGAATACGCCGCTGCCGACGCCCGATGCCTCGCCGCCCATGAGCTGGACCTTTCCGCCAATCCGCCCGACGGCCATCGTCCGCCGGCCGGTCGGCATCGGCGCGCGCGCCGACCATGCACCGACCGCCGGGTCGAACATCTCGACGGTGTTGAGCGTGCCGTTAACGGTGGTGCCATCGGCATTGCGGGTGCGGCCACCGAAGATGTAGAGCTTGCCGTCCGCCGCCGCGGCAGCGGGGTTGTCACGACGGGTGGACATCGCGGGTGCCGAGCTCCAGGTCTGCGTGACGGTGTCGAACACCTCGACGCTCGCGAGCGACGCGCCGTCCCCGCCCATGCCACCGGCGACGTAGATCTTTGTCCCGATCGCCGCCGCAGCCGCTCCGCCCCTCGCCGTCGCCATCCCGGGGAGCGGCGTCCAGCTGTTCTGCGCCGGGTCGTAGACCGCAGCGTTCGTCACCGCTCCGGAGAAGGCGAACGTCGAACCGCCGAAGGCGTACAACTTATCTCCCACGGCGACCACCGCGGGGTTCTCGACCGCGGGACCGGGCAAAGGCGCCGCAGCCGTCCACGTATCGGTCCCGGGGTCGTAGACCAATACGTCGGACCGGGGCCCTGCACTCGTCTTGCCGGCCACGATATAGACCTCGCCGTTCAGCGCCGCGCCGCCGACGTCTAGAAGGCTGGCCGGCAGCGGCGCTTTCGACACCCAGCAGCCCTTGTCGTCGGGCCTCAGAAGCGTCACCCTACTCGCACCGAGTTCGCCCACCCCGATCCAGCCGTTGGGTCCCATCGCGAGCGGTAACGGGTCCACGAAGCCTGAGGCAAGCTGGTTGTTCGAGACGACGGAGAGACCGTCCGCGGACAGCTTCAACCGCCGGATATCGTCGCCGACCGAGTATCTCGCGATCAGGAGCTCGCCCTTAAGTTGCGCGCAGAAGGCGGCCGACGTGTATTCGATCGTGCCGTTCGCGGATGCATTGCTGCCGAGATTCGCTAAAGGCGGCTTCCAGTTCGGCAAGGGACTGACGCCCTGGAAGTGACCGTCCATGAACACACACTCGCTGCGATATGGGTTGGGATGGCCGTAATAGCCGCCCTGCACGAGCCGGTTGAGAGGGTCGGGCTGCGCACCCGGGTTGTCGCCGCCTTCCTCCCACGACCTCGTGTCGCCGAATCCGAAGCACGGAGGCGTCGGCGACGGCGGAAACGTCCCCGTCACCCCGAGCCCGTTATCGGGTCCGTAGATCGAGCCGTTCGAGTGGAAGACGAAGTCGTATGTATTACGGAGCCCACTTGCAAACACGGTGACGTCGCAGGGCGGGGGCCCGAAGATGTCCGTCTCGTTGGCGCACGTGCCGTCGAAGCCAGGAGCATTGACATCGGCGACCAGCAGAGCGGCTGAGAGCGGCTGCTCCTCCATGGCGCCAAACTCGGAATTGGCGGTGTTAGGCGCACCAGCGCCCGTGTTTCCTCCCTGAGCGATGTAGAGCTTCCCGTCAGGCCCGAAGCGGATCTTGTTCGTCCCGTGGTTCGCCTTTGCGCGTGGTATGCCCGTGATGATGTCGCTGCGCGCGGCAAGGGATGGACCGGTAAGACGACTGATGACGCCGGAGTTCGGTACGCCGTTGTCGAGAGACGGCGACGAATGCGAGACGTAAACGACGACGTTGCTAGACGTCGATTCCGGCCCAACGGTCAGGCCGAGAGTCAGCCGCGTGCCGAGCGCCGTGCTGACCGTGTCGGAAACCACCTCTCCTTGTTGGTTCAGCGTGAGCGCGTGCACCGTTCCCATGAGCTCGCTGACGTACAGGCGGCCGTCGGGGCCCCACTCCATGCTCGTTGGATTGGGAATGGGAAACGACGCCCGGGTGAATGCTGGTCCGGATCCAACCGGTGGGCCTGGCTCTAGCGGCGCGGCGGTGACGGAGAAGTCGTCGAACGTATACGTGAGCGGAGCCGGTCCGAAACGGTGGGTGGCGAAGATGCCGCCGAAGCTTCGGGTTCCGATTCGCGGATCGATACCCGCGGCGTCGAAGGAGAAGAACTCTCCGGGGACAGTCACCGTGGCCCGCGTTTCCTCCGCGCCGTTCCCGATCCGGAAGGAGCCCGTGACCGTGCGATCAAGAGGATTGGCCCGGAGCGTCAGCGACACACGCGACGCGCTCAGGTTGAACGTTCCGCCGTTGAATTCGGCAGCCGTGGCGCCGTTGAGCTCGAGATAGAGTTGGATCCTCGTCCCGGTGGGCTGGGATTGCACCGTCAACTTGACGTAGTTGTCGTCGTCGTTGCCGAACCAGAGCCCAGCCTGCTCGTAGTTCCCCGTTCCTGACGGCGGGTTGACGAGCGTCGTGCTGATGACGCTCACTTGATTCGGCGCGGCGATGCCAACGGCGAGGGCATTGAGCTGCGTGTCGACATTACGGGTCATGATCCCGGCCGTCGTCTCGATCTTGAGTGCGCTGCTCGGAAGATCCATGAGCAGCTTCGCCGGGTCATAGCGCGCCTCGCTGCCGTCGACGTATGTGAACCCGGTGCCGACGCCGTTGCGGTCCGCGACAAAGCCGTGATCGGTGGAGAAGTCGAGCTCGTAGGGCAGGTCGACGAGGATGTCTTCGCACGCCACCGGCAAACAGGCGACCGCATCGCCCGACACCGTGAACTGTGCCTGGAGGACATCCGTCCCGCCGGCGGATTTCTCGATCGCCGCCGTAACCGTGTGAGAGCCGGCCGCGACGGTGGCGGTGTCGAAGGGGACGGCTGAGCCGTCGTTCGCTGTCCCGTTGAAGTCATAGGGTGCAGCCGACTCGATACGGCGCGGACTGCCGCTCATCGCTGGGTCGTCGAGGTAGTAGCGCACCCTCGCCACGCCCGACTCGGGCATCGTGAAGACGAAGATGTCCGCCCCGCGGATGAAGCTCTGGCCCTCGAGCGTAGCTGGGCTCGAGCGGTTGCGGAGCCTGCTTACGAGGAGGGAGTACTGGCTGGCGGCTGTCACCGTCAGCGTCACGGAAAGGCTTGAAGCCGTATAGCCGGAGGCCGTCGCCGTCACCGTCTCGGTGTACGTCCCCGCCGCCAGGCTGGCCGGATCTGCCGTCACGCTGAGCGTCGCCGGCGTCGTCCCCGACGCGCGGTTGACGGCGAGCCACGCTGCGTTCTCGTTCACCGTGAACGAGGCCGACGACCCATCGCTCGTGGTGACCTGCGACGACTGCGAGGACGAGCTTCCGCCCTCGTGCGCGGTGAACGAAAGCGAGGTGGGATTGAAGACGAGGTTCGGCGTGACGGTGACCGTGAGCGTGACGGTGAGCTGCGCCGAGGTGTAGCCGGAGGCGGTCGCCGTCACCGTCTCGGTGTGCGTCCCCGCCGCGAGCCCGGCCGGGTCGGCCGTGACGGTGAGCGTGGCCAGGGCCGTCCCGGAAGCCGGGCTGACGGTCAGCCACGGCGCGTTTTCGGCCACCGTGAACGAGGCCGCCGACCCATCGCTCGCCGTCAGCTGGGACGATTGCGAGGACGAGCTTCCCCCCTGCTGGGCGGCGAACGAAAGGGAGGTGGGGCTGAAGGTAAGAGCCGGCCCGCTCGCATTCTTGACCGTGAAGGTCGCGCTCACGACCTGCGTCGTCCCGTTCAGGAAGTCGATCGCGGCCGTGATCGTGTGCGGGCCGTCGGCGACCGTCGTCGTGTCGAAGGCGCTCGCGAGCGCGGTCGTGCCGCCGGCGAAGTCGTAGGGGGCGTTGTTCTCCCTCCTCCGCGGCGTTCCCGTGGCGCTCGGGTTGTCGAGGTAGAAGCGGACGCGACGGATGTCGTCCGTATCCGGAGACGTGAAGACGTAGATGTTTCCGGAGGTCGTCACGCCGGAGAGCGTGGCCGGACTCGAACGGTCCGACCTGAGACTGAAGACGATGTCGTAGCTTGCCGCCGCTACGCTCGTATCAGCCAACGGCGCAGAGCGCCCCTCACCTGGCGACACCAGAGTCGGCGCAAGAGCCGCGACGGCGGCGAGAAGGGAAAGCCCGATCGTGCGCCGCACGTCCTTCAACGCCGCTCCCTCGTTCAGCGCCTCGACGCCACTATCGTGGTCATCGATGGCCCGCCGTCGCGAAGGCGTAGTCGGAACGGGGTCCGGCGGACCGCGACGCGCTTCTCGGAGGATCGTTTCTCAAGATGCGACCGAGGATATAGCCCTTGTCTGGTTGAGCCAAGACGTCGCAGGCATCACTCCGGCACCGGTCGCCGATGCGGGCTACCTGGACGCGCTCGACCTAACGAGCGAGACGTTCACCGCTGAGTCGCACGCGGACCGGAAACGGCGTGGGAAGCCGATTGGTCCGCCCACGGTGCGAAGGGCTGGATCGGCTGGAGCCACGGTCGCGTCCTCCTCGCGCCTCCCGGCGTCACTCTCGAGCCGACGCTACGGCGCCGAATCCGGCGGCGTCCCCTCCCGCAGACCGTCCCGCCGGTCGAAGTCCGGGCGGAAGGGCGTGCGGTTTCGCTCGCCGAGTTCGCGGCCGCGATCCGCGAGCGCCGAGAGCCCGAGCCGAACGGGCTGGACAACATTCGCAGCCTCGCCTTGGTGCTCGCCGCGCTCGAGTCGGCGCGGACGCGCAGCGCTGTCCGGGTCCGGGCCCCCGGCCAGGAAGCCAGAGCGAACGGGCCGGACGAGCGCAGGCACGAGCATGAGCGCCCAGATCGTGAGGACGAGCTTCGGACGGGGCAGGAACGGAGCCATCAGGCAGTTGACCATGAAGACAAACCAGGTTGCGAGTGCCCACAGGACGAGCGCGCGCTCGTAGCCGCGAGCGACGCGCAGCCGCCGCCAGGAGTCGCGGGCGAAGACGGCGAGGAGTGCGAGGAATGCCTCGAAGGCGAGAACCCCTCCTCCGCCGAGGATGTACACGTAGCTGTTGTCCGGGTCTCCGTCGTTCTGGTAGAGGCGACCATCGAAGACATAGGTGACGGTCCGCCCCCAGCCGGGCCCGAGCACGAACTCATCGACCTGGATCGGCCCGCTCGCGGGGGCGTCGGGGACGAGCCGCTGCTCGGGCGGGAAGAAGGGCGTCGGCGGGGAAGCCCGCTCGACGAGCGCGCCGTCCGCGAAGACCGTCAGGGGTGCCGCCAGCCGCGTCCGGATAACAGCTCGGATGGCCACCGCATCGTCGCTCGCGACGACCCGGTTCACGGTGTAGCGGGTTGGGGTCGTCGTCAGCCGGAGGGAAAGGTTGCCCTGCCCCACGCCCTCCTCGTAGCGGTTGTATTCCCACAGGCCGACGTTTACGCGCTCTCCCCCGCGCGCGCCGCGAAGCCAGACGGAGAAAGACCACGCCTGCCCGATTCTCGCAGGCACGGCAGCCGAGTACGGCCCTTGGTCGGCCTCGCCGCCGTCTGTCGTGAACACCAGCGAGTGCTCGCCGTGTACGGCTCCTTCCTCCGAACCTTGGGAAAAAGCCCCGCCCTGCATCCGCCAGTCTTCGGTTCCCTGCTCGAAGCTGCCGTCTGCTACGAAGTTCCGTCGCCCGTCATGGGTTACAATCTCCAGCCGTCCGTCGTCCGCCAGAAGCCGCGCTGGCCTTGATTCCCGGCTCTCCACGAAAGCTGCAACCGAGCGAATGTCCGGGTCTGCGAGCGCAGCATTGACCGTTATGCGCTGTGCCAAAACCGTGAGCTTGGCCGGGAAGGAGTAGTGCTCCACGGTGCGGCCCTGAGCGTCATAGGCGCGAATGCCTACGGCTGCGTCCACCTGGTCGGAGCCCGCACGCAACCAGACGGCGAACGACCAGGTCTCGCCACGGGACGCGGCTACTCGTTCCGAGACCACCTCCTGAAGGGCGCCGCCGTTCCCAACGAACGCGAGTGTCCGCGCGCCGAAATTGACGTTGTTCGAAGTGATTGTGCTGATCCGCCCGCCTAGAACGGACCAGCCGGCCGTCCCACGCTCGAAGCCCCCGTTCTCGAGCTCGTTGATGACCTGAGGGGAGTACGGGCGCGCGGCCGTCTCGCCGGGGCCCCGCATTGCGTTTAGGACAGCCTTGGTGCCGCGGATCCGCCACTGAACGCTTCGGTCGGTCAATGGGTTCGCGCTGACGCGGTCGGCAAGGGTCGGGCCGAGCTCGGGCGCCGCTAGGGCGGCTGTTACGACACCGAGGATCAGGATGGGCACCCACACCTTCCAGAGCCGCAGGAGATTCGAGCGCATACGCGGCAACTTCCAGACGAGGAGCAACAGGACTAAGGCCAGCGCCACGTAGGTGGTGCGCCCGAAGCTGAGGAGGATGCCGAAGGTTGACACCGCGATCATCGAGATGTGCAGCACTTGGCGGCGCCGTGAATCGTCCAGCTCGAGATTGACCAGCGCCAGGATGAGCGTGCCGGCGAGGTACATGGCCACGAAAAGGGAGAGCGTCCGGGAGCCGCCGGTCGTGAGCGAGCTAATCGGAGTCTGGGCGGTTCCCGTCGCGAGGTGATAGATCCCGAGCGTTGCCTGCCACACGGCTCCGGCGTAGAAGAGCGCGACGATGCCGCGGTAGACGTCACGGGGTCGCAGGTCGACGAATGCCGCCGCGATTCCCGCGTAGAGGACGAGGCGTAGGGGCTGGCCGACGAGGCTCGCGTCGAAGCGCTGATGGCCCCGAACGATTCCCGGCAGAAACGCGAGAAAGAGGACGGCGACCGGCCAGCCGAGAAGGCGTGTTTGGAGCACCCCGGGCTTCAGACTCGGAGGTGCAAGCAGTCGCGCGAGGAGCCAACACAGGAGGGCAAGCGCGACGACAGCGTCGGAGACAAAGAGCGAGATCCCGCCGGGTGCGGGGAGCGGATCGTCGAGTACCGACGCGGCCGTGAGCGGCAAGGCCAGCGCCGCTAGGGCGAGCGCGGCTCGCACGGAGCCGAGAGTTGAAGCGATCCGAGCCCCGGTTGTGTTCGAGAGACGCCCCGGATGAGCGCTCACCGCGCTGCCCCCATGCCGGCTCCGCGCCAACCGGCCCAGATAGGAGCGACCACGCTACGTGCGAACACCGCGGCGGAGGCCGCGTACACAGCTGCGCCGGCCGCGACGAGCACTGCGAGGGCGACCGGCGGCGAAAGCGACTCGGTCGCCGGGAGAAGAAGGCCGAGCGCGAGGGCGACGAGAGCCGCGCATGCCCCGGGCGGTGCGAGAGCGCGGGCCAGGTCCTCGACTCCCGCGCCCACTGCACGGAGCGAAGCGGTGAGCTTCGCCGTGCCGCATACGCCAATCGCGATCAACATGGCGATAGCCGCTCCGTTCAGTCCGTGCGGCGGCACGAGCAGCGCGAGGGCCGCGACCAGCACGATTCCCTGCGCCGCGCTGAATACGAGTCCCAGGTGCGGCTTCCCGATGCCCTTGAACACCTCACCCGCGGGGGCAAAAAGGGTCTTCACAAGGCCGAAGACCGCGAGAATGCGGAGGGGTGTGATCGCCTGTTCCCAGGAGGAGCCCAGCAGGCCGAGGACGATGGGCTCCGCCGCCACAGCGAGGCCCGCGCTCACGGGCAGCGCAAAGAAGGCCGTCCTGCCAAGATTTTGTAGGTACGCCCGGCGAAGTCGACCAACGTCGTCGCGCAGCTGTGCGTAGACGGGGAACATCACGCGGCCCACGACGTGCCCGATCACCGTATTGGGGAAATCCGCGATCCGGAAGGCCACCGCGTAGATGCCCAACGATCCCGCCCCGAGCAAGCGCCCGATGAACACGTTGTCCAGCGTGTTGTTGGCGAGATTCGTGATGTTCGCTGCACCGACAAACCTCCCGTAGCGGATCAGCTCACGGAGCTCGCCCAGACTGGCTAGTCGCAGTTGCGGCCGCCAGCGCACGAGCAACCAGAAGAGCCCGGTCTGGACGGTGGTGCCCGCGAGCTGGCCGAACACCAGGCTCCAGACACCTGCGCCGGCGGCTGCGAGCCCGATGGAGACGCCCGCCTGCACGAGCGCTCCGGTGAGCTCGCATCTTGCTCGCAGCCGGAAATCGATCGCACGCTCCACGAGCGCCCCGGGAACCGTCCCGAAGCCGCGGATGACGAGGAGGACGGCCATCACCTGGACGACCTCGGTCAGCTCCGGCGTGTGGAAAGCACGTGCGAGAGCCGGAGCCGCGGCGAAGCTCACTCCGAAGAGCACGAGCCCGGCCGCGGCGGAGAAGAGAAAGGCTGACGCGCTCGCCTCCTCGAGCCGCTCGCGCCTGTAGATCAGAGCCGCAGCCATCCCGGCTCCTTCGAGCTGCTGGAGGACCGTCACGAAGACCCATGCGAGCGCAACGAGACCGAATGCCTCCGGCTCCAGAAGCCGGACGAGCACCAGCATCGCGAGCAGGGTCGCCAGCTGGCGCCCGCCGTAGCTCACAGCGACCCAGCCGGACTGCCGGACGACCTTCCGGTCCAGGTCGAGGTCGTTCAACGCTCCGCGACTTCCTCTCCCGCCGCGCGCGAGACGAACGGCGCCGTCACCTGCAGGCCTCCGAGGTTGCCTTCGACGTTCGCGCTCGCACGACCTCCCGCGCCGCGATCGCGAGGAAGCGTGCGTTGCCGACGAAGTAACGGCTGAGGAGGCGGCGTGGTTCCTGGGCAAGCCGAAAGAACCATTCCAACCCCGTCTGCTGGGCCCAGGCGGGAGCGCGCTTCACCGAACCGGCGAAGACATTGAATGCTCCGCCTACCCCCATCGCGAAGCCGACACCGAGCTCGTCCCCGCGCCGGGCCAGGAACAGCTCCTGCTGGGGCGTGCCCATGGCGACGAAGAGCATGTCCGGTCGGACGGAGGCGATCCGGGCGACCACTGCCCCCTCGTCCTCGGCCGCGAAGTAGCCGTCCTCCGCGCCGACCAGCTCGAGCTGAGGATGCCGGCGCAGAATCTCGGCCCTGGCGGCTTCGAGCACCTCAGATCGCGCGCCGAGCAAATAGAGGCGATAACGCCTCCGCTCGGCCAGCTCGAGCAGCGCTTCCATCAGGTCAATCCCCGCGACGCGCTCCGGAAGGGGGCAGCGGGCGAGGCGCGCGGCCCAGACGACCGGTTGTCCGTCAGCCGTCACGAGACTGCATCGGCGCAGGGCATCGGCCAGCACGAAGTCGGTCTGCACGCGGACGACCTTCGCCGCGTTCACAGACGCATGGGCGGCCGGCCGGCCCTCCTGGATGGCGGCGTCGACGTGCGCGACCGCCTCGGACAGCGAGACCTGGTCAAGAGGCACCCCGAAAAGCTCGTAGCGCTGCGGCTCGCCGCGGGTTTGAGTGGCGACGCTGAGCAACTGTTCCTCCCACTCGGCGACGAGCTGCTGCCACGAGAAGCGGGTGCTCGCGTATTCGCTGCAACGCCGCCGCAGCTCCGGGCCCGCGCCGAGAGCAACCGAGACGGCCGCCGCAAGCGCTGTCGCATCGGTACCAGCCGCTACGAGCCGCTCGTCGAGAGGCCCGAGGACCTCTGGGATAGCCCCGACCGAGGTTCCGACGACGGGAGTCCCGCACGCGAGCGCCTCCACCATCGTCAGGCCGAACCCTTCGTACGCCACCGTCGGTACGACGACGACGTCGGCCGCGCGGTACCAATCCGGCAGCTCCTCATCCAAAACCCCGTCGAGGAAGGAGACGCGCCCGGAGACTCCCAGCTCATCGGCGAGCCCCCGAAGCTCCGCGCCAAGGGTTCCGGTTCCGGCGAGGGCGAGGCGCGTATCCGGCATGAGTGTCAACGCGTGGAGCAGGACGTCGAGCCCCATCCGCGGCTCGAGCCTGCGCGCGGCAAAGAGAAGCGGAACGTCGACGCCGAGCCCGAGACGCTCACGCGAGGCCGCCTGCCCATGGCCGGGGGAGAACTGTTCGACATCGGCCCCTCCTGGCACGAGCCCGACCTTCGGTGCCAGCCAGGCCCTTTTCGCGACGGCGAGCGCCCGGCTGAACTCGCTGAGCACGAGCACCCGCTCCGAGCGGCGTAGGGCGGTCGCTTCCAGGCCGGACAACACAGGCGCGAGGGCGCGGGCAGCCAAGCCGCGACCGCTCCAGGGCCGCCGCCGTGCGAAGTAGCGAGCCTCCAGGGCCGGCGAGGCATGGAAGACCGTAACCAGGGGCGCGTCGAGACCAGCCGCACTCAGACCGACGGCGACCGTCGGCTGGTGCGCCAGCATGACATCGAATACACCCGCGTTCCGCGCGGCCCGTCGTGCCGCGATGACGTCCGTCACCGTTTGCGGGAGCGGGGAGCGCGGCAGCACGCGAAGCAGCCGCAGCCGGCCTTCCTGCTCCTCCCGCGGGCGGCCGTCGGCTACCGGCGCGAGAACAGTCACATCGTGGCCGCGGGCAGCTAGAGCACGGGCCGTTTCGGCTGCCACGCGGGCAGACCCGCCGAAGACGTCAGGAAACCATTGATCGGTGGCGACGAGGATGCGCATGCCACTCATGCCGCGAGCTCCTCCGCGACGAGCTCGAGCAGCCGCCCGGCCCGCCCCTCCCACGTGTTGTCCGCGGCGAGCCGCTGCCGGCGGGCCTGGTCTTCCGGCGTCGTTCGCTCTAGCGCGGCGGCCACGGCGGCAGCGAAGGCACCGGCCCCCTCCGCAAGGACGACATCGGGTTCCATCCCGGAAACCTCGGGTACGCCGCTCGCCACAACCGGCTTGCCCGCCGCGAGGTACTCGAACACCTTGAGGGGAAAGCAACTTCGCGTGTACTCATTCACTGCGTAGGGGACGAGCCCTACATCGAAGCCGGCCACGAAGCGCGGTACCTCGTCGTAGCGCTTCCTGCCGAGGTAGACAACATTCGGACGCTTGGCGAGGTCGGCTACCGAAGCACGGAGGTCGCGCGTCGCCGGGCCAATGAGAACGAGCGTCCATTCCGGCCGCTCGTCCGCAAGGCTCGCGAGAAGGTCGACATCGACCTTGCGGCGGTCGATGTTGCCCACGAAGCCGAGCACCGGCCTGGCGAGGCCGGCGACCTCCGGAGCTGCGAACGCGGGATCAACCGCCGGGGCGAAACCAGAGAAGTCACCGGCATTGCGGGCGAGATACGTGCGTGCGTTTCGGTTGCGATGTCTTTCGAACAGCGGCCTCGTCGTCGCGAAGACGAGGCGAGCGCGCTGCGCTGCCTCGGCATCCGCGGCGGCCACGACCGAGCGGCGGCGCGGGTCGGGCCCAACCTGCTCTGCGTAGTCGTCGACGCAGTCGTAAACCGCAAAGGCTTCCGCACCGCGCCCCGCAATGCGCGCGGCACAGGGGTCGTAGATCCAGAGGACGACCGGCCGCCGAAGGGACCGGGCGAGGCGCCGGACGAGCGGCCCGTTAAGACGTCCGTTGACGGCTGCGGCCTTGGCGTACCGTTGCCCCCACGGAGCCACGTTCAGCGCCTTGCGCACCGTGATCTTCGGCGCGACGGGGTCGCCTGTTGTCAGCCGTCGGAGGGCGGCGCGGCGAGGCCGCCTGGCCATGTTCAAGAGATGCTTCCCGAGAAAGCGGCCAGTCTCGACGAAGACGACTTCGTGCCCCTCCGCGGCGGCCCGGCGCATGATCTGCTGGCGGTTCGTAGGGAGGTCGGCGTCCCAGTCCTGCGAGGACAGGCAGATGATCGAAAACGACCCGCTCACGTCGGTACGCGCCTCACGAGGGCAGGCGCTCGAGCGCCCTTCGTCGGACCCGGCACGCCCAGCGCCCGGTCGTAGCTGGCCAGGACGGCGCGGATGTACGCCTCGCGGCCGAAAGCCACCGCGGCGCGCCGACCGCGAGCTGCCATCTCTGCGCGCCCGTCTGGGTTGGCAAGCAGAGTCCGAAGCGCCAGCGCGAGCGTCCGTGGCTCCCGCGCCGGGACGACGAGGCCGGCCCCGGCCGTCTCCACCTCGTGGGCCGCCCCGGCTGCAGGGGTCGTGACAGACGGAACGCCAGCCGCCATCGCCTCGACGAGGGGAATCCCCCAAGGGTCGTGGCGCGTCGGCAGAACGAGGACATCGGCGTCGGCATACGCTTCGTGGGGCTCGTTCGTCGCACCGAGAAAGTGCACGCGTCGGCCGATGCCGAGCGAGGAGGCTTGGGCAGCGAACGGCGGTACGGGCCCGTCTCCGACGATGGCGAGGTGCGTTGTTTCCGGGAGCGCGGCCAGCGCCGCGAGGGCATCTGCGAGACCCTTGCGCTCGAACGCATGACCGACGAAGAGGAGCAAGTGGTCTGCACGTCCGAGGCCGAGCGCCCGCCGGAAGCGGCCCTTTTCGAGCGCCGCGAGTGCCGTACGGTCGATCGGCGGAGGGACGACGTCGATCGCTTCAGTTGCCACGCCGAAGGTCTCGACCAAGTCGTCCCGTACCACCTCGCTGACTGCCATCACCCGCCGATACCGGCCGGGACGAAACTGCAGGCCCTGAATGGTCCGCTCGACGGCAATGAGCGGCCTGGTGAGCGGCGCGACGCGCGCGCGGAGACCGGCGAACCGGTAGCCGTGGCCGGCTTCGCTCGGCCAGCGCCTCTGGGCAGCTGCCATGACTTCGTGGACATCCACGATGTCGCCCTCCCAGCTATCGGTCCCGATGACGTGCACGAGATCGAAGCGGCGCCGCTCGCGCCGGAGCGCCCGGCTCGCCGCCAGGGCGAACGAGCCCCGCTCTACGGGACCGGTAAGGCGCCCCTTGCCTCGGCACCAGGGTGCGATGTCGTGGATCGCGACGCCCGGCTCGTCGAGAGTCGACGCGCGAGCGTCACAGAAGCAGTGGACCTCGATACCCTCGGCCGTGAGTCCGGTCGCTAGGAGGAATGCGTCCCGCTCGAGGCTGCCGCCCAGCGCGAATCTCCGGAAAACCAGCGCGATCCGCATCATCGGTCCTCCGCAGGTGCGACGGCAGCGTAGAGCGCCCGCCAGCGCTCGATAATCGATTCGGTCGAGGCAAACTCCGCGACGCGCTCCCTCGCCGCCCTACCCATTCGGCGACGGAGATCTGGATCGGCGAGAGCACCGATTCGCTCCGCGAGGCTCCTGACGTCGCCGGGCTCGACGAGGAAACCCGACTGCTCATGCTCCACCAGATCCGGGATCCCGCCCACAGTCGTCGCGAGTACCGGCAAGCCGTACGCCATGCCCTCGAGCACGGCCATGGGGAGACCCTCGCGCCTGGAGGGCAGGCAGAGTACATCCGCGGCGCCATACCACCGGTCGAGCCCCTCCCGCGGGACGGCGCCCGCAAACTCGACGCGGGCGGTGACTGATCGCTGGTCTATGAAGCGACGCAGGCGTGCTTCCTCCCCTTCCCGCTCTTCCCGTCCGACCACAGTGAGCATGACGTCGACGCCCCCTTCGCGGGCTCGCGCGAGGGCGTCGACGAGCTCGAAGCAACCTTTCCGCTCGCCGAAGCGGCCTACAAGGAGCAGCCGGAGCGGATCATTCCCGTTCCGCTGGGGCATGCGCGTCGGCACGATGCGCACCGGGTTCGGGATCCAACGTGCCCTCACCCCGATCGACGCCAAGGACGCCGCCAGGGCGGGCGACAGCGCAACTCGCTCCGCGGACAACCCAGCGGCGAGCCTGAGCGCCCTTCTTCGCACGGGCGAGCGCAGAGCCCCGGCGAGGTCGGAGCCATGGACGTGCACGACGGACACACGGCGGGCCGCCCGCGCCGCGGCAAGCAGTGCCACATCCCGCATAAGTCCGGTGGTCGTGCAGGAGACACAGAAATGGAGGATGGGAGGCGCTCCCACCAGCCAGGCCGCGAACCTACGCAGAAGCGCGATCTGCCGCGCCGCGGCCGAGGCCGACCAGCCGCCGCCGACCGCGCCGCCCGGGCGCTCTAGGTCGAACGCCTCGTATCGGACGCCCAGATCGTCCTCGTGATCGAGGAGCCACTCCGCCACGCTCGCCACTCCGCCGACCTGCGGCGGCAGGGGCGAGACGAGCCCGACCCGCGGAGGTAGCCGCCCGGGGTTCCGAGCGAGGGGATCCGCGGATCCCGCCATCAGTACGCCTTTTGCGTTCGGAAGACCGCGGGAATCGTCCGGAGGATGAGGGAGAGGTCGTTCCGAAGTGACCAGCCCATCACGTAGAGGTAGTCGAGCTTCGTCATCTCGTCGAATGGGATATCGGTGCGGCCGAGCACCTGCCAGAGGCCCGTCATCCCCGGCTTCAGCTTCAGGCGATCGCGCGCCCACGCGCGCACCAACTCGTCCTCGTCGAGAATGAGCGGCCTCGGCCCCACCAGGGACATCTCTCCCTTGAGAACGTTCACCAGTTGCGGTAGCTCGTCCAGCGAGTAGCGCCGCAGGAACCGTCCGACGCTCGTCACGCGCGGATCCGCAGGGATCTTGAACATTTTGCCGTCCCCCCCGTGAGCGACGTGCTTGTTCAGGTGGGCGAGCTCGGCCTTCCGTGCCTCTGCGTCCCGAGACATGGTCCGAAACTTGTAGATCCGGAAGGTACGGCCCCCTGTTCCGACCCGAACCTGGCGGAAGAAGACAGGCCCGGGAGACGTGAGCTTGATGGCTATCGCGGCAACCGCAAAGAGCGGCGCGAGGAACAGAAGACCGAGGACGGAGCCCACGAGGTCGAGCATCCGCTTCAGGAGTCGGGACGACCGCGCGAGCCGAATCGGCCGGAGCCCTACGAGAGGCAATCCCTCG
>WUUC01158117.1_pt1 | contig 24742 bp, 19 predicted proteins | sample 6278441 | NCBI WGS metagenome assembly WUUC01 (sample SAMN13675441, study PRJNA597444) | soil metagenome | isolation source: soil | place: USA: Washington | collected 2017-10 | reverse complement strand
GGTGAAAGCGTTGGATTCTTGAATCGCCTCTATGGCCTAACCGGTGGAGGCAGTGATTTACTCAAGCGCCTGAAGCGGAGAAATCGCAGCGCTTTTCGGCTCTTGAAAATCGCTCTGGTTGTCGCGGTTGCCTATTTTCTGTTTTTTTCGTGAAGTAGTCCGCTGAAGGATCCGCCGTCGCGGTTTTGCAAGAACGCATGGATTTCGGCGACGATCGCCAACGCAATCGCTTCCGGCGTTTGTGCGCCGATATCGAGTCCAACAGGACCCGCAAGCCGACCATGCAGTAAGCGCGAATGATCGCCGATTTCACCCAGCAATCGAGCGCGCCGGTTCGGAGGGCCGAGAAGTCCGACATACCGTGTCGTGCTGCCCGCCAACAGCCGCAAATAGACTTGATCGGTGGGCAAGTGATGGCTCATCACGACGGCCGCGTCGAAATCATTGAGTCGAACATGCTGTGGAAGTTCAGCCGCTGGCGCCAGCAGGACACGCTTGGCTTGCATAAACCGGTCCGTCACCGCGTAGGCTGGGCGGTGATCGGCGACGGTGACTTGCCATCCGAGATCGGCGGCAAATTTGACTACAGGAACGGCATCGGCGCCCGCGCCAAGCACCAAGAGTCGCGGTGGAAGATCGATGGGTGCGAAGAAAATGTTTGCGCCTTCACCCTTTGTTTCAAACGCGCGATTCTCTCCGATCGCCTGCTGCAGGCTTTCGCGTACCGCAGGCGGAATGTCGGATTGATCTGTGTGCCAGGTGGTGCCCACCGGCAACCTTTCGCTATGACTAAGGACAACCAGACCGATCGCGCCTTGTCGATGCTTGATACGGCAATCGAGCGTGTAGGCGTACGGTTGGTAATTGGATTCCGCAGTCAACCGCGTGAGCAGAATGTGCATCGCGCCTTCGCAGCCGAGCCCGATCCCCCAGATCACGTCATCGGAACCTCTGGTATCAAACTCGGCAATTTCCGCCTTTCCTGTTTTGAGCACTCGCTGCGCTCGTTCGATCAAGTCGGCTTCGGCGCAGCCGCCACTTAGAAGGCCGGCTGCCTGGCCATCGCCTGCAATCAGCATTTGCGCACCGGCCTTTCGATAGGTCGAGCCGATCGTGGCGACGACGGTCGCCAATACGAGCGGTTCACCGGTTTGTCGCCGTGTGCGAAAGAAGTCGGCAAGCGGAATGTTGTACGCGATCATGCAGGTGGCTTTGTCGTTCTATCCACTTGGCATTGTAGGTGTGAATCGAGGCCGGCGAAATAGCTGCCCACGGCGATGCGATTCCGCAGACCGCAGCTGAGTTACACTCGGGAGAAACGCGGGGTAGGTCTTTGCTTTTCTTGAACCGCTTGCACAGCCTGTTATCGGAAAATTGAACATGACAGAGTTGCCGAAAGACGGCCACATCGCAAGTCCACGCGCGACGCGGCTGTTGGTCGTCCTGACCAGCTTCTTCGTGGCAGACGCGCTCATTGCGGAATTCGTGGGTGTAAAGATATTCGCGATGGAGCAAACGTTGGGCGTCGCGCCGTTCAACTGGCAGCTGTTCGGTCAGGCGGGTTCGTTGTCGTTTACGGCAGGCGTTTTACTCTGGCCGGTTGTGTTCGTGATGACGGACATCGTGAACGAGTTCTACGGGCCACGCGGCGTGCGTTTCATCTCTTGGCTGGCCGTTGCGCTCATTTCCTATGCGTTTCTCGCCGCCTATCTTGCCATCTCCTTGGCACCGGCCGACTGGTGGGTGACCGTCAATGCCGACCAGGGTGTCCCCGACATGCAGAAGGCTTTTGCGAGCATTTTCGGTCAAGGAATGTGGACGATTGTCGGATCCATCGTGGCCTTTTTGGTAGGACAGCTGATCGACGTCCACGTTTTTCACGCGATTCGACGTGTGACGGGTGAGCGACGCGTGTGGCTGCGCGCAACTGGTTCGACATTGGTCTCGCAGCTCGTGGACAGTTTCGTAGTGCTATACATCGCCTTCGTTCTCGGCCCGCAACAATGGTCCGTGGAGCTCTTCTTGGCGGTTGGTACGGTCAACTATTGCTACAAGGCCTTGATGGCGGTGCTCATGACGCCTGTCATCTACGGGGCGCGATGGGGTGTTCGCCACTACTTGGGGTCGGCCGAGGCCCACGCACTGCAACAGGCTGCGGCCGGGCGTCCCGGTGTTTTGTGACGGGTGTTGCATTTTAAGACCGCCAAATCGCCAATAGCGGGTTTGCCCTATGCGTCCTAAGGCTCCAAGACGGTAGTGTGCGATCCGACACGCCGCCGCCCTTGATGAATCTTCATGGTGGCGTCGGCTTATAACGATGTCGGCGCCCAAACCAAGGCGTCCGTCCTCGCGCGATCCCTTTTAACGGTTGGAACGCAAAAATGGAGAGTTTGGCATGAGCAGTGCGCCCGCAAGAAAATGGTCGACTTCGCCTGCAACGGATACGTCGCCGTCGATCCTGATCATGAGCGAACTGCCTGCCGAGGGCGGTGCCCTTGCCGGCGTCCTGCAAACCAATCCGTTTCACGTCATATTGGTGAACTCGCCGGTCGCAGCGAAGGCTGAACTCGCGACCCGAGAGTTTGCGGCGATCGTATGCGTATGCGCATCGAAAGGTGGTGCAATGTCGGGGCAACTCGATTCGATGGCCGCATTGCGCGAACATCGTTTCAATGCGTTCACGCCTCTTCTGCTGCTGGTGCCGCCGACATTCGATCAAGCAGGCGCCATGCGCGCACTCGGAGTAGGTGTCGTTGATTGCATCATCCAGCCTGTTGACGACCTGGTATTGCAATCCAAAGTCCGGATGTTTGTTGAGATGTACCGCAATAAGCAGCGATTGCGCGAGATTGAAGCGCAAGGCAGCGCACTGCTGACCGATCCTCTGACAGGTTTGCCGAATCGTTTGCTTTTCATGGACCGTGCCGATCAAGCAATGCGACAGGCGGCTCGCAGCGGCGGTCGCGTGGCGTTGGCGTCTATGGATCTGGAGCAAATTGTCGAAGTGAAGGAATCGCTTGGCCCTGCGACCGGGGACGAATTGCTGCGACAAATTGCATTGCGACTGACCGGAGTTCTACGCCGGAGCGACACGGTGGCGCGGACGGGTGACGCAGCTTTCGGCGCAATCCTGGCCTGTGACACTCGCGATGGCGTCGAAACGGTAACCTCGCGCTTGGAGCGAGTGATGTCGGAGCCGTTTGCCGTCGGCGGCCACCGGATCACGGTGGGCGGAGGTATCGGAGTGGCGTTGTTCCCGGACCACGGCCGAGATCCTTTTGTGCTGATGGATCGTGCGCAAGCCGTCATGTCAATCGCCAAGCAAAACAGCCTCGGCCACTTGTTCTTCGATCCGATTCATCACGCCGATTCGGAAGAGGGCGCAGACTCCGCGGAAATGAACGCGGAAGAACTGTTCAAGGTGAGCGCCGCTTAAAACAGCCTGGCGATACTGGGATTCAAAACGAAAAAAAGCCGGTGGAGCGTAAGCTCCACCGGCTTCATCGTTTGCAACATTAGAACTTGAAGATTGCCGATGCGCCGTACAGTCGCTGAGCGCCCAGGAAAGCGTCAATGGTGCTGGTTGGGAATGCAGGGACGGCTGGTGTCCCTGACGCCGACGACCCTTGGAAGGTCGCATCGAACATCACTTGCGCGTATTCCTCGTTGGTAAGGTTTTGACCCCACAACTCGAAATTCCAGCGTTCGTCAGCGGAACCGAGCGCCAAGCGTGCATTGACTAGTGTGTACGACTCTTGATTCTTTCGAGGATCAAGGTTCGAACCTGTGTTGTAGTCATCGTTGTACTTCGCACCGATGTTGGACCCGAATGCCAGATCGCCGAAGGTCTTTTTGTAAGTCAGCGACAAACTGCCAGACCAAACGGGAGCGAATGGCAATCGATTCGCCTCACGCAGATTGTTGAAGAGATCTGCATTCAGCGCCGCGGTTTCGCTCGTCATATCCGTGTGCGAATACGTCACGCCGCCTTGAATCCCCAGGCCATACACGGTCCGAAATAAGATATCCGCATCGATACCGGTCGAGTTGACCTCTTTCAGATTCCGCACCTCAAACTGAATGCCGGTGAAAGTGTTGTATTGGAAGTTCTCGTATCGTTGATCAAACCCGGCGAGGTTGAGCAGCACAGCTCCCTCGGCGAGCGTCAGTTTGACGCCGACTTCCATCGAATCGACGGTTTCCTGCAAGAACTTCTTGCTGTTGGGAATCGCGCCAAATAGCGGACTACCGACGCGCACGCGATCAAGGTTGAAACCCGCTGCCTTATAGCCGCGCGCGTAGGACGCATAGGCCATGAGGAGGTCCTCGAACTTGTAAGCAGCCTTGAATGTACCGGTTAGCTTGCTTTCATCTAAAGACTCAACATCGCGGCGGGCGTCGAAATTCGGGTCGAATGCCGCGGCGCAACCGAAGCCCACCGGTACGGTGGCTTGCGCTCCCGGAATCACTCCCGTCAAAACAGCTGTACGAATCTGTTGGCAGGCGGTGCGAGAAGTACTGTCGGCGTTCCAATAATCCGACACCAAATCCTTCGACTCCTTCGTGTAGCGCGCTCCAACCGTCAGCTCAACAACATCTACGATGTTGATCGTATTGTTGGTGAAGAGGGCGTAGCTGTCCGAGTTTTGCTCGTAAGTGTCAATGTTGCCGCCGCCGAAGAGCGTACCGGGTGTCCGGTTGAGCCGAACTGCCAGACCGGAATTCACGCCAGTGGTATTCGTCGGCACGCCGAATGTCAGCAAGCTGATGTAATTTTCGAGATGCGTTCCGGCGCGCAGTTGATCGCCCATGTTGAGCTTTTCTTTCGCGACGAAAATACCGGCAAGCCAGTTGACTGGGCCGGTTTCGCCGGCGAGCCGTACTTCTTCGGACAGCTGTTGGAAGCGAGCAAACACAGAGCCATCCGCATTTCGATATGCCAAATCGGCGGTGGTGAAATCGGCATCTTGTGCGCGCGTCGATTTCCAGTTGCGCCATGCAGTCACCGAGACCAGATCGTAGTCGCCGATTTCCAGATTCAATTCGGCCGACAGGCCATGATCCTTGGTCAGATTCGTGGTGGACCGATCGGAGTAAGCAAGACGGCGATACGGGTCTGGCGTAAATAGTGCGCCTGGGCCCGGCGCCACGGCGTCGATGACCGATCGCACGCCCGCGCTTCCGTAGTTGATTTGAACTGCCGCGCAACAATACTCATCGCGCTCCGTCATGTCGCCGATCAACCGCAGATCTGCGGCGTCGCTCAAGTTGAAAAGCAACTGGCCGCGGATCGTAAAGAAGTCGCGGTTGTTATCGTCGTCCTCGACGCGGCTGCCGCCGCCTCTATCTACATCCACCAACCCATCGCGATTGCGAATCGCAGCGTAAAGCCGGCCAGCCACCGCGTCACCGGAGATCGGGCCATTGATGGAGCTTTCTACATCGAAGGTGCCGAAATTGCCGCCGGTCACCGTCAGCATGCCGCTCGGATCGAAGGTTGGCTTCTTGGACACCACGTTGATGACGCCGGCTGTGATGTTCTTGCCGAACAGCGTTCCTTGAGGTCCCTTCAGGACTTCAATGCGTTCCATTTCTCCGAGGTCGCCGAAGCTGACGCCGTTACGAGGGCGATACACGCCATCGATGACGATACCGACCGAAGATTCGAGGCCTGGGTTATCGCCCACGGTGCCGATGCCGCGTACGCGCGCAGTGGTGGACGCTTCGCTGGAGCTTGAGGTAACTAGTAGACCGGGGGTGAGCACCGTGAGGTCTTTGATGTCTTTGACGCCGGTGTCATGGAGCAGTTGTTCGGAAACGGCCGTGACCACGATCGGCACGTCTTGCAAATTCTGTTCGCGCTTTTGTGCCGTCACGATGACAGCGCCGAGGGTTTCTCCCCCGTCCGATTGTGCCCAGGTCGTGGGCGTTCCAATGACGCACGAAATGGCCAGCGTGGTGGCGATTGCGCGGCGTAACATCAGACTGCGATGGCTCATAGAGGTCCCCTTTGCATATAGCGTGAAGTCTTGGCGAGATCGAACCGAGGGTGGGGCCGTGCTATCGGTTGTGGATTTACTACTCCAGCCTTTACACCTCGGGGCAGAGATTAAACGGAATTTGCGCACAGTGGAAGATGCTGCGCCTGTTGCTGTGGACGAAACGCAACAAAAAACGCCGGACCGCAAGGCGATCCGGCGTTAGTTCAAATCGCCTATCAGACGACAGATCTAGTTAGAAGATCTCGAACAGGCCCGCGCCGCCCATGCCGCCGCCGATACACATGGTCACAACGCCGTACTTTGCGCCGCGACGCTTACCCTCGACCAACAGATGCGCCGTCATACGGGCGCCTGACATGCCGTAGGGATGTCCAATGGAGATCGCGCCACCCGACACGTTGAGTTTGTCGCCGGGAATGCCCAGTTTGTCCCGACAGTAGAGCGCCTGGCTGGCAAAAGCCTCATTGAGTTCCCAAATGCCAATGTCATCCATTTTGAGGCCTTGTGCCTTGAGCAGTTTCGGCACCGCAAACACCGGACCAATGCCCATTTCGTCCGGATCGCACCCGGCGACCATCATGCCGCGATAGGCGCCAAGCGGCTTCAAGCCTTTGCGCTCGGCTTCCTTCGCTTCCATCAAAACCAAGGCAGCCGCGCCATCGGACAGCTGCGACGCATTACCGGCGGTGATGAAGCGACCTTCTTTAATTTTTTGCCCACCCTTGAAAACCGGCTTTAAGTTTTGCAGATCGGCCAGGGTTGTTTGCGGCCGGTTGCCTTCGTCGAGCTTCAGCGTCACTTCCTTGGGCTGGGTTTCGCCTGTTTCCTTGTTCACGATCACTTGCATGGTGGTCGTGATCGGCGCGATTTCCGCCTCATAGCGGCCTTCCGATTGGGCCTTTGCCGTGCGTTGCTGGGACTGAAATGCGAATTCGTCTTGCGCTTCGCGGCTGACTTTGTAACGTTCCGCAACGATCTCGGCGGTTTCAAGCATCGTCATGTAGATCTGCGGCACTTTCTGCACCAGCCATGGATCTGCTCCGCGAGTGCGATTGATCTTGTCGTTTTGAACGAGCGAGATGGATTCCAAACCGCCGGCCACAACCGTGTTCATGCCATCGAACATGATTTGCTTTGCCGCCGTAGCGATAGCCATCAACCCCGACGAACATTGACGATCGATCGTCATGCCGGAGACTGTGACGGGAAGACCGGCGCGCAGTGCGGCCTGACGTGCGACATTGCCGCCCGTGGTGCCTTGCTGCAATGCGCAGCCTAGGATCAGGTCTTCGACGCTGCCGCCGTCGATGCCGGCCCGCTTGACGGCTTCCGCGATCGCATGACCGCCCAGATGCTGACCTTGAGTGTCGTTGAAAGCGCCGCGATAGGCCTTGCCGATCGGAGTGCGGGCGACGGAGACGATAACTGCTTCACGCATGTGCGTATGACCTCTGTTAATTCTGTTGCCTTAAATCTGCTGACCGACGCCCAACTACTGACCGACGCTGGCGAAGCCTTTGCCTTCCGCGACCAATTGCTCGAGCAAAGGCGAAATTTTCAGCCATTTTCCGTCGGAATACTTCTTCAGCTTCTCAAGCGCGTTCTTCAAACCGAACTCGTTTTCGGCCCAGAACATCGGGCCGCCGCGATAAGCCGGGAAACCGTAGCCGTACAAGTAGACGACATCGATATCGCTTGCGCGGTACGCCACGCCTTCGCGCAACACTTCGCAGCCAACGTTCATCAACGAGAGCATTACGCGCTCTAAAATTTCCTCGTCGCTGATCTTGCGCCGCTCGATACCTAAATCCTTCGAGACTTTCTCAATCAATTCGGCCACGACAGGCGAAGGACGGGGTGTGCGATCGCCGGGAGCGTAGTCGTAATATCCCGCCTGCGTCTTTTGACCGAGGCGGCCCATCTCCACCAGCAAATCAGCGGATTTCGAGACGCGGCCGTCAAACGAGTTGGGGTCGCGGTCTTTGCGTGATTTATATCCAATGTCCAGGCCGGCCAAGTCGCTCATCTGCAATGGTCCCATCGGCATGCCGAAATTGCGGATGACGGCGTCAACCTGTTCCGGCATGGCGCCTTCAAGAACGGCCAGCGACGCTTGATAACCGTAACCGCCGAGCATGCGATTGCCGATAAAGCCATCTCGGTTGCCGCAAACAACGCCGACCTTCTTGATGCGCTTGGTGACATCCAACGCGGACATGAGCACGTCAGGGGAAGTTTTTTCGCCCCGGACAACTTCGCAAAGCTTCATGACATTGGCAGGGGAAAAGAAATGCATGCCGACGACGTCGCCCGGGCGGGAAGTGGCCGTCGCGATTTCGTCGATCGAAAGATACGAAGTATTCGACGCGAGAATGGCGCCAGGCTTCGCAACCTTGTCGAGCTTGCCGAAAACCTCCTTCTTGATCGCCATCGTCTCGAACACGGCTTCGATGATGAGATCGCAAGTCCCGAGGTCGTCGTAGCTGAGCGTCGGCTTCAATAGCGCCATGCGCTGTTCGACTTGTTCCTGCGTCATCTTGCCTTTGGCGGCTGTGTTCTCATAGTTCTTACGAATGACGCCGACGCCGCGTTCCAGCGCATCCTGCTTGACTTCAAGCATCGTGACCGGGATGCCGACGTTGAGGAAATTCATCGCGATGCCGCCGCCCATCGTGCCCGCACCGATGATGCCCACAGTATTGATCGCGCGCGGCTTCACGCTCTTATCGAGGTTCGGGATATTGGCTGCTTTACGCTCAGCAAAGAACACGTGTTGTAATGCTTTGGCTTGGCTGTTTTGTTGGCACTGCACGAACAACTCGCGTTCTCGCGCCAGGCCTTGATCGAACGGCAGCGTAGCGGCAGCTTCCAACGCGTCTACGATGCGTTGCGGTGAGAAGAGATTTTTCTTTTCCTTCGCAATGCGCTTGCGCGCCTCATCGAAGTAGCCGGCCGGAAGTTTGGCGGCGTCAATATTGATCTCGCGAATCTTGCGGGCGGTAGCTTGCTTGGCAAGCAGGTCCCTTGCGAACGCGATCGCGCCTTCTAACAAATCGCCGTCCACGATCTTGTCGATTACGCCGACCTTGGCAGCTTGCGGAGCGGGCACAGGGTCGCCCGATACGATGATATTGAGTGCAGCTTCGATGCCAATCAGTCGCGGCAGGCGCTGCGTTCCACCGGCGCCTGGGAGAATGCCGAGTTTGACTTCTGGGAGGCCGACTTGAGCAGTGGCTACCGCGACGCGGTAATGGCAGGCCAGAGCCGACTCCAATCCGCCGCCGAATGCAGTGCCGTGAATTGCTGCGACGATGGGTTTCGCTGAAGTTTCGAGTGCTTCAATCGCTTCATGCAGGCCCGGCGACAACGGCGGCTTGCCGAACTCGGTGATGTCAGCGCCCGCCATAAAGGTGCGGCCTTCGCACGCAAGGATGCCGATCTTTATTTCCGCATCGGCATTGAGCTTCGACACGCCATCGATCATCGCCTGACGCACGCCCACGCTAATTGCGTTCACAGGTGGGTTGTTGATCCAGATGATGCCGACGTCGCCGCGCTTTTCGAATCTACCTTGCATGTCTCTCTCCGCTACGTTCAATTCTTGTGGTGACGGAAGCTGCTTTGGTGCAGCCACCGGTCTCAAACAAACTGCAGTTCAATAGCCCATCGCGCGTGCGTATCGATCGCGATGAAAAGCGGCGCTGCCGAAAGTCGCTTCCGCAACCCGTGCACGCTTGATGTACAGACCGGCGTCGTGTTCGTCCGTCATGCCGATGCCACCGTGCATCTGAACCATCTCGTTGCTGACCAAATGCAGGGTATCGCTCATTCGGGCTTTGGCAAGGGATGTCAGCGTGCTTGCATCGGCTGCATCGTTATCAATGGCGGCGAGTGCAGCTTCGACACAGGAGCGGCCAAGCTCCAAGTCGACGAACATTTTTCCTGCCCGATGTTGCAGCGCCTGGAATGTGCCGATCAATTTACCGAACTGCGTGCGGGTTTTTAAGTACTCGAGTGTGGTCTCGAAAGCCTGCGTCGCAGCGCCTAGCATTTCAGCGCTGAGGCCGGCGCGCGCACGATCGAGTGTAGGGTCCAAGATCCTTGCGCCTTGATCGACCTCGCCAAGAACATCGGTAGCTGCAGCTTTAACATTGTCGAATGTGATATCCGCCATGCCGCGACAATCTGCCATCGCCAGCGCCTCGCGGGAAATTCCCGGCGTATTGGCGGGCAGCACGAAGAGGGTGATGCCACCGGAAGTTCTTGTCGAAACGACGAGGAAGTCGGCAACGCCGCCGTCCACAACGAACCGCTTCTTGCCGCTAAGCCGCCAGCCATCGCCATCGCGCTTTGCTGCGAACTCGACGCGCTCTGGATTGTGATGATGGCTCTCATCGATCGCCAACGCGCCGATCGCATCGCCGCTGGCGATTTTCGGCAGCCAAGTTTGCTTTTGTTGATTGCTGCCGCCTAAAACCAGTGCGGTTGCGGCGGCCAAGGATGTTGATACCAAAGCGGATGCGGTCAGCGTGCGTCCCGTCTCTTCAAGCACGAGACCAAGCGTTTGGTAGCCCATGCCGACGCCGCCGTACTCTTCGGGGATCACAATGCCGGTCCAACCCATGTCGGCCATTTCTTTCCATGTTTCGCGTCGAAAACCGCCAGCGACTTGGTCGTTGCGCAATTTTCTGAATACGGTAACGGGCGACGATTCCTGCACCCAACTGCGCGCAGCATCGCGCAACATCAACTGTTCTTCGGTCAAGACTGCCATGATTGTTTTCTGAAGTTCGCTTGTCGCTTATTCGGGGAGATTGAGTACGCGCTTGCTGAGCACGTTGAGATTGATTTCAGACGTGCCGCCTTCAATGGAATTGCCTTTGGCGCGCAGCCACTGACGTGTCTCACCGAGTGCATCGGTCTCAAAACCGGGTCCTTCCCAGCCGAGACCGCCCATGCCCATCGCTTCGACGCCAAGTTCACGGCGTTCTTGATTCATCTTCGCAACGGCGTATTTCACAATAGAGGTGGTCGCGCCGACGTCCTTGCCGCTGCGGGCCTCGGTGGCGCTGCGTTTGACTGTCAGATCGAACGCATGTGCTTCCATCTTGTGAATGGTCAGTCGAGTGCGAAAATCGGCGTCCGCGAGGATGCCATCTTTGAGTCCGATATAACGCTTCGCGAACTCTTCAACTTCAGTGCCGCCGCCGAAGCCGCCGGCCGATATGTTCTTCCGCTCGTATTGCAGCAGCCGTTTTGCAATTTCCCAACCGCCATTTACTTGGCCGATCAGTTGGTCTTTTGGCACCTTGACGTCAGTGAAGAATGTTTCGCAAAAGGGCGATGAGCCGGAAATAAGTTTGATCGGACGCGCTTCGACACCGCGCGATTGCATATCGAAGATGACAAAGGAGATACCGCCTTGCTTCTTCGTGGTGTCGGTCCGGACGAGACAAAAAATCCAATCGGCTTTGTCGGCATAAGACGTCCAGACTTTCTGGCCGTTGATCAGGTAATGATCGCCCTTATCTTCGCAGCGGGTTTGCAGGCCGGCGAGGTCGGATCCTGCGCCAGGTTCCGAGTATCCCTGGCACCAACGAATTTCCCCGCGCGCGATTTGTGGCAGGAATTTGCGTTTTTGCGCCTCGTTGCCGTATTCCATCAGCACCGGTCCGAACATCCAGATGCCAAACGACACATGGGGAACGCGGGCGTTGATGCGATCCATTTCTTGTTGCAGAACTTTAGCTTCGTCGGGCGTCAAGCCGGCACCGCCATATTCCTTCGGCCATGTCGGCACGGTCCAGCCTTTCGCCACCATACGATCCATCCAGACTTTGATGTCCGGATGACTTGGCTTGAAGTTGCGACCGCCCCAAGGGCGATCGTCTTCGGACATTGGCGTACGCATCGACGCCGGGCAGTTGGCTTCAAGCCATGCGCGAGTATCAGTGCGGAAGGTCTCTAGATCGGTCATTGCGTACTCATCTGAGTGCTAGGTGGCCCTTCGGAAGGGCGCGTATTCTACGTTTCGGTGCGTCTGTTTACGACCGAAATGCGGCTCATCGGCCGGACTTTTGCTGTGGCTTTCGCATCGCGAAAAATTTGCTGCACTCAATGCCGCGACAATCGTGCAAACAGCGTTGTGACAAGGAAGAAACCATCCAGCTGCAAACGAAAAGGGGAGCCGAAGCTCCCCCTCATGGTTGCTCAGGCTGCCTTCGAACCGGAAGCGAGCTGTCGCAGCACATAGTGCAAGATGCCGCCGTGTTGGAAGTACTCACGCTCTTTCGGTGTATCGATACGGACCCGAGCCTCGAAATTGATGGCTGCAGACCCGCCTGTCGCAACGACGGTGACCAGTTTTGCAGCACCGCCGTTGAGCCCGATGATCTCGAAGGTTTCTTTTCCCGTCAGCCCCAATGTCTGCGCGTTTTCGCCTTCCTTGAACTGCAAAGGGAGAACGCCCATGCCGATCAGGTTCGATCGGTGAATGCGTTCGAAGCTCTCTGCGACGACAGCTTTCACGCCCAGTAGCATCGTGCCTTTCGCCGCCCAATCGCGTGACGAGCCGGTGCCGTACTCCTTGCCGGCCAGAATGACCAGTGGCGTGTTGTCCTGGCGATAGCGAACCGATGCCTCGAAGATGCTCATCTGATCGCCGCTTGGCACGTGGACAGTTACACCGCCCTCGATGCCTGGGACCATGAGATTGCGTAAGCGGATGTTTGCGAACGTCCCACGCATCATTACTTCATGGTTTCCCCGGCGCGCACCGTACTGATTGAAATCGGCGGGCTGCACGCCTTCAGCCATCAGGTATTTGGCTGCTGGGCTGCTCTTCGCAATGTTGCCGGCGGGCGAGATGTGGTCGGTGGTAACAGAGTCTCCGAGCACAGCCAACGCACGCGCACCGCGAATGTCCGCAACCGGCGCGGGCTTCATGCCCATGCCAATGAAGTAGGGAGGATTCTTAACGTAGGTCGATTTCTCGTCCCAGCTATAGATCTTGCCCGTTGTGGTTTGGACGGCGTTCCAGTTCGCGTCGCCGGCGAATACGCTGCTGTAGCCCTTCTTGAACATCGCTGCGTCGACGGACTTCGCGACGAATTCCTGAATCTCCGCCGGCGAGGGCCAGATGTCTTTGAGATAGACAGGCTTGCCATCGGTGCCAATGCCGAGCGGTTCGGTTGTCAGGTCGAGATCCAGGGTGCCCGCCAGCGCGTAGGCCACAACCAACGGTGGCGAAGCGAGGTAGTTCTGCTTCACTTCGGGATGCACGCGGCCCTCGAAGTTGCGGTTGCCCGACAGAACCGACGTGGCAATGACATCACCGGCCTTCACGGCATCGGAAATTTCCGGCTTTAACGGTCCAGAGTTGCCAATGCACGTTGTGCAGCCGTAGCCCACGGTGTAGAAGCCAACTGCTTCCAATTCAGTAGCTAAGCCAGCTTTCGTAAGGTAATCAGTCACGACTCGCGAGCCAGGCGCGAGGCTGGTTTTGACCCATGGCTGTGCCTTCAGTCCACGCTTGTTCGCATTGCGGGCGAGAAGGCCGGCGGCAATCAATACGTTCGGATTGGAAGTATTCGTACAGCTGGTGATGGCTGCGATCAGTACCGCACCATCTTTCACCTCGAAGCTCTTGCCATCGACGGTGGCGGTGCCGACACCCGTGGCCGTCGCATTCTTCTGGGTCCGTTCCGCGGCCATCGCCTTGGCAGTGGTTTGGTAAACCTGCTTTGCTTTCGTCAGCGGTACGCGGTCTTGCGGTCGCTTCGGCCCAGCGAGTGAGGGCTCGACTGTGGACAAGTCCAACTCCAACACGTCGGTATAGTCGGCCTGGCGCTGACCATTTTGGCGCCACATGCCCTGGTGCTTGGCATAGGCCTCAACGAGCGCAATTTGTTCTGAGCTTCTGCCAGTAAGCTCAAGATACTTAACGGTTTCCTCATCGATTGGGAAGATGCCGCAAGTACTGCCGAACTCCGGCGCCATATTAGCGATAGTGGCTCGATCCGCCAGCGGCAGGTTCGCCAATCCGTCGCCGAAAAATTCAACGAATTTATCGACCACGCCCTTCTTACGGAGCATTTCGGTAATCGTTAGCACGAGATCCGTGGCCGTGGTTCCTGGTTTCTGCTGGCCAATCAGCTTGAAGCCGATGACATGCGGGATCAGCATCGTGACTGGCTGGCCGAGCATGGCGGCTTCGGCTTCGATGCCGCCAACGCCCCAACCCAACACACCCAAGCCGTTCACCATTGTCGTATGCGAGTCAGTGCCCACCAAAGTGTCCGGATAGGCTTGGCGAACGCCGCCGTTCTCGGCATCAAATACGACCCGCGCCAGATGCTCGACGTTGACTTGATGGACGATGCCGGTATTCGGCGGCACGACTTTGAAATTGCGGAAGGCATTTTGGCCCCATCGCAGGAAAGAATAGCGTTCCTGATTGCGCTCGAATTCAACGGCCGTGTTCTTTGCGAGCGAGTCGGCCGTGCCATAGTTATCCACTTGCACCGAGTGATCGATGACCAATTCGGCGGGCGACAGCGGATTAATTTCGTCGGCATTGCCGCCGAGCTTGATCATGGCTTCGCGCATTGCGGCTAAGTCCACCACGGCAGGTACGCCGGTGAAGTCCTGCATGATGACGCGAGCCGGCGTAAACGAGATTTCATACGAAGGCGCAGCCTTCGCATCCCACTTGAGCAGGGCTTCGACATCGGGACGGGTGACGTTCACACCGTCTTCAAAGCGGAGAAGATTTTCCAACAGAATCTTGAGCGAGAAGGGCAGGCGGGCCAGGTCGTGACCTTGGTTCTGCAGCGCTGCGAGACTGAAAATTTCGTAAGTCTTGCCGCCACTCGGGAGCTGAGTGCGCGCTTTGAAACTGTCTTTCATTCTTCCTCCGGGACTTCAGGGGGCTGGCAAGATACTCAATTGCCGACCGCACGTAAAATATATGAAGGGTTTCGGATCCATATAAGCTACATATGGCAAATCGGCCGGTTCGAGCGTCGCATCGACGCGGATGCTGCGTCGATCGTCAGGCTAATTCACTAAATAAGTCCGAAAACCGCCGGATTATAGCGGTATGTACGCGTTTAGCCCGAGTCCTCTACGCGGTCAGGCTTAAAGTGGGTTGGGCAGACATCGCTTTATCGATCACCGCCGAGCCCAGGCATTCGTCTCCGGTATAAAAAACGACGAACTGGCCGGGCGTCACGGCGCGCTGCGGCTGATCGAACTCGACCTGAACACCTGTCTCGGTAACTGTTACAGCGCAGTTTTGGTCTGTCTGGCGATACCTAACCTTCGCGCTACACCGCAAGGTCAGGCCGGTGGGGGCGTCCCCAATCCAGTGGAGGCTCGAAGCGAAGAGCCGATCGGTGAATAAGGCTGGGTGATTCTGACCTTGTCCCACCTGCAGTGTATTGGTCCCGAGATCCTTGGCCACGACGTACCAAGGCAGTTCGCCATGATTACGGGTGCCTCCAATCCCCAACCCCTGGCGTTGGCCGAGTGTGTAGTACATGAGTCCTCGATGGCGTCCCAGAACCTCGCCCTCGGTGCTGCGTATCTCGCCGGGCTGGCCAGGCAAGTAGCGTGACAGGAATTCTTCGAAGGGTCGCTCGCCGATGAAGCAAATGCCCGTGCTATCGGCCTTGTCATGGACGGGCAGTCCCAGCGCTTTGGCCTGCAGGCGGACGTCGGATTTGGCCAATGCCCCTAATGGGAACAAGGTACGCGCCAGCGCAGCTCGGGAAACAGCGGCCAAGAAATAGCTTTGATCTTTACTGCTGTCGGCTGCTTTCAGCAGCCGCGTTTGTGGTTCGTGTACGACTGCGGCGTAATGGCCAGTTGCGATCAGGTCTGCTCCGAGTCGCAGCGCATGCTCGAAGCACACGCCAAACTTGATCTCCCGATTACAAAGCACGTCAGGGTTCGGTGTGCGGCCGGCGCGATACTCGTCGAGGAAATGCTTAAAGACTCGTTCGCGATACTGTTTTGCGAAATTCACCTTGTGAAGTGGAATCTTCAGCCGCTCGGCGACCTTCCGGGCGTCCTGATAGTCAGCCGCCGCGGTGCAGTATCCGTCTTCGTCCTCCTCCCAATTCGTCATGAACAGGCCTTCGACTCGATAGCCTTGTTCCAACAATAGATGGGCAGCGACGGACGAGTCGACGCCACCGGACATGCCGAGAATGACTAAGGGAGCAGGCATAGGAAACGCAATCGGGGCGCAAGCGCCGCTGTGTCAACAATCGTGGAATTGGGCTGGAGGCGCGTAATTCTACACGTCCGGCGAATCGGACCTTCAGCGGGTATGACTAGCCCGAAACCGCGACAGCTGAGGATTCGAGGGAAAGTGCCTGCAGGACTTCGAGCGGATAGCGTGCGCCACCCAGAAAGTCGTCGACGCACCTGAGAACCATCGGACTACGGAGGCGCGAGGACTTGGCGACGATCTGGTCGCGGGTCAGCCACAGCGCTCTTTCGATCCCGCGATCCAGCCTGCGCTGCGGCTCGTGGTGCGTAACCGATCCGCATAGGGCGACGCGAAGAAAGCTCCGCCCGGACTCCGGTTGCTTCCAAAGATAGACTCCTACCAGCGCTTTCGGAGCGAAATGCCAGGCACTTTCTTCCAAAGTTTCGCGAACGGCGGCTTCAATCAGTGACTCACCGTCTTCCAAATGGCCCGCAGGCTGATTCAAAACAAGTCGCGTGCCGATGTGCTCTTCAACCAGCAGGAAGAGTCCATCGCGTTCGATGACGGAAGCTACGGTGACGTCGGGACGGAAGGTCATGATCGCGATTATAAACAGCGATTCGGAGCGAAAATGTGAGCTATGCCCTAAAGGGCATGCGGACTGCGCTGACAAAGAAACGCGCGTCCCTAGCGAGCAACCGCCGACTACAAGGATCGAGCCATGGCTTGGTGCTCGATGCCTGCCTCCACGAAGTGCTCGCCAAATCCGACGAAGCCTGCACGTTCGTAAAATCCGAGCGCGCTGAGTTGGGCGTGGAGATAGACCCGTTTTAATCCACGGGCACGCGCCAGCTCAATAGCCTTATTCAAAATGGCCCATCCGACACCCTTTTGACGCCACGCAGCAGCGACGGCCATGCGGCCGATTTTGCCGTGACTATCGAGTCGGCCCGTTCCAATAGGGAGCCCATTCGAATCGACTGCCAAGACGTGATCGCAAGTGGGGTCGATCTCGTCGAATTCCTCGGTTGGGTCGACCCGTTGTTCGACCACAAAGACAGGAATACGGACTGACTGAAGCGCCTGTTGGTCGACGCTCCAGGTTGCGGCCCGTACGCTAAAGGGCGGCGCCATCAAATCTCGCGAGCGAGTTGCGCTGCCAGGCCCACATAGGTCGCGGGCGACAAGGACAACAACTGTTGCTTTGCATCCGTGGGCAGCTGCAGATTCTGCACAAAGGAGCGAAGAGCAGGTCCGTCCACCCGGCGACCGCGGGTGAGTTCTTTGAGCTGCTCATATGCGTTCTCGACACCGTAGCGTCGCATGACCGTTTGAATTGGCTCTGCCAATAATTCCCAATTTGAATTTAGATCATCGAGGAGACGCGCTTGGTCGACATCGATGCGGTCCAACCCGCGATCCAGCGACCGCCACGCGATGTATGCGTGGCTGATCCCTACGCCCAAATTTCTCAGCACGGTCGAGTCGGTGAGATCGCGCTGCCAGCGCGAGATCGGGAGTTTGTCGGCGAAGAAACGCAACAATGCGTTCGCAATTCCCAGGTTTCCCTCGGCGTTCTCGAAGTCGATGGGATTCACTTTGTGAGGCATGGTCGACGAGCCGACCTCACCGGCGATGACCCGCTGCTTGAAATAGCCAATCGAAACATAGCCCCAAAAGTCGCGACACAAATCGATCAGCACAGTTCCTGTGCCGGCTAAGGCATCGCAGTATTCCGCCGTCCAGTCGTGCGGCTCGATCTGCGTGGTGTACGGATTCTCGGACAAGCCTAGGGATTCGATAAACCGCGCCGACAAAGCGCGCCAGTCAACTTGAGGATAGGCAACGACATGTGCATTAAAGTTACCCACGGCGCCGTTGATCTTGCCGGCGATTTGGACGGCCGCAAGCCGGTCGCGCTGTCGTTGCAGCCGATGCGCAAAATTGGCGAGCTCTTTGCCAAGCGTCGTGGGCGTCGCCGGTTGACCGTGCGTGCGGGACATCATTGGCGTTTGCGCTTGCTCATGCGCGAATTTGCGCAGGCGCGCGATGAGCTTGTCCAGCGTCGGCAACAAAATACTCGCGCGTGCTTCGCTCAGCATCAACGCGTAGCTCAAATTGTTGATGTCTTCCGATGTACACGCGAAATGCACGAACTCGCGATGCACGTGCCAGGCCGGGACGGCTTCCAGGCGAGATTTGACGAAGTACTCGACGGCCTTTACGTCGTGATTCGTTTTTCGCTCTGTCGCTTTGACCTCGGCGGCATCTGCTTCGCTGACGTTTGCCGCGATCCGGTCGAGGAGTGCCAGCGCTTCACGAGGCACATTCTGTAGCTCCGCAATGCCGGGTTCCTGCGCCAAAGCTTTGAGCCAGAGTGCCTCGACTTTGACGCGTTGGCGAATCAGACCGTACTCGCTGAACAGCGGGCGAAGTTCGTCGCACTTGTCGGCATAGCGCCCATCGACGGGGGAAATTGCGGTGAGTGAGGAGAGCGGCATCGGAGTGATCGGTAGAATCTCGACGGTGTAGGATGGGGCATGATACCTCGCGGCGGAGAATTCGAGCATGACCGATCGAATAGCCGCTCATTCCGTTCGGACTGAGCGTGACAGCATGGGTGAGCTAGCCGTCCCCGCAGACGCTTTGTGGGGTGCACAGACCCAGCGTGCCGTTCAAAACTTTAAGCTCAGCGGTCTTACCCTGCCGGTGCGTTTTATTCAGGCGTTGGCGCTAATCAAATGGGCGGCGGCGGGCGCCAATGAAACGCTCGGGTTGTTGCCCAAACCGGTCGCGGTCGCCATTCAGAAATCCGCCACAGAGATTATGGCAGGTAAGCATGTAGCCCAATTCCCGATCGATGTCTTCCAGACGGGCTCCGGCACCAGCACCAACATGAATGCGAACGAAGTGATCGCCCATCTCGCGAGTGCATCGAATCAATTCGTCCACGCGAACGATCACGTCAACATGTCGCAGAGTTCCAACGATGTCATCCCTACTGCGATCCATGTCAGTGCCGCAGTCGCGCTAGCAGAGCATTTGTTGCCTTCTCTCCGGCATCTGGCTTCGGTGATTCGAAAAAAGGCGGGCGACAACGCGGAGGTAGTCGTAACAGGACGTACCCATTTAATGGATGCCATGCCGATCCTCCTGTCGCAAGAACTCAGCGGCTGGGCTCAACAGGTTGATTTGGGGGTCGAGCGATTGAAATCCTGCGAGCCGCGGATTCTGTCGCTGGCGTTAGGCGGAACCGCCGTGGGGACGGGCATCAATGCGCATGCCGAGTTTGCCAAATTGGCCATCGAGCGCTTGGCGCAGCAGACCAAGCTGCCGTTCTTGCCCGCGAGCAACTATTTCGAGGCGCTTTCGTCACAGGACGCGGCGGTGGAGCTATCGGGACAACTCAAAACGGTCGCGGTCGGCTTGATCAAAATCGCAAATGATCTACGCTGGTTGAATAGCGGTCCGCTCGCGGGTCTGGGCGAAATTGCTTTACCGGCTTTACAACCAGGAAGCAGCATCATGCCTGGCAAGGTCAATCCCGTCATCCCGGAAGCGGTGGCAATGATCGGCGCACAGGTGATCGGCAACGATGCAGCGATCACGATCGCTGGCCAGTCCGGTAATTTTCAGTTGAATGTCATGCTGCCGCTTATCGCCCATAACCTTCTGCAGAGTATCGAGCTGCTGGCGAATGGCGCACGCGCGTTGGCGGACTCCGCTATCGCCGGTTTCACCGTGAACCAAAAGCGAATTGACGCCGTAACGGCGAAGAACCCCATTTTAGTGACGGCGCTCAATCCGGTGATCGGCTACGAACGCGCCGCAAAAATCGCTAAGCGCGCCTACGCGGAGGATCGGCCGGTCATAGATGTGGCTGCGGAAGAAACCGGCATGGATAGAAAAGAGCTGCAGAGAATCCTGGACGCGCGAACGCTGACAGAAGGCGGGATCAAAGCGGGCCATAACGGCGGTGGCGGCTGAATGCTTTGCGATTCGGATCTTAAACGCGTCATCGAAGATCGCTTGCGAGGCACCGTCGCGCTGACCGATGCGACCCTGGCGAGACTAGGTGGCGTCACGCTCGAGAGCGCCCATCTGGCGGAGCGACTGCCACCGGATCGAGCACGACCGGCAGCGGTGCTCGTGCCGTTGGTCGAGCGTCCTGAAGGTTTGACCGTGTTGTTGACGGAACGGTCCGCGCATTTGAAAAATCATGCCGGCCAAGTCAGCTTTCCAGGTGGGCGCCTTGAAGCGGGGGACTCTTCCCCCTTGGCTGCCGCGCTTCGCGAAACAGAAGAAGAAATTGGGCTTAGCCGGGACTTCATCCGGATCGCGGGCTATCTGGAATCGCACTTGGTGTTCACGGGATTTCACGTGGTTCCGGTGGTGGGCTTCGTGAGGCCCGGATTTTCGTTACTTCCCGATCCGAAAGAAGTCGCGGACGTTTTCGAAGTGCCGTTGACGCATGTACTCGATGTGGCAAACCATCGCACGCGTGCACGCGAGGTTGCGGGCGGTACGCTCCATGTGTACGACATTGCGAACGGCGAGCGTCCGATCTGGGGCGCCACGGCAGGTATGTTGATGAGTCTCTATCGCCTATTGCGGGACACGATTTAATGGCCATCGATCGCTTGTTGACACTGATGGCTCGGCTGCGCGATCCGGAGTCGGGCTGCCCTTGGGACCGGCAGCAGAACTTCGCCAGCATTGCGCCGTACACAATCGAAGAAGCTTACGAAGTTGCCGATGCGATCGAGCGATCTGATTTGAACGATCTGCGGGGCGAACTCGGCGATCTGCTGTTTCAAGTCGTGTTTCACGCGCACATGGCGACTGAGTCCGGCGCATTCGGCTTCGATGACGTGGTCGATTCCATCTGCGACAAATTGGAACGTCGTCACCCGCATGTTTTTGGCGATGCAGTGATCGAGTCGGCTCAAGCACAGAATGCAGCCTGGGAAGATCACAAGCGACGCGAACGGACGGCGCGCAATCCTGACGCCAGCGCGCTCGACGACGTCCCGGTCGGGTTGCCTGCGCTGACGCGGGCCGCAAAGCTTGGCAAACGAGCTGCTTCGATCGGCTTCGATTGGCCAGACATCGACGGCGTGCTTAACAAAGTGGAGGAGGAAATTCGCGAACTGCGTGTGGCGCTTGCGAGCGCCAAGCAAGACGAAGTTCAAGCGGAGCTGGGCGATGTGTTATTCAGCGTGGCGAACCTCGGGCGGCACCTGAAGGTCGACCTGGAAACTGCTCTGCGACAGACAAACAGTAAGTTTGAACGCCGCTTTCGCTATGTCGAGTCGCGGCTGCGCCAGCAGGGGAGAACATTGGAGCAATCTACATTGGCAGAGATGGACGATCTCTGGAATGAGGCAAAAACGCTGGAATAGTGCTGATTGTGGCCGTAGAAGGCCATTCAGATTCCGTTCATTGCCGCAGGCTTAAAGTATCCCCACGCTCGAAGTTTCCGGGCGAGGAGATAGATCATGAATAGTCGTTCGCAAGTACCTCGGGGTGTAGTGGTGGCATTGGGCGTGATGATCGCCGGTGCTGCGTCGGCCGATCCAGGCCGTGGTTCCGAGCGTGGCAATGGCTATCGCAATAGCCAGTCTCGTCATAGTGACTACGCTCGCGTGATCGATGTCGACCCGATTGTCCGTCGCATTCGTGTCAGTGTCCCGCAGGAGGAATGCTGGAACGAAACGCAGGTGGCGCCTTCGGCTCCGACGCGAACGGAAATTCGCTCGACCCTAATCGGTGGACTAATCGGCGCAGCGGTGGGTCATCGCGTGAGCACTCATCACGATGTGCCGTCATCCGCGGCGATGGTGGGCGGCTCGCTGATCGGAGCTGCCATCGGCAACGGCATCGGCGCCAACCGTGCGGAACGACGCGGCGACTATCGCGAACAGGCCTATCAGACTGTGCAGCAGTGCGAGGTGAACTACCGCGAACAGTGGCAGAACCAAGTCGATGGCTACCGGGTGACGTATATCTTTAATGGCGAACGATATACAACCCAGATGCCATACGACCCAGGTCCGAGACTGCGAGTGGACGTAAATGTCCGCCCGGTCTACGACCGCAATGCGGATCGCTACGTAGCGGACTATCGCCCGGATCCGCGCCGTTAAAGGACGCTGGTCGGAAGGTTCAGTGAAGTACCGGTGCGCCCCTGTCAGGACATGGCTTTGCCTCCCTGGCAGGGGCTTTGTTTTTCCCGCGCCGCGTAACATGTACACTCGCACTCATGTTTAAAGTCGTCTCCATCGCATGCAGTTTGGCGCTCGGTTGGCTCGCCGCCACCGGAGCGATGAGTATGACGTCGATGCATGCGCCGACGACTACCATCGGAACCTCGGCACAGACGGTATCGACTTGCGCAGGGGTGTCGCTGGATCAAGCAGTTGCGATGGTCACGGCGAAGTATCGTGCTCGCGTGAATCGGGCTACGACTGTCCAGCAAGGCGGCCGGATCGTGCATGAAATCAGATTGGTGACTGCCGACGGCTCGCGGGTCTGGACAGTTCGGGTCGATGCGGAAACCGGGCAGGAGCTCTAAATGCATCTGCTAGTTGTCGAAGACGAGCAAATTTTGCGTGAAACGTTGGCTACGCAATTGAAGGGTGCCGGGTTCACGGTCGATAGCGCTGCGGACGGCGAAGAGGGGCTTTATCAGGGCAAGGAATTCGCTTTCGATCTTGCGATTGTCGATTTAGGCTTGCCCAAGCTGTCCGGTATGGAGCTAATCAAGCGTCTGCGCGCCGCCGGCAAGAGTTATCCGGTGCTGATCCTCACGGCGCGTGATCGTTGGCAGGATAAAGTGGAAGGTTTGCAGTCCGGCGCCGACGACTATGTTGCCAAGCCATTTCACTTCGAGGAGTTGCTCGCACGCGTGCAGGCTCTCCTGCGTCGCTCGGGAGGATGGGCGCAGCCTGTGCTTCGATGCGGCCCGATCGCCCTTGATCCGCGATCGCAGCAGGTGACAGTGAACGATCAAGCTATCGAGCTCACCAGTTTCGAATACAAGATTCTGGAACAGCTCATGTTGCGCGCCGGCGAAGTACTGTCGAAAACCGAAATCACCGAGTCGCTGTATGAACAGGACTTCGATCGCGACAGCAACACAATCGAAGTGTTCGTCGGCCGTCTGCGTCGCAAACTCGATCCGGACAATGTCATCAAGCCGATCGAAACGCTGCGTGGTCGCGGTTACCGTTTGAGTTTGCCGCGCGCCACCGCGTAGCGGATGCGTACCCGCTCGCTTAGCACGCGTTTGCTGGCGTCGGTCAGCGTCGTCATGGTGGTGTTTTTCGGCACTACGGTCGTTCTGCTCGATGGGTTGTATCGCAACCTGAGCGAGAATTCATTGCGGTCGCTCCTCGAGTCGCAAATCTACGTGCTGATGTCGGCCTCCGATGAGCGCATGAACGGACGGCTGACGCCCGGCGATTCCCTGCGCGAAGTTCGTTTCGCCAATGTAGGTTCCGGGCTGTACGGCCAGATCGATCGTGAAGATGGCGAAACAATGTGGCGATCGGAATCGCAAACGGGCGCCGGTCTGAACCTAAGCATCAAGCTTGCACCCGGCAAGAAGCAGATTCGTGAGCTGCACACCGCAAGCGGCGCCACTGTGCTCGCATTAAGTACGGGATTGGCGTGGGAATTCCCTCGCAAGCGCACCTACAATTTTGTTTACACGGTAGCGGCGGATCTCGAGCCGCAGCGCTTGCAGCTGCAGCGGTTCCGGCAGCAATTGATCGGCGGCTTCAGCGCATTGATGGGATTACTGCTGGTAGCGCTTGCAGTGCTCTTTCGCTGGGTCTTGAAGCCGGTCAGGCAAGTCGAGCATGAGATCGGCGAAATCGAAGCGGGTCGCGCCCAGGAATTCTCAGGCAGGTACCCGCGCGAACTGGTTGGCATTACCGCGAATATGAACGCGCTAATTCTCAGCGAGCGCGAGCGGTTGGCCCGCTATCGCAACACATTGGGCAACTTGGCTCATAGTTTGAAGACGCCGCTTGCCGTGGCGCGGTCGCTTGCTGAAACGCCCGCTTTACAAGAGCAGATCACGCGCATGGACGACATCGTTCGCTATCAGCTCAAACGCGCTTCAATGTCAGGCGGCATCGGCTTGGGCAGTGCGCCGATCGAAGTGAAACCCGTGCTCGAAGCATTGCGTGCGACCTTGCTCAAGGTGTATGCGGACAAGCAGCTCACGCTTAAAGTCGAAGCGAACGATGCAGCTCGCTTCGTCGGCGATCAGGGCGACTTGATGGAGATCGCCGGCAACCTGCTGGACAATGCGTGCAAGTTCAGTCAGCGGGAGGTCACCATCCATGCCGAACCATTGATCCGGCCCGGCACACGGCGTGAGGGACTGCTATTGGTGGTCGAAGATGACGGCCCAGGCATTGCAGCGGAGCAGCGCGAACATGTGCTGAAGCGAGGCGCTCGATTGGACGAACGAGTGAGCGGCCAGGGAATTGGTTTGTCCGTGGTGCAGGAACTC
>WUUC01159430.1_pt1 | contig 24759 bp, 19 predicted proteins | sample 6278441 | NCBI WGS metagenome assembly WUUC01 (sample SAMN13675441, study PRJNA597444) | soil metagenome | isolation source: soil | place: USA: Washington | collected 2017-10 | reverse complement strand
TCGCCAAGCAGCGCAACGGCCCGACGGGCACGGTCGAGCTGGCCTTCATCAAGGAGTTCACGCGCTTCGAAGACATGTGGCACGGGTGAACGGAAGGCTCGTACTTTGAAGCATAAATAACGAAACGTGCATCATAAAGCACGAATATTTTGAAGCAAAAACTGCGAAAGGCAATTGGTAATCGGTTGCATAGCATGTCCGATGAGTACTAATGCCGCAGCATCATCTCCTTGACGCGGTTAGTAAGTCTTGGAGGTTGATCCAAACGTGATGCCTCCTTATCTAGGCATACTCCCACAACCGACATCTTGTGGAAGCTCTTTCCCGTGGGCTGAGAAATGTCCACGAAAATTACGCCGATGTCATCATGTAGACTCTCCCGCCGGGGAAACTCGTAAACTGCCTTGAAAGTTTCTTGGCTCGGGCCCCTGAATAGAACATTATTCTCGTCCCTCCTCCTCCCATCAGCCTCCATGATTATCATCAGGTAATTCCTATGGAATCCGAGATTGCTCCGCTGGAAGTTGGCTTGTGTAACGCCACCTGTAATGTCCGAGAGTTTATTGAGATCGTCGTCTGTTTGGTTAAGAGCTCGCACCTTGACCCGCTTGCACTGAATGGCTATCGCACGTTCAGCTTGGTAGTCATCGCAGATTAACAAGTCTATGTCGCCGGGCTTTCCTTGTGGATTTTCTACGATAGGCTGTTTGACTGATTGGGCAATAAAGGCACTTGATCCGACATTCAATTCACCCAAAAGCAGGTCCTTCGCATTCGATTCTATGAGCCACCTGAGGATCTCACCCTCGCCCTCTTTGGTCACGTCGTCATCATCCAAATCATCATAGCCACTATACATGGTGAAGGTTTCACCGGCGTGGATAGCCGTACCTGCACGGAAGGTAAGTGTATCAATGGCTATTGTCTTGAATTCCAGAATCTTCTTCATAAAGGCAACTACGATTCCTCGAAGCGCTTGAAAAATTCTTCATTTATCCGGTCAAGATATGGGTTATTAAATGTCCTTTCGGAGTAGTATCGAGCCATGTAGTCTCCGAAGTCCATGGGATCATCCTCATCATTTATCCTCTTGGCACGAAGCAAGTCGGGAAAGCCTGCTCCGTGCATCCCTAGCACATCTTCCAACTCGTCAACTGATATGACATGCCAGTGAAAATCTTCAGGGACGCCCGGCTCACTTTCGCGCAGCTTACGACGAACCTGCTCCCTCAGGATGGAGTTCGAAAAATAGGCATGGTCATAAGTAACCACTAAATGCTCTACCTCTTTAACCCCCGAGAGGTAAGCTAAGTCTGCGTATGTCCCGGTACGGACGTCGCGCTCGAAGTTGAATAACTGTTTAACGCCGTGCCCGATCGTCCTGCCTACGTCCCTTCGGATCGATTCAAGATCGCCCCATGTCTTAGCCTCCAAGAAAAGCCCTGATTGCTTCACCTCGATGAAAATTGCCCGTTCGCCTTGTAAAATAATCCAATCGGTCGTTAGCTTGTTGCCCCTGTCATAACTACGCTCAGCCAGCACCTTCTCACCGCCGAGTGACTCCCGAAGGAGGTCGCCGACATATCTCTCAAAGACATAGCCGAAGCTCGTGCGAAAAGGGTTCTTTTTCCCCTCACCCATGAAATAGTCGGCGAGTTCGAAGTACAGCCCCCTTGTAACCCTCTCGACCATCAGGCGGGGGACCGGCACGATATAGACCTGAGATTCGCCGGGTTTAGGGTTAATGTCTGGTCGGAGTGTTGGGTATTTCGCCAGCGGGTTAAACCTGAACTTCTCGTACTTCTGGTCGGGTGCCTTCTTCAACTCCGCTTTGGACAGTTCCCGAAAGGCTCTGTAGCCGCATGAAATCCAATCCACGAATCGTTTCTGCTTATTCTGTGTGAAGATAGATTTCTCTCGCTCGTCACGCACCTTGTTATCGTGGTATGTGCGGAAGAAACCCTGTTGTGATTTCGCTTGCCCAGTGTATGCGAAGCACATAATTAAAATCTCTTCTATCCCCAGTCCAGTGAGATCTCTCAACGCGCCCACGATTTCCACGGCTTCCGGTATTGTGGGCCAAAGATCCCTGTAGATAGCGAACGTCCTCGGCAGGAGGTTGTACATTCTGCGCTGATAATCAAACTGGCTGTTGCCGAAGCGCAATAGGCAGGACGCCGTGTTTTGCTCGACCTCAATCGGATCAGACAGCCCCCAGTACATGTCTATAGCCTTCAGAAGATCACTGGGACTCATAGTCTCTTTACGATAGTCGTTCGATGACTCGATCAAACGCATGGCGAGATAAGCCAGGACGCTGTCAGTAACAGGCACACCTTCGATTTGGCGCTCCGTCACGTTCTGCATAAAGAACAGCTCATAAGAGACATTCCCGATCAGTCTTAGTGCTTCGTGGAGCTTGAACTTCTTGAGGAAGTCGCCGATGTCCTCGGGTGAGTAGGATTTGCCCCCACGGGGCGTATAAACCCCAAGACTCTTACCGCCTATGCTCAATCCTTCATTTGACATAAATCACCATCATATTTGAAGAATCCCCTTGGCCTACTCACGTGCGAATCGTGGCGGACGGCACATACCCTGGATCTCTGAATTCATAGAGATGTACCCTCCCGATGGAAGTCAGTAGTTGGCCAACGAATACGGAGAGAGCGAGGGGGCCGTAGAAAAAGAGGTGTGTGACGCGCACATCGTGGCGCTCAAGTGCCCTGCGCAGTTCGTCCCGGGCGATTAATGCCACGCTGACGGCCTCGCGATCGTCGGCGATGGATAATGCCCTCGCGTCCCCTTCGGGAGCGACCAGTACGATCGCTTTTACCGGAAGAGAATGGTCCTTAATGTTCTTCTCCACGTCCCGCAGCGCACTCCCCTTTATGTTGAAGACAAACGCGATTGAATCGCCGTCGACGTTAACAAGGGTTTCATCACCGACTTGGAGGCCGTAGCTCATCAGGGGCGGGGCGTCCGACCTCCACGGAATGGGTTTGGGCGGCTGAGGTATTTCGAAGATCCAGTCGTCAATCTGCGGGAATGCCGCTCCAAGCAGGATTCCCGTAGTGAGGGTGCTCTTGCCACGTAGCCTGATGAACCTCACACTGGTTTTCTTTGCCAATCTCTTTTTAAGAGCATAGATCTCCGGCACTAATTTCTCATTCCATACGTTCTCGCTGGGAAGGATACGTGTGTGCCTCCCAAAATGCTTTGACCAGTCAATAATATATTGGGGCTCCCTGTCATACTTCCCAACTGTCCAGTTATGCACGTCTAGATCGATGGCCGCTTCGGCCTCAGTCCCACCAGTCTTTAGGGCAGCATCTATTAAACTTTTAAGCGTCACTCGATCTAGCACCTTGCCCTGATGACTGGTGACTTCCTGCAGGAGCGGCGTGTAAGCCGGCTTGATTAAGTGAATCAATTTCTCCTTGTATTCAGGATGCTCGAGCAGTTTCAGCGCAAAGCTGTTGCAGGCGGCGTTGTCTTCATGGAAGTCGGACAGTCCGATGTCGAAATGGACTTTTTCGATAATGAAGTCTTGGTAAGCGGCCAGTCCCAAGCCAGCAATTCGCCTCTTCACATCCGTTATTGTTGCCTTCAGCGACCCGCGCGCACCCTTGAAAAAGGGGCCTGCATCGCGCACACGTTCGAGCGCGTTCTTCAGGGGCTGAATGACGGGGCCAAGGGAAGGACAGGCGACGACGAAACGCTGGTAAACGCCCGGCATGTCAACATCGAAAGCGGCGAACGTCTCAACGATTTCCCTGAATTCGGTTTTAGTGCCGACAGGGTGATCTTTGATTTGGATGTGCTCCCGACGCTCCTTCTTGCCAGCACCGAAGAGCACATCCACATCGCCCGTCCCTTCGGGCAATATGGCAGTGAACGATCCATCAAGGAGCCATTCAGGGACGTGACAGGCGATATACCGAGATTGAAAATTGTAGCCTTTACCTCCGATGAGGCCGCCCATGCCGGAGGGGCTCACTAGAGACGTTGACTTCGGCGACGAACCAGTGGATTTCGTCTTAAGCTTTCTGCTGGTGCCGCGCTTGCCGTCCTGCTGACCCCTATTTTTAAGCTTCTTAACTGACCCTATTTTTCCGCTTGAACGCTTGCTCATAGTTACTAAAAAGATTAGGCACCACCACATTTTTAGTGAGTGATGCCAGGAACCTCTAAGCTTTGATCAAACTCACGCTGAAGCCTCTCCCTTGAACGGCGGCGTAGGCTTTAACCGCTTGGCGATTTCAAGCGCCCTCTCAAAACTGATCGGTCGCTCGGGGAAAGCGTCGAGCAAAATTTCCGGCAGGAGTCTCTGCGCTATGTCAGAGTAGGTATACCCATAATGCACTTCTCTGGTTGGACCAATAGTCTTCGCAAGCGCGAGAATTTGCTCCTCTGTAAGCTTCGCGTCAGCAAGGGCGGGCCGGAGAATCGCGGCACGTTGAATCTCATCTGGCCTACCGAACTCGAATGTGTCGGCGGCCCTGCGGCGAACCGCTGGGTCTAATGAATCTAATCGGTTTGTACACATAACAGCGAGCGCTGGTAAATGACCAGTCGCGAAGCTACTCACACCTCGAATTAGAGCGTTCACACCAGCGCGGTCTTCGTGGTGCATCTGGCTGAGTTCTCGTGACTGCGCGAGGGCATCCGCCTCATCAATAAGCAGGATTACAGCCGAGCGTGGTTTACCGTTCTTGGTGCCCGCACGCCTGGCGGCTTCAGTCACTTCTGTGAAAGCCGCTGAAAGGAGTTTGGTCATCTCGCCTACTGCGCCGGTCCCGCGCGCGCTCAAGCTTAGACTGTAGAGCGTGACGGGGATGTCTTCCTGACGTGCGATCTGGTCGCCGAAGGTTTCTGCCAACTCGCTTTTCCCAGTTCCCACGTCACCACCAAAGATGAACAGGGGAGATCGCTCTTTGAATTTATCAATCAAAGCGATACGCCTGCCGTGATGGCGTTTGCTCCACCCCTCTAGGAGATCAGGGTTGAGAAGTATTCTCGCCTCTTTGAGAAGGCGCTCTTTAATCCCGTCTAGCCCAACCAGCCGGTCGTAACGCTTCTTCGCCTGCGGGTCGGGGAACTCAATCACTTCCTCGAAAATGCCCTGTGTAGGTGAACTCATCATGATTTCAATGTCCGTCTTGTAAAGCTTGTGCCACTGCTAGTGTAGACCTTGTCCTCGACCCACACATTACCGGAGCCGACTTGAGGCTCATCGGCGTTGCTGCGTTTGACTGGGATTGAATTCTTTATTCTATCGCGCTCTGACTGTGATAGGCCCCACCATTTGGAGCTATACCTCAGGTGCGAATACCAAGAGGCCCCGGAGACATCCGCACCCACTGGAACTCGGCCCGCGCGATCATCGGTAGTTAGAGTGCCATCAGACCTCACGGTGTAACTGAGGGCTACAGCCCAGCCGCTATTACGACGGAAGCCATAGTCAACGGAAGCGAGATAACCACCTGCGAGAAATTCTGTTAGTTCCTCAATGTAGTCGTTGATCTCGGCGTCGCTGGGCTTTCTATAAAATAGCTGCATTTGCCTCAAGTCCGCCGCGACCTTTGAAGCGAGATACCGTGCATGGGTACGCGTGAAACTCGTAGAATATGTATACGTTGTTGACATGTTTCTAAACCTTGAATGACGGCCCGAGCACGATTTTCCAAAGATCAACTGCCCGTCCTTGAGTTGTCGCATGATGCGCTTCTACTAAGGCATCGAGAGCGTCATAAGCAGCCTCAACGATTGCGTCACGATCAGCTACTGAATATCGGATGGCTACATTGTTTCCCGGATTAACAGGATCGAATATCTCGATTGCGTCACCGTTTGAAGCAGGAAGTTCAGAACTCTTGTAGTAGTCTGTAAAGTAAACTCTTTGCTTCAAGCCGGTCGTGACGATGTAAGAAAAAAATGCCTCTAGCGCTGCGGGGTAGTTTGCTGGATCTAATCCATTAGCGACGAGGTGAGCGCAGATGAGCTCAGCCATGAAGGACTTAAAACGAAACGAATCGCTCTGGCGTTTCTGAAGCCGCGCCCACCACTTAACGAGGCGGACGAGCTGCGCGAAGTGAGTCGGGTGATCTTTCTTTCGCTTCCTGATGAAATCCAAGTGCAATCGAATGCTCGTGAGCACACGGTCGCCTGTATCCTTGGTGATAAGATAGCCTCGGTCGTCCGGGGCTCCTTCGTAGAGTACGGGCGCGACATCTACATCCAACCCCGACCCGCGGAAGGAAACAGTGACGCAGTGAGTCTGCGGCGTGAACTGATCTGGCTTCAGGTTAGAGTAGGCTTCACGCAGGCGGTCTGCGAGCCAAGCTAAAAGCTTCGACTCATCAGTGGGGACATCACCTGCTCGTACGTATACGGCGACATCCATGTCGTTAATAGTCTTTAGAGCTGTGCCTTTCCTAACGCTGCCAGAATGCAGCATTTTCACTACTGAATAATCAGGGTGCTCCGAGATGTATTCATCAAGCCGCTCTCGGAGGCGGTTAACCTGCGCGCGATAATCCTCTACATCTTCCTGGCGCAGATTTACCGAGTCATTGGCGAATGCTACGATGTTGTTATGAGTCACGTACGGTTCAGACATAAATTTACTCTCGTTGTTGCTCTACAATTAGTGCCGCTTGCGACGATTCGGTGTCTGCGTTAGTGCGCTCGCCGCAGCAGATCTGGCGGCACGGCTAAAACGCTTATCGCCAATGACCTTAGCGGCAGCCTTAGCAGCCTTAGCGCTTGTAGTTCCGCGCCGGACCTGCGCCATCGCACTGGCTGCTGCTCTCTTAGCAGCCCTTGAAGTGCTCGTAGCAAGAGTTTTGCCAGCATTCGATGCCGCCTTATGTCTAGTTCTTTCAGACATTTGACCGATGCTCCTCTCTGATCTAAACATTCAAGTGAAGTATTGCATCTGATATAAGCCTCACAGGAAACATCAAATTTGCACTTTTACTCTGGACAGCGTGCTCGTCTTCGTCCAGAATAAGTACAGGCGGATGTTAGCATGAACACTAATGCCTGTCCAGTATTTTGCACATTAGCTCCAAAACTACCACAACAAATTGTGCCATCAATGACACTTGCCGACATATTATTGAGCTTGCTCCAAAAGTATCACCTTTCGCAGAGGAAACTCGCTGAAAAGTCCGGTGTTAACTACGTCACGATTAACCGGATCATTAGCGATAATAACTACAAATTCCGCGTAACGAGTGAAACAATTAAGAAACTAGCTAAAGGGCTCGGCTGCACTGAGGAAGAGCGCGATGATATGCTTCGCGCAGCCGGACGGGTGTCAGAGGAAGTCGAAACGAAATTCGGTGAAAGCTCGAATGCAGCTCAACTGTTCCGCCGCATTTCAGAACTTAACCCAGACGAAATTGATGAGTTATTAAAGGATCTCGAAGAACGTAAGCGAAGAGGCAAGAATTAACTGCTGAGGCGGGAGGAGAAATCATGCCGAAGCCAATTAAATTTCTTACCAACGAGGAAATAGAAGAGCGAGCCGCAGAAGTGCTGGATGCACATGTAGAAGGCGGGCGCGCAAAACCTGTTTTGCCTATCGACATCGACACTTTAACGGAGTGCTCGTTCCGATTCCGGGTAAGTTGGGAGCCAATCACGGACCCGCCTGGTTGCAGGACTTACGGTGCACTAATCCCAACACCGGAAAGCAAATCATCTGTTGCCAAACTAATTCTTAATGTGAATTTTCGCGATTTTTTGACCGAACATGTTGAAGTGGAACGGCTCACGAGGGGACACGAACTTTGTCATTGGATTATTCACGTTGACGAGGGAATGCTCAAATCGGGCAACTTACCCTTTGACTGTGCCGAGCCTCCCGTGAGGTTTCACCGAGCGCAGTATGCGGAAAAAGAACTGAGTGCAGAAAAGAAAAACCGACTCGCCCACTTTGCCTTACAAGACGAGCGAGCATACCGCGCACTAAAAAGGCAGGGCAGCGATCCGGAGGGTTGCATTGAGCCAGCGTGGATGCACCGCCAAGCGGAGCATTTTTCAGCTTGTCTCTTGGTGCCCCGAAGTCCGCTATTGGATTTTCTGAAGAATGGAGCCGATCCTGCTTTTTACGGCACTCACGTTCGTCTGGCTGAGAAATTTAAGGTTAGTAAGCAGGTGATTCAAATCCGGCTAAAGAAACTTGATCTAATCGAAGAGTACGGGCCAGGGAAATTCCGAAACATACGTTCAAGCGGACGATTCGGGTTTTAGGTTTGACTTTAATAACATCTACTAGGCCCGGCCACAGTTGTAGTCTGTGCAGCCGGCGCTATTTAGCCCTCAAACATTCTCGCCTTTGATTGCTAGGCAACCTTTTAGGAAGGTCAAAGTTATCATCAGCGAGAACATCTAAAACTACTCCAGCCACTTCCGCGTAACAAAGAAGAACACGAAGAGAAGGCTCAATAACTGCTCCTTCCCACTTTGATATATAGGTTCTGTCAATGTCTGCCCCTAAACCCAAGCGTTTTACCATTTCATCTTGTGACAGCCCCCCATCAATAGTATTCCTTATTCGAAGCAATTTCTCAGCTAACCGATGAGGCTTTTCTCTGGCTTTCCTACCCATCAGGATCACCTCCTGATGGGTACGCATCTTGCCAAGAGATCTCACACCGTTGACAGCGGAAGCATGCTTTCGTAAGATTCGCAGTGATATATATCACTGCGGTTCGGTGCTGGCCCTGTTTCGCCGAGAGTTTATGAAGGACTAACTCAACAGCGGCCCACATCACATGCACCGCGTAGATGCAACGCTCATCATTTGCTGCCGGTAATTATCAAAGATACGAAACGGGCCAACCGTATGGGTACAGCAACCGTCAGACTCATCCTTGCTATGAGTAAGGTACTACCATGAAATACAAAGGCATTTCTTACCTATCGCGCTCTATACAGGTAATCTTTACGGCGCTAGTTTTAGCTATGAGTACATCTGTTTCTGCGTCACAGGACGGATGGCAAAGAATTACAGATCAAGAAGCTGGCTTTACTATCAACTTTCCCGGACACCCTACTTACGGGGAATCTACCGCTCCAGAGACCGGACAGCCGCTCGAAACTTATACATTCTATTACAACGGTAACACCTTGCATATTGCCTTCGGCCCCATTGTCCCCGCCCCGAGAACGGTCGTGGAGGCCAACAAAATCCTGAGCGACACGGCCAACGTATACGCGAGGAACGCCGGCAGCCTACTCAGGCAGGAGAAGCTCCCGGACGGCGGGCGGCAGTTTGACAACCTTGTGAAGACGCCGTCCGGCACAATGTTCTTACGCTCCCGCGTCTACGTCCGCCGGGGGATGGTGTTCACACTCTCCTGTGGCTCCTACGCCCAAGATGGCATCGACGAGCGCATCGCGGAACAGTTCTTCTCTTCATTCGGCTTCATTAATGGTTCGACGGGGCGACAGGCAATCGTTCGGAAGAAAGTGCCCAAGAAATCGCCGCCGAAAGTAGTTACTGGCAGTAGGTGGCATATCCTGCGGGGGCCGGACGGCGACTTCTTGGCCGAATTCCCCAGCAAGCCGGACTACAGCGTAGACACTAGCTCCGGCATCGCCCTCCACCAATACCGCTTCGCCCACGGTGAGAACTTCTTCTCGGTCTCTTACCGAGAACGGTACGAACCCATGGCCCCCCCCGAGCAAGAGCTAAAGCAGGCGCTGAAGAACTACCATGCCGCTCTTCCGGGGTGGGAACTCCTGCAGCAGATGGAGATGCCCGGCGGCTACCTGATCGAGCACCGCGGGATGTCGACCGGGTACCCTATATTAGCTCGGACCCGGCTGTACCTCCGCGGTTCGCGTCTCTACTACATTACGAGCATGACGAAGAACCTGTCCGGACCGAACAAGGATGACGTTACCAGATTCTTCTCATCGTTCCGCCTCTTATGAGTTCTCCCACATAATCACCCAACGCGTATTCAGATGAGATTCCGCGTGATAGAAACTGATGGTGAACTGATGGCGGTTTTTGACAGTAAGGACTCGCTGCACAACTCCCTGCTGTCCCGATTCCTCGTCACTTCTAAGTACTTCGTGGTCGACATCCTCCACGACATCTCGCTCGTGGAGCGGGATCTCTACCCGAGCCACGCCTATGAGAACCCAGAGGTCTTCATCGAGCTGTTCAAAGACCACATCACCATCGAGCCTTACATTGCAGAAGATGAAACCGAGATTCCAAAAGTGCAGATACCACTGGAGAAGGCCAAGCTCTTACTCTTCGAGTGGGGGGTCGCTCTTCAGCGGTGGCGCATGAAGCAAGAAGCTGTGAATTAGCGAACTCAGCGTGCCGGGCAGGTCCTCTAAATTTTCTTGACGGGGATTGTAATCCGTAATATTCTCTGCGCCCTGTTCTGATCTTTACAGCGAAGCCGCTCCGAGTTCGCACCTCAAAGCGGCTTCTGACTCCCGGATCGATGTCTGCGACCGAGGAGCTTGACTGCATTTTAGCACGCCTGCTGGCGTTCATCCCCCTGAACCGGGTGAACCGCCTGAACCGCCTGCCGTATCCCAAAGACACCTACAGTCGAGCGACTCATCGCCTTTGAATTCAGAGGGTAAGTCGGAGTCTCGTGACCGCGCAGTGGCCCGTGATTTTACTCGGTACGAGTAAAATCGTCACACTATCCATCCGCCTATCGAGCGACTCTTTGCCTTCTGAAGTAAGTGACCGTTCGATGTCTTCTTTCTGTTTACTAAGAACTTGTTGCCATAGCATTAATAGGCAAGCCCCATCCGCCTAAAAACGGCCGTGTGCTCTTCGGCCAGTTGTCCGGAGTTTTGGTGTCGTCGAAAAAGAAAAAGGGTCATGACTATTTTCAGAAGTGATCGGTATAGGTCTTCCTCTGGATGACGTTGAGCTCCGAGTATGTAGAGGCCACTTCGGCCCAATAAGAATAGAACTGCCCCTCAGGCATTTAATATCTTATGGGATTCAGAAAGATCACAAACAAAGGTGGTGTTAAGAAACGCATCGGGAAATTTCCGAGCTTTATCCTGAATAAACCTATCTGGTATGAAGGATCACTTGAGAAAGATTACCTCTACTTAGTGGAGTTTGATTATTACGATCTACTCGATATCAGGGAGCAGTCATGTCGATTTTTCTACAGCATTAAAGGTAAGCGCCGTAGGTATACAGCAGATTTTGTGATCGTACGGAAGAGCATTACATACGTCGTAGAAGTGAAGCCAAAGAAGTATGCCGATGAAGAGAAATATCAGGCGAGATTTCGAGTTGCGGATGAGTTATGCAACCGCCATGGATACAAATTTCTGATCATGACTGAGGTTGAAATTGGTAGGCAGCCGCGCCTAGATAATATAAAAGTTCTTATTTACTACCAAAGAACGCCTGTTTGCCCACAACATCAGATCCTTTGTCACGAATTCTTCAGCGGAAGAAAAGAAGCGAGCTTGGGAGAAGTTATGGACTTCTTTCGATGTAAGAGTGTAGACAAGCAAGTCGTCTATGCGCTCCTCAGATGGGGCATCCTAGAAATAGATATTGATAAAGCAATCTGTCCAGACTCAGTGATTTACTTACATCAATGAGATTATTTTAAAGTGATCTCACTCTAAGCATGTCTATGCGGCAATTCCAAGTCGGAATGCATATCGAGTTCAGGCATCGCGAATACCGTATCGAGGAGCGGTTGCCGAACGGAGAGGTGCGCATTCTGGATATTGCTTTCAATGAATCCATATCAATCAAGGAGTGTCAATTATTCGAGGCCTTTTTTGCAGATGAACTAGAGTTCCTTGGTGATACTAGGATTACTCAGGTACAGCGTAAGGTAGTCCAATCTTTCGTAGATGATTTTAACAGGCTCAAAAACAATGATGCGCGTAAAGTCGAGGCTATCCGCAGGCTCTCATACTTAAATGCTATAGAAGCATCTGGGGTAGCAAGTTTTAACAAGGAAACCGTTGCCCCGCTAATCGAAAAGGTATATCAAGAAATACAAGACAAGAAGAGAAAACCTCATTGGACCACAGTGATTTATACATGGCGCCCGCCATGGGTTATCTCCGGAAAGGATCCCAGATCTCTTGTTTCAAATTATAAGAAATGTGGTAACAGAAAACCTAAGTTTCTGGGTGTTAGAAAGAAAAGGGGTGAGAAATTCACAGAGGATGAAAAATCTAGAGCACAAGAAGTCGATAACATAATTGATGAAGAAATCAAACGCGCCCTTCTTCTTGAGAAGCCAGTTTCCATTGCAGAGGTAAGTGACGGAATTGAACTGCGGATTTTTAGCGAAAATAAATTTAGGGATTCCAATGGCCGACTCCCGACCCCTTCCGGTCGTGGTATCTACGACGTGGTAAACAGATTGGATCCGTATGAAAGAGACAAACTTCTACATGGAAAGCAATACGCAGATAAAAAATACAAGAACAACCGTAAAGGTGCCGAATATTCAAGGCCTCTTGAGCGAGAAGAGTTCGATGATACAAAGAGCGACCTATTTGTTATAGATACGGAAACGAGACTACCCTTAGGTAGACCTACATTCACCTTCGGAATTGATTGTTACTCCGGCATGCCTGCCGGAATGCATAACGGGTTTGACGGACCCGGCTTTCTCGCCGTATCAGAATGCCTGCTACACGCCTTCCAACCTAAAACGTATTTGAAGACTCTGTTCCCCATGGTGGAAGGTGATTGGCCTCTCTTCGGTCTGCCGGGAGAGGTGGGCATCGATAACGGGCCGGCTTATATCTCAGATGCTTTGACCTATGCCTGTTTGCAGTTAGGTGTAGTTATCGATCACTGCCCCGTAAGATGTCCTGATGCTAAACCTGTTGTTGAGAGGTTTTTCAGGACTGAAAACGATAAATTGTTGCACCAACAGCCAGGTACGACCTTTTCGGATTTGTTTGATAGAGGAGACTACAACCCTCTTGAGAATGCGGTCATCTCTTTCGATGCTCTAATGGCAATAGAACATCTGTTTCTTGTAGATATTTATGCGCGTAGCCCTCAAGAAGGCCGGAATAATATACCTATTAATCTCTGGAAATTGGGGACAAAGAATTGGCCGCCATCTTTGCCTAGAAGGAATAAGGATCTTCAAATAATACTAGGTTATGTTGAATATCGAGTAATCAACTCATCAGGCATATCATTGTTCTGCCTTGACTACAACTCAACTGAACTATCTCTTCTTCGACGAGAGATGGACGGTGAAAAGGTTGCGCTCACCTATAACCCCAAAGATATATCAACCATTAATGTCTGGAATCCAACCAGAGATAAGTACCTTACTGTGCCCGCATTGGATCAAGCTTATGCCCACGGGTTAAGCCTCTGGCAGCACAACGTAATAAAAAGATATACACGATGGGAGTTGAATATGAATACAGACAAAGAGGCACTCCGACGTGCCAAAAAGAAGATTCAGGAGATAGTTGATCGAGAGTGGATAAAAAGCGGGAAACTTAATACTAAAGCTAAGCTTGCGCGGTGGATGGGTGTCCGACAACCAGATTATAACTCAGTCCTACAGATTAAATCTGGTGGTGAATCAGCAGCTAAAAACCAAATCGCATCCAGTGCCCCTCCGTTAATGCTGACTCCAGGAAGTCCACATTTTGACGGTATTTCTAATTCTAATAATGACCATGAGGAGCAAGAGGGAAAATCTGTTGACCTTAATAAAGAGCAGCAGGTTGAGGCAGGAAAACTAGAAATGGCGACCTCAAATAAAAGATCGCGAACCAAAGAAGTCAGAGGTAAATCAGCAAAAAAGCGCAAAAGAGATAGTAAGGCAGGAGTTGCCCATTTTGAGACGCGCGAAGATTCTTCTGCAGCTGGAGCATCATGTGCGAGTGATAGTGAAGATATAGATATGACTGGCTATGAAGCTAGTTATGATCTACCGAAAGGGGAGACGGCATGAGCCAGAAGACCGTTCAATTTAATGATATGTCAGACGAGGAAAGAATTTCATTAGTCGAAAATATCTTTATTGTTTACCCGCGGCTTAAACGTCTTCTTGATGATATTGATCATTGCCGTACGCACTCTAAAATCGCTGCCGAGCCGGAATGTATGTTTATTGGTGGTTTAGCTGGAGCTGGAAAGACCACTACTCAATTACATTATATCCGGCAGTTCCAGCGCTCACGGACAGATGATGGGTGGAGCATTCCGGCCTTTCGTGCACGCGTCCCTAGCCGAGCAACTGATAAAACGTTAGTAACAGCCCTTCTGAGGAGCATGGGTGATCCGGCAGCTGAAAAAGGCTCCGCCGACAGACAAACTGCTCGTTTAATAAATCGTATGAATGATAGCGGTGTGGAGATCTGTCACATAGATGAGTTCCAGCATTTTGTTGATAAGGATTCCGCAAAGATTCTCAAAAATGTTTCTGACTGGTTGAAGAATTTAATCGATGAATCAATGAGGCCATTCGTTATTTGGGGTATGCCCTACGCAGATCAGATCCTATATGAAACTGGGAATGAACAATTAAGGCGGCGATTTTCCATAAGAAAAAATCTAGAACCATTTGGGTGGTCTAACGAGAAAGAGAAAAATGAATTCCGAGTTTTTCTTAAAGTGGTTGATGAGAAACTCCCTTTTCCTGCTCGTTCAGGATTGTCCAGTATTACCATGGCTTTTCGCTTTTTCTGTGCCACTAATGGGAGGATCGGATATGTAATGAAAGTTGTGCGCAGGGCTGCAGAGCTTGCTATAAGACGTAAATTGCCCAAGTTAACTCTTGACGTGTTAGCAGAGGCCTTTAGTGAGCGGCTAATGGCTGATTACCCTATCCGGGACAATCCTTTCTGTATAGAGCAAAGAGATCTGAAGATAATTCCCTTTGAAGAGTATGTTCCTGATTTCAAAAACTCGCGTTTGAAAGCAATAGATAAAAAGAAATCCGCCCTGGATATTCTGCGTACCTGAAGTGGCCTTGCACATTTATTCGGTAGGCGGTGCATAATTTACGCGCATTAACTCACCCCGCTTGAATATTTGCGCAAAGCCGTTGGAACATGCACCAAAGGGAGAAATCATGCCCACCTCAAAGAAGTCTTCAAAAAAACGCTCACCTTCAAAGCACTCACCTACGCGCCACCAAGTTAGTCACGTTACTCGCTATGAACAGCATTCCACCGCAGAGCCTCTTATTTTCATCAGCCATGACTCGCGTGACCACGCGTTGGCTGAGGCATTCAGCACACTCCTGCACAATGTCAGCATGGGTGTCCTGAAATCCTTTCGCTCGTCCGACACGAAAGGCACGCAGGGAATCGAATTCGGGTCAGAGTGGTTTCCTACAATCAAAGAAAAACTGTTGGCTTCATCCGATGTAGTCTGCTTACTTACGAAACATAGCCTCGACCGCCCATGGATCCTTTACGAAGCTGGCGTAGCGTTCGGCAAACTCGACACGCCCGTACTCGGCGTCGCGATTGGCATCCCACTCACGCGCGCCAACACTGGTCCGTTCGCGCAGTTCCAGAATTGCGGGGACGACGCTGACGCTTTGACAAAGCTCATCGTGCAACTCGCCCGTCGCGTGCCCAACTCGGAACCGACTCGCGACCTCATCCTCCCTCACGTCGGCACCTTCAAACGACGGATCGCGGAACTCGTCTCGCGGGCCCCTGAAGCAGGAGTGGAAGCCTTAACTGAAGAAGGGCCAACAGTTCCCGCATTGTTCGAGGAAGTGAAGGCAATGTTTCAGGATCTGTCTAGGAGCGTGGCTGACGTGAATAAACGAATGCATGCACAGCCTTCAAGATTTACGGCCCGATTTCAGAGCACCAAAACGGAACAATTCCTTAAAAACCTCTCGGGCACAGACCTTCTGACGGCGACCTACGCCTACCTTGGGCTGATCCGTGATGTATACCCCGGGATTTATGGACTAGCCCTGGAGTGCTTATATGAGGGCTTACATAAGAATAGGCCTAAAGTCTTAGCACGCCGTATGGAACAACTTGACCGACTCATTACAGTAACCCTCGACGTAGACCCGAGCTACCCGTATTCGGATAAACGTGACCGCTACCAAGAGCTGATCAGGAACTTCACAAACCTGATTGCGGCTGTGGTTCATGACGCCGAGAATAAATGAGCCGGAACTGGTTTAGCACATTTATTCATCCCCCTGAATATTTATGCACCCCCTGAAGTTGCAGTATTCCCTAGTCCACGGTAACTAAAGTGGTGTCAAGTGAAAGACTATAAACCCCTACTTAGAATCTCAGAACCCAAGGCACATGAAAATTTGATTGCATATCTCTTGCGACTTACAGAATACAATGATTACGATAAACTGGTATGGATTCTGGAATTTGCTGGTTTAGATTCAAATCTCCACAATAGCCTCTCACTTTTCTTTGATAGTGGGCAGAGTCTTTCTAAGCTTTCAAAATTGACAAGTATCGATGAGGCTAAGCTACGCTCTCTTCAATATCCGCTGATCAAAACAAGTCTAGGTGCAAGAAGCTGCATCTTCTTCGATTCCCAGATTCACAGATATATGCTCTCAATGAGAGCGCCTAAAATTTGTCCGTCATGTCTAGGGGAGTTCGGCTACATCCCTAAGATATGGGATCTTGCTGCAGTTACTGTCTGCGAGCGGCACAAATGTCTACTTGTAGATTCCTGCCAAGGATGTAAGGCACGCATAAGATGGAGTAGAAACAAAATAAGCGTATGTCCTTGTGACTTCGATTGGCGCAGAACAGACCTTCAAAAGGTAGAAGATGGGGATCTGAAAGTAGTACAGCAAATTAACCAACTCTGCGGCATCTCACCAGCACATCACATTGAAGATCGCGTTCAGCAACTAAATCCTCTGCACGAATTGGATCTTAGCAGCTACCTCACTGCGCTCTTCTTCATCATAGGACAGCTCAAAGGAGTAAATGGAACGACAGGGCATAGGATATCTTTCTCGGCCCTAAATTCCGAACTGCATGATCTGATAATCAAGGCGGTAAAAGTATTCGATAATTGGCCGAATGGCTTTTATAAGTTTTTAGAGTGGCGTCAGGTAACTTGGGGGAATTTAGGCGGAAAGGGGGTTTCAGATCAGTTCGGGGCATTCTATACGCTGCTAACCAAAGAGCTATCTTCTAGTTGCTTTGATTTCATGCGAGAGGCGTTCGACTATTATTTACGTGAGATCTGGAATGGGCGTTATCTGCCTGGCCGTCAAGCACGAAAATTTGGCCCGCTAATCGGAAAAAAGTACGTCATAGAGTCGGCGGCTGGAAAATACTTGGGTGTTGAGTCAAGCCGTTTAAGGCGTCTGATTGAGTATAAGGTACTAGATGCAGTTGAGCGTGAGCGGAATGGAAAGAAGATCTATTTTGTTGATCGAGCGAGTCTTCAAAATTACAAGCATCAGTATCAACATTCGCTGGGTATGCCGGAGTTGGTTAGTATGTTGGGCCTCTCTCACGCTTCTGTTGAGGGCTTAATTAAACAAGGTATGTTAGTGCCTTTCAACGGCCCGGCCGTAACTGGTAGTGGTGTCTGGAGAGTCCGCCAAGAAGTGGTTGCCAAGTTAATAGATGACATAGAAAAGAAGACTACCTCTAATAGAAAGAAATGCTCCCATAAGCATTGCAGGATTGATGATGCCATGAGAGTAATTGCGCGTCTGGGAGTAGATAAGGTCTTCTTAGTGAAAGCAATGTTAACCGGAGAAATTACTCCGTGCTGTCTTATAAAATCAAAGCAAGGCTTTTTCGGTCAGTTAAGATTCATAAAGGAACAAATTTCAGGCTATATTTCCATACAGATGCAGGATAAGAAAGTAGGAGCTTTATATCTTCAGGAAGCGGCGTGTGAGTTGGGAATTAAAAAGGAGACGGCCTCTTTTCTCAAAGAGGCGGGCATTATAAAAGTAGAAAGGTCTGGGAAGGGGATTTGGAACGGATTCCTTATTAGTCGCGAATCAATCGAGAATTTTAAGTCCTTGTATGTAACGGCTGGGGAATTAGCTCATGAAACTGGGACGAACGTAAGCCTAGCTGTGAGGCTCTTAGTAGAGCAGGAAATACTTCCGATAGCCGGCCCCTCAATTGGTAACTGTCCGCAATACATATTCAAGCGTAGTGATATGGAAGCGAGAGATATTGAACTGTCAGAGTTGTTGAAGGAATGGCGGATAAGATCTATCACCCGGGATAAGCGGATAAAGCTCAAGTCCGAGGAAGTCTGTGAACTGCTCAAAATTGATCTCAGCAAGTTGAGGCGATTGGTTGAAAATGGGCTCTTAGTACCTTTTATTCCTCGCCAACACTCGTGTTACATAGAAACATTCAACGGCTATTCAGTTTTAAGATACGCGCAACTGTTCAAGGGGCGCGATGATTTAGTTTCTGGCCCTGTTGCAGCGCGAATGCTTAGTGTGAGCATAGGAAGTTTACATAATAATTTGATGCGAACCGGTCGCCTCAAGCCCGTTGAACTGCAAGAGAAATATAGATTTAATTATTACAAGCGCGAAGACGTTGAGCATCTAGCAACGCTTAGAAAAATAGACTGAGTCGAAGCGGAAAAACCTTTTCAATCTCTACGGATCTATGCCGTAGCTATAAATGGCGATAGGAAATTTGTTCAGCAGCAATGTTGAATCCGGTTGAGTTCAAAGGACTGGGCGTAGTAGGCCCAGTAATAACATACCCTTTGTGACTTGCACCCATCTTAGAATTCACATGTAAGAAGGATAATAACGAATATGAGGCAGGCTGAAGTTTATAATGCTCAAGAAGTCTTCACACCAACTTCGCCCGCAAGAATTACGTTTGTCCCGCGAGACACGACCACTAATGATAGGCTCGTTAATGCGCTCACCACACCTGGTAAGCAAATCGTTATTTATGGGCGTACAGGGTCAGGTAAGACTACCTTGCTGATCAATAAGCTCTATGAACTCTATGAGAGCCACATAATAACTAATTGTATTGCGGGACTTACCTATGACCAACTCCTTCTAAATGCCTTTGACCAGCTCAACGGTTTCTATGAAGCTGAGATAGTCAAGTCTAAAAAGAAAACGGTATCCCCTTCCGTAGAAATCGGATCCATAGGTATCAAAGCTAAAGCAGGATTGGATGTAACTGCCGATCGGCAGACGAAACATCAACGCGTACTACCCCCTCAAATGACGCCGCAAACGCTCGCGCGACTACTCGGAGAGGCTAGGTGCTGTTGGGTTATTGAGGATTTCCATAAAATTGATCCTAATGAAAAGAGACGGCTCGCCCACGGAATCAAGCTATTTGTGGATATGTCTGATACTTATAAAGACCTCAAGATAATAGTCATTGGGGCAGAGGAAACTGCTAGTCAGGTCATAGAGTATGATTCCGAATTGCGGAACAGGGTGTCAGAGATCCACATTCCGTTAATGACGGCTGAAGAAATCGGACAAATTATAAAAAGGGGAGAAACGCTTCTTAACGTCACCATTACCCCAGAGGTGAAGGAGACGATTACACGGTATGCAGCTGGAAGTGCTTCAACCTGCCACCAACTCTGTCTTAATCTCTGTTTCTCAGCCGGCATAAATCAGACCCTTCAAGAGCGCCGAACACTTAACGAGGATCTCCTAAATGAAGCTATAAATATGTATATCGAAGAGACTTCAGCTACGCTTAAGGCTGCTTTTGATAAGGCTCTTCATCGTCGCCGAATTACAAAATTCTACGATGCACAATTGATCTTAGAAGCCTTATTGCAATTCGGACTGGACGGAGCATCCAAGGATGAGATTTATGCAAAGATCAAGGACGCGCAGCCGGATTATCCCCGTAAGAACTTAAACCAACACCTTATACGAATACAGAAGGAACAGTACGGGGCGCTCATTCGCTTTGACTCGACCGAGCATCTCTATTCCTTCGCGGATCCGTTCCGCCGAATCTACGCACTTTCTTTCTTCAGGAAATTTGCGCTCGTATCACGGGAGCCACAACTGATAGAACAGATTCCGGCTTATGAAAAAAATGTAGAACAACTCGATGAGCTTAATGAGCTTATAAAAACCCCAGATCAAGATGCCCGCCCTGATCATATTTTGCCTAGCTTAGATGTTGCTATGGGGAGCCAAAAAGTTGATCTCCATCCCTCTGTTGAAAAGACGTGGTCGCATCTAATTAAATATTACTTTGAGAGCCCACGCGGCCTTTCCTATTACTTACAAGTTCTTAAACAACAAATTGGGCAAACGCCTTTCTTATATGGCAATTTAGATTTGCATTTACCGGACGATTATGTCCCTCCTGAAATAAGAAAGATTGATTTGACGACCTGGAAAACCATAGGACATACCGACGTAAAGACCAACACCACCGAAAGGCTGCAACAATCTAAGCACATCATCCTCATTGGAACGGGGACTGGCACTACAACATTTATGAGAAATGCCGTCCTAGCTGTTATCAATAATAAACTTCACAAGCGAACATCTAGCTTCTACTTCTTATATGAAAAAGAGAATCCAGTGCCTTTTTATGTTCCGCTTAAGATGATTGATAATTCAGCCCCCTATCCTATTCTTAGATACCTTCTGAGTAGCAACCCGCTTCTTAATCAGAACTCCGGGATGGAAATCTTATTAAATCTAGCTAGGGAAAGAAGAATCTTCCTTGCTCTAGATGGTTATGATGAGATCCCGTTCAGCAGGGCGATGGGCAAAAATTATGTGCAGGAAGAACTCGGTTGGCTTATGAACGGCGAGCAAAAGTATTACGGGGATGACAGGCTCAAAGCTATATATAGCTTTATGGAGGATTGCCGCTTATGGATTTCTTCCCGCATACAATTTTTCTACCAGCACAATCCGTTTACTGCATCTGTAGGGGGAACTAAGCCACGAAACGTGAGCGCAATAGAGTTGTGTGGCTTGGGTAATAACAGGATAGAACTTGTAAAGAAGATATTCAATAAGTACAGAGAAGGTTCGAGGCCGTCGGCCCACTTACTAAATGAAAAATATTTTCTTTCAGAGGTTGATAAAGCGGGGCTGGATTGGAAGAACTTCTCTGAATCCCCTCTGTTCTTGACAATGATGTGTTATGTATACATCAACAAGGTGGTTGAAAGCAGCGAATCCAGCTTTACGAGAGCCTTTGATGTTGGCAGTCTTATTCTTGAATGCGTGTCGTTGCTACTAGCAGACTTAGATGAATATAAGGTTAGAAACCTGACAACGGCGGACCGGCCTGCCATATTAAAGAGGCGGAATGCCTATTTCGAAGAGAAGCGACAATTTATGTACTTCTTCGCCGCACAGGTGTTGCTTGAGGGTAAGCCGTATTTTGATGTTGATTACATCACGCAAAAGGCTCGGAACTTCTTTTCGCAAGAACTTAATATGCCTCAATGCAAACTCATCATTGCTGGTCTAAATCATGATTCTGCTGCGAACCCAAATATCGTTCAACAACTTATTTATTCAGGACTATTTGTTCTTCTAGACAGACATCAAAATCGATTCCTGTATGACTTCCCAAACAGACTCTTCAAGGAAGTTTTAGCGGCAAAATATCTCCAACAATCGCAGTAAACAATCTAAGCGATATCACAATCTTTCACGCATCATAAGAAAAGTATTCTCACCGCAACAGTCATCCTCGCTACACACTGAGGCAGTGCCGCACCTGAACTTATGAAACTAGAAACTATTAAGCGCTGGCTTGCAATATGGAAAGAATTGCTCGAAGACCCTCAAGAGTTGCTGCTGGGCAAATCCTTTGTTAATGCCGCTCGGGCCATTTCTGATGAACCTAATATCAGCCAGAGAGGACCAGTAGGCCGCAACGAACCTGACACACAATGGAAGCGAAGGCTATTCGGAATACTTGAGCAGGCATTCGACTCAGACACGGTAACTATTGATTATCTGCGTGCGGAATGGCCTACGGATGTCGCAGTGTTGCAGACGTTGTTGCATGATCCAATAGGGTATGATGTTGGGCAGATCGTTCAACATCTCAATAACATTAAAGGCTCCCCATCAATCCCTCTGCTTCGGCGTGAATTGCATCAAGAACTGCTCCGCGACAAGCTTGATGAGAAGCGCCTCACAGCTTTACTCAAACTGCTTTTGCGTCACTACGTTACCAAGGTGAGTCCTGAGGTGCTCACCAAATTACCAAAGACTGTCCTCACAAGACGAGCAACCACTTTGATTCTTAGCAAGCACGCGCGGAACTTAGCCGATGATGAGAAACTGAACACTCAAACACGCGCCGTTTTGCACGACCTTATTTTCAAGAGAGCTATCACGAAGCGAGCCAGCAAGCTTTCAAAGAAAAACCCAACGTCTGTTTTCGACATCTTTGGGGATGGCTTGTGGTGGAATTTGAGTTATCGGCTTGTCGAAGACTTAGCCAAACCGCTTGCCATGCTACTGCGAAAAAAGGGAGACGAGGGGAGCGCGGCCCCAACCAGGTCACTTCTAAGCGACGAAGGTGCCCTAAGAGAAATCGGGTTAACTGCTATCGAAGGGTATATTCAGGCCTTCCTACGGCGGACCCTGAGTGAAATCGGAAGAACTGCGGCTATTAAAAAGCGTTCGAGTATTAAGAAATTAGGCATGCGCTTGGGGGATTATTTGATCGCACATGCAAATTTCAACAGTGACCGCTCCATATATCGGCGACCTGACACTTTAGATCACTTGTCATCCGAGGCCGTATTTCAAGCTGCGGCGAAGGCGGTCTCCGTGACTGCCGCGCTGCGAATTACCTCTGAAGGAGATGCGCCGCTCGCAACCGCCATTGGGCGTCTCGTGGCACAGACTCTTGCAGATGCCGCAATTGAGAAAGTCGATTGGAACTCTGTAGCAGACGTGGAGCTTGAAACCATCTGTGCGGGTGCTCTAGCGCGCAAGGACTTCCATAAAGAATTGGGTGACCTCTTAAAGGGTCTCAACGAGGTGATTCGTACGAGGTTGAAGTCAGTGGCAAGTGACGACAGTGAGGATTTAGTTAACGGCGTGCTGCCAGATATCACTCAATTTTGGGATGAATGGATCGAATCGTTCTCACTCGGTACGGGGACTTATACAAGCGTTTTTAATCTTCTGCCATGGTTGATTCTGACAGATGCCGAGTTTAGTTCTTTACTCGATGACGTTCTAGATTACGTACTGCAGCCGCAAGAAAATTGGCTTGTTGGCTTCACTGTTTACGAAATCCTGCCCCAAGGCACTATCTGGACAATGGGCAATATCACGTTTTTTGACCCGGCTGTTTATGACTTCGGTGAGGGACGCTGGTTTGTGACTCCTCCTACGGAACCAAATGAAGCTGTGACTTTCGCCAACGTCTCAGTCACTGCAGACACATCGGCGGAAGCTATCGTTGCAGCGCGACGTAACCTTAATGATGCTCTGAATGTTTTGTCGTTCGTGCAGTCCGCGGGGGTGAAAGCTGGTGGTCTGAAACCTGAAGTGCATCGTAATTCTTTCGTCATTAACGTCTCGACACGCAAGTGGACCGGTGGATGGACGCTCACTCCAGCTGAGATGCCAACTGAGCATGGAGCGCTCGGCAGTGAGTTGACATCCGTCGCCGCAGAATATGATAGCTTCTTGGGCGTTGCCGCTCGTCAACCCTCTAATCTGACCGAACTTCAGGAAGGATTCTTGCGAGCGCTTTATTGGTATCGTAAAGGCAGATGGGAGTCTGACCCTGCCGAGAAATTCTCTTTTTACTGGATCGCTCTTGAACATCTTGTCAAAAATAAAGGGGTTGAACTGCCCTACATCATTTCCAAACTGCACATCACTTGGCGGGACGTGAACGGTGCTAGGATAATGTGGCGGAACTTGCCGACCTTGGGACAACTTGAATGGTGGAGAGAAGCGGCCGTAGAGAAAATAAAGAGTGACTTGGCTCTGCGCGCCAACGTAGATGCATCAACTGATCTGCGGGGGTGGGACACTGATCCCCATCTGCTGCTTCGGCCTGAGAAGTTCGACTTACTTGTGCCACTCGTCCCCGCTGGGAGCCAGGACGAGCGTTTTTTCAAAGAGTATAAGGACGAGATACGCAAGATCGAAGGTAATAAACACATGATTGCAAGCAGGGCAGAGTCTATGCGTGTCGCGATCTGGTTCAGACTTCGACTTCTGTACCGCGTGCGCAATCAGTTGTTCCACGAGGCGCTCACTTACCGTCCCGATATAGAAGTTTACGTCGCAGCTCTTGAAGCTGTATTGGAGGATACCTTGAAGAAGATGGTAAGCGAGGTGACAGCAGTATCTCCCAAGTGCAGAACAATGGATGAGTTGGTCGCATGGTATCAGAAGCCATGGATGTAGCCCTTGTTGGTTTTCAGTATATATGCTCCAAAATTGAAGGGTTTCCCACAGTTTATGCTTCAACTTTGTCGATATATATGCTTCAATCTTTTCTGTAAGTTGTTGATTTACCGTGCGTGATTTTCGGGTTTTATGCTGCACCGCACGAGGCTTCCGACGCGAAGAGCACGGAGGGCGCGCAGGGCGCGCGGGAGAAACGTTTCTCCCGCGCGCCCCCCGCGCATCAGGGCTCACGGACGCGACTCGAAACTTCCCGGCGTTTGTGCGAGACTTCGTCTCCGGTTGTGCAGCCTGTGCGGAGGGGTGTCGCGTTGAGGCCGATGGAAGAGTTCGGGGGCGATGGGGGGCGGCCGACGTGGGCCGAGATTGATCTGGACGCGCTGGCCGC
>WUUC01190440.1_pt1 | contig 24784 bp, 25 predicted proteins | sample 6278441 | NCBI WGS metagenome assembly WUUC01 (sample SAMN13675441, study PRJNA597444) | soil metagenome | isolation source: soil | place: USA: Washington | collected 2017-10 | reverse complement strand
TCATCGGGTCCCACCGATAGACGTCGACCAGTAGAGATCGCCACATCAGCGAATCATTGACACAACCGCGCAGAAAATGTTGCTGACCGGGATAATTGCACCCGATGAGTAATGCTCTATTCATGTGATCCCCGACATTTCCATCACCCAGTCGGGCAACGGCTTCCAAAGTCGCCCGACGACCTCCCGCGGAACTCCCCGGTGATCCCGATCGACAATACGGCAGCGGAGACCGACATAGCCGGCCTCAAACATCTCTTGCTGCCATCGTTGATAATTCGCCTCAACATTGACCATTACCCTATTTATGCATAAATATTCGCATGGAAAAAGAATGCCGAGACTGCCAGCAGATCAAGCCGGTTGATCAGTTCTACTTCAATCGCAAGCACGGCGTTCACAGCAGCTATTGCAAACCCTGCCACATTATTCGCGCCACGAATCGCATCCGCGCCAAGCGAGCCGAGCATCATCGCTCAGTCGCCAAGTGGAAAGCCAAGCACCGCGCCGAGTACCGCGACCGACAGCGCCGCTATAACCACCAGTGGTACCACCGGCGCAAGACCGATCCGGAGTGGTTTGCCCGACTACGCGAGCGACGCCGCACCTATCAACGCGAGCGGTACCACTCCGATCCCGCCTATCGGGAGATGCGCCGTATCAAAGCAGCAGCCTATTATCGGCGGCGCTACCATGGACAGTAAATGTTGCTTAGACTGCCAAGAAAGTAAACCTCTTGAGCAGTTTTACTGGAACAGCTACAAACAGGAGCATCATTGTTATTGTAAGCCTTGCATGATTATTCGGGCCGCCCGTCGAAATAGGGAAAAACCAGCCGAACATTATGCGGCAGCCCGGCGGTGGGAGAGCCGGAACCCAGAGCGAGTGGAAGAATATAAGCGGCGCCACGTAGAGCGGAAACGTGAACGCTACCGCAGCGATCCCGTCTACCGCGCCCATCGCCTCGCCGTCGATGCCGCGTGGCGGGCAAAAAAGCGAGCCGAACATGACCAGTAAGACATGCCCCGATTGCCAACGAAGCAAGCCGCTAGAGCAGTTCTACCAGCGTCGTGGGCGCAACGGCCACCACACCTATTGCAAAATCTGCCACGGTATTCGTAACCGCCACTGGAACAGCAGCCATCGTGACCGCGCCCGTGAGCATAATAGGCGATACAAGCAGAAGCATCCGGAGCGGTCCCGCGCCGATGCCAACCGCAATAATCAACGCTGGCGGGACAGAGATCCAGAGGGCTTCTTGGCCTATCATCGAGAGTATCAGCGTCGCCGGCGGGAGAAATTGAAGCTGGCACGGGAAAACTCGTAAATATTCCGTTCGAACAATGGAGGTTCCGATGGAACAAGAGAACTTTGATACGACACAACACGACAAGCCACAGCGGAAACCAGCCCGCAAGGCCCAGCCGAAGCAGACGCAGCGCGAGATTGACCAGATCGAGGATCCGGTCGAGTTTCGCGAGGCCGTTCAGGCCAAGCGGGAAGCCAAGGACGCGGCAATCGAGGAGCAGGGCTTCCTGACCGCCGATATTCTTGAGGATCTCGGCGAAAGTGCCGGCCAGAAGGACATGCAGCAGCATGAACTGATCAAGTCGACCTGGGGACACCCGCGGGAGCGCGTCGACAACGTAGTCGAGCCGATCGTCTAAGGAATCTTGACCGGCTCCTTAGCCGGTTGAGTGGCCCCAGCCAATGGGGGATGATGGTCTCAATCGCTGTAGGTCTGGGGAGACGGAAGCGATTGAGACCGCACTACTTTGTAGTCTTCTTTCTGCCCTCGACGACCCAGCCCAGACGGTCGTACAGCTTGCTCACGCCCTCGGGGTTCCACCGACCGCGCCCAAAGGGAGTCGGCACCCCACGGGCGTTCAACGCCGTAGCAATCTCAGTTCGTTTCCATAGGCCGAACCTGTGTAGTTCCACGACGATCGGCCCCACTTCACGGCAAGCGATCTCCCAAGCCCGTTCGAAATATTCCTTCTGTTTTGCCCGATGTTCATCCGTCACCAGCGTATGAGGCGGCGGTTTTCGATCCCGGTGAATGCGGCTCTTGCGATGCCTGTCCACTCGTGACCAGCACAGCAGTTCCGCGGAACTAAACCCGAGGAAATCGGCGGCCCACCACTCGCACTGGCCGCAAATCTGCTCCAGCCAGCCGACATTGTTCGCCAACGAACCCAACTTGCCGATCAGAATTGGCACTTCTAGGCGCCGCGCAATCCGAACTGCCTCGGCCCAGCGCGGGCGAATCTGATCGCCCCACCATTTCGCCCGGTTTTTTGAGATAATTTCCGACTCGGTCAGCCAGATTTCGCCCATATCGTCGCGGGTGATGTCGACGGCCATTCGTCTGACATACTCGGCGACCAGTTCGCGTTGTTCTTCAAGCGATTCGCCATCTCTGAGGTAAATGATCATTCGACCCAGCGATAGCTTTTTCGTCTGCGAATAAACGAGATCATCACGGTCGACACGCCATATTCTTCCGCAATCTGCATCTGAGATCGTGAATCGGACCGGATTGAGCGAATCTGATCGTCTGTAAATATACCACTTCACACGCAACTATAGCTAAATTGACTTATGACAGATGAAGAAATCGTTGCTGCCATGGACCGATTACGAGCCGAGTTCGTCCATCTCAACGCCGAGCTAGATCGCCTTGCTGATGATGTGCGTCGAGACGAAGATGGCGATTACATCGATCGTGAGCTAGCTACGATTAAGCGAACAAACAGGGTATTGACAGCAGAATCGAACCGAATACGAGCGATTGCCCACGCACAAGAAGCAAAATTACGGATCAAGCATGCCTACCAAGCGTAATACCACCACCAACCGCGATAAAGCCGACGCCCTAGAACGGCTCAGCACCGGTCTACTCAATACGCTACAAGCGGATTTCGAAGCGCATGGTGCAGCAACGATTGAATCACTCCGCAAGCGGAATCCGAAGGCATATCTGGAGCTAATACAGAAGAGCCTGCCTAAATCGTCAAATGCAGCTACCGACAACGCCACCGGAGTGGCACGACCTTCAGACGTACTTGCTGGGTTTAGATCCCAACGTAGCACGACCGACGATGCGAGCACTGGCAAGGTCCTCTCTATACTACCTGCTACGTTACCCTCTGAGTCGAGCAGATCTTGAACACCCCTGGCTTTTTGCCAGAATTAACGAGGTTCAACGTGACCCGGATGGTCATCTAGACCTGTGGTTTCGCGAGGCGGGAAAATCGAGCGTCATCACGATCGGACTGACGATCTTCGAAATTTTGCGATCCTATGGCGCCGAAGACCCAGACTTAAAAGATCCCCTGGCTGGCAAGGAACTGACCTTCGGTCTGTTCAGCCATTCCAGAGCAATCTCCAAGAGTTTGCTCATGCCGATCAGAATGGTGTTTGAGCAGAATGAATCCGTCAGATGGTTGTTTCCGGACATCTGTTGGGCCAAACCAGACAAAGATGCCCCGGCTGGCGGTTGGACATCCGATGCAATCGTCCTCAAGCGCCGTTCACATCGACGGGAAAAGACTGTCGAGGCATGGGGACTCGTAGATAGCCAGCCAACCGGCCTTCACTTTGACCGCCTTGTCTTCGATGATGTCATCACCGAAAAGAGCGTAAACACCGAGGGCATGATTGAAAAGACAACGCAGCAATGGCGATTGGCGCTCAACCTGGGCCGTCGTGGTGGAGCAGTTCGCTACATCGGAACGCGATACAATTATTTTGACACTTATCGAGAAATCTTAGAGTCGAAAGCGGCGATTCCACGCGTCTACCCGGCGACCGTCGATGGTACACCCGACGGCGAACCAGTTTTGTTGAGTCGCGAAGTCCTTGACGAGAAGTATCGCACCATGGGGCCGTTCGTGTTCAGCGCCCAGATGCTGCTTGATCCACGTGCGGCCAACACTCAGGCATTCGAGGAAGAATGGATTCAGTATTACGATGGTACCAACGATGGCAAGGGGTTGAACAAGATCATCTTGATGGATCCGGCCGGTGAAGGTGCCTACAAGCGATCCGATTATTCTTCTATATGGGTGATCGGCCTGGGTGCCGATCGAAACTTCTACGTTCTCGACATGCTCAGGGATCGCATCTCTCTGACGGCCCGAACTGACAAGCTATTCCAAATGGTGCATCGGTGGAAACCATATGATTGCTTGGTGGAGTCGTATGGCATCATGACCGACATACCACACATCGAGCATGTGCAACGAGAGAAGAACTACCGGTTTCCGATTACCAAGGTAGGCGGCACCCGAGTGAGCAAGATGGATCGCATTCGCCGTTTGATCCCATTGTTTGAGGCGAAACGTTTCTGGTTTCCCCGGTCGTTCAGTTACACCCAGGTCGATGGCAAAACAGTCGATCTGGTACAGGTTTTCCGCGAAGAAGAATACAAGCCATTTCCAGTCGGTCGACATCCTGACATGATCGATTCACTCAGCCGGCTCACCGAACCCGATATTGATCTGCGTTGGCCCGAGTTAGAAGCGAAACCCGATCTGTATAAGCGACATCGACCGATTCGACGCCGCTCATGGATGAGTGCGTAGCAGTGGATTTTTAGCGGTCGGTAACCACCCGTTCTTGATGCGGCAGGCGTGTCTTTCCGATATACCGTACTGACGCGCGATCTCTTTGCCTGTCTGATGTTTAAGGCTATGGATTTCAAGGTACTGCGCATCCGTGAGCGCCTGGGGCTTACCTAGACGGTGGTGCCAGTCACCATTGATATTACTCATGGCGACATTTTCTTTTCCCGTCCCTGTTGTGAGATGGTCAATATTGACACATGGACGGACGTGACACTTGTGACATATTTCATGTCCATCTGGGATGTTGCGACCGGCCAGAAGCCATGCGGCGGTGTGTGCCGATATGTACTGGCGACCTTCGCCCCACCAGAACATACCATAGCCGGTTCGGAATGTGTTACCGATCCAGAGGTGACAACCGGTATCTAGGTCGATGATATATTTCTGCTTGAATCGGACGGCTCGTTCTACTGTTCGTCGGCGCATTTGTGGAGTTTATCAAATCGCCTCCGTAAATAGAAATTGTGAGCAAGAAATCAGATCAAGACCTACTTCCGACGATCCAGCGGCGATACAAGGAAGCTAAAGAATATCTCGACGGATGGCGATCGGAAGCACGCGAGTGCTATCGATTCGTCGCTAACGAGCAATGGGATGACGACGACTTAGATACGCTCCGCGACGAGGGTAGACCAGTCGTCACGTTTAACCGGATCAGTCCGTTCCTCAACGCCGTTCTGGGTCAGGAAATATTGAACCGGATGGAGACGAGAGTCGCACCGCGAGAGGTTTCAGACTCTGCAAGCGCCGACCTCGCCAGCAACGTCATCAAGTATGTGCGCGACCAAGCGAATGCCGAAGACGAGGAGCATGACAGCTTCGGCGACTTGGCCATCACCGGCCTTGGCTGCACAGAGACATCCGTCTACATCGACGACGACGGGGAGCCACAGATTGCGATCGACCGGGTCAGTCCGCTGGAGATTTTGTACGATCCGTCAGCGAGAAAGAAGAATCTTTCCGACGCTCGCTATGTGTTCCGCGAACGCGACCTCGGCACCGACGAGTTCAAAGCCCTTTTTGGCACCGACGATCTCCCGGCGCGGACACAGGACGACTGGCTGAGTTCGGAGATCGAGCAGAATGCCAAGACGGGTGATCCCGAAGATGTCTACGGCAGCAAACCATTCAAGCGTAGCCAGCAGCCCAAGCGGGCGATCCGCGTCCTAGAATATCAATGGTTTGAGCTTGAGCGGCGCTATCGCTATCCCGACGTGACCGACGCCGACCGTGAAGATTTCGTCGCTGGCGATCCGGTCGATCGTTCCGCGGACGACTATGCCCGCGACCGTAGCACACTCGATGAACTCGACCTGACCGTAGTGGACTACGAACGCAGAAACTTCAAGCGAGCGTTTGTTTGTTCTGATCGTGTCCTTGAAGTCGAAGACTGCCCCTGTGATCGTAGCTTCTCATACCAGTTCATGAGCGGTTGGAGACACGGTGTAAGCGGTCACTTTTACGGCCTAGTAAGTTCGATGCGCGATCCGCAGCGTTGGGCCAATAAGTTTTTCTCGTCTCAGATGGACATGATCAACAATGCCGCCGGCGGTGGTATCGTCTACGAAACTGGTACATTTGTCGATGAAGACTCCTTGGCATCCGCTTGGTCTAGCCCGGAAAATGTTGAAGTCCATAAGGACAAAATGGAGAAGTGGCGGCCGAAGCGGGAAACCAGCTTCCCCAGCCATACTGAACAGCTAATGCAGTTCGCCATCCGGTCGATTCAAGAGGTGACGGGAATCTCGCCCGAACTGCTCGGAATGGTCAACCGTGAGCAATCCGCCATGGTGGAGACGAGCCGAAAGAAGTCGGCTTATGCGTTGCTCGCACCGCTCAACGATGCGAAGAGGCGGTATCACAAGTCCCAGGGCAAGCTGCTGTTGATGATGATCGGCAAGTTCCTCACGAACGATCGCTGGATTCGTATCTCTAGCGAGTATGAACCCCCCCAGCATGTGCAGCTAACCAGTGATCTACTCGGCTCGATGAAATACGACATGATCGTCGACGAAAGCCCGATCAGCCCGAATCAGAAAGAAAACGTCTTTATGGCACTAACGCAGTTGGCGCCGCTGATGGTCGGTTTGGGCCTGCCGCCACCGCCCGAGGCTATCGACTACATGCCACTGCCGACTCCGTTGATTACCGCTTGGAAGCAAGCCATCGCGCAGCAGAACCAACCCGGACCGGAGCAGCAGTTGGCCCTTGCGGGTAAGCAGGCCGAACTGGAGAAGACGCAAGCCGAGACCGCAGCGAAGCGCGCACAGGCGATGCTCGATACGGTGAAGGCGATGCAGTCCGAGGGTGCTGATCCGCAGGAAATCCAACTGAAACTGCAAGAGCAACTGTTGAAATCGGAGAACCTGAACGTTCAGCGCGAATCGATTGCCGTGCAGAATCGTAAGATCGACGCCGACGTGATGACGAAGAGAATGAAGACGGCATCGGACTTGGCGAAGATGTCGCAGGAACTGACGCAGGCGCGGATGCAAGCAAACCGACCAAACGGTGCGATGTAGTGGTCACCGAGTCGGACATCGAGAACGCCAAGGCGTTCATTCGCATCTCAGGTGTTGAGGGGCTGATGCGGCGCGATGGTATTACGAAAGAAGAGGCGGAGAAGCTATTCGATTACATTTGGTCGAAACCTTGTCCGTTTCGGTTGCCGTCCTTCGAGGAGCTTTAGCAGTCCTATTCGCTAACTACGGGTGATTCATACCGAATCATGCGTGTATCGCCCGTATAGCGAAAGGAACAAATGCCTAAGAATATTGCCGACCTTCTGGTCGGAGGGTCCGCCGAGGAAGACGAGAACGAACTCGAACTGGCGTCAAACGACACAAACGAAGAGGATGATAGCGATGATGACGAAGCTACCGAAGAAACTTCAGAAGACAGCGGCCGACAAGGGGACGAGCGAGACGTTCCGGATCAAACAGCCGGCCGTTCCAAGCCCGAAGAAGAAGTCAACGACCAAGCGGAAGTAAAGCCGCAAGCCAAGGTCGACTACGGCGCACTCCACGAGGAGAGGCGTCGTCGTCAGGAACTCCAGGCGCAAAACGAAGCCATGGAGAAGACCTATCAGGCGCTTCTCCAGAGGCTGAATGCGACCGAACCGGAACCAGAGATCGATTATCAGGATGACCCGGCCGGGTACATCCGCCAACAGCAAGCCAAACTCGAACGACAGGTTGTCGAACTCAACCAGCATCGCGAGCAACAGGCAAAAGAAGCTGCTGCTCTACAGCAACAGCGCCAGCTAGCCGAGGCTGTCTCCGCGGACGAAGCCCGCTACAGCCAGAGCCAGCCCGACTACAACGATCGGGTCTCCGCTGCCCTCCAGACCCGCATGACGCAGCTTCAGCAGTTTGGATTTTCCGCGGCCGAAGCCCAGCATACCGTGCGCGAAGAAGTGCAATTCCTGGTTAGCAAGGCGCTCAACTCTGAGCGGTCTCCCGCGGAAGCCCTCTATGCGATGGCACGGGCGATGACACCCGCACCTCAACAGAAGCCCGCGGTGGTGAAGCCGAACCCGATGGCAGCAGCGGCACAAGCCTCCAAGAGCCTGTCCCGCGCCGGTACTGCCAGCACACAAAGCGAGACCAGTCTCAAGCGACTGGCATCGTTACAGGGGGCGGAGTTCGACGCTGAATTCGAGAAGTTGTTTCCGAAATCTAAGAAGACATCCAGAATCGCACGTCCGCAGTAAATAGCAACAGATGCGGTCGCCGACACGTCAGTTCGGCATTGTTTGCGACGAGTCCTGCGTGAGTGGACTGAGAAGGGTTCCGGCCAGACCGGACAATTTTTCAATCCACCATTCAGGAGAATGCAACAATGGCTGTCGGCGATACAGCATTTCCAATTAATCACCCGTTGGCCGTTAAGCTTTGGTCACGGAAACTGTTCCGCGAAACTATTGCGGAAACCTACCTTTCCCGGTTCATGGGTACCAGCGAAGACTCCGCGATCGTCGTGATGGACGAACTGACCGGCAAGCCCGGTGACAAAGTCACCTATGGTTTGAGGAAGCGTCTGTCCGGTCCTGGTATCACCGAGGGCCCGGATAACCTCGAAGGCAACGAAGAGATCCTCGACTTCGAGGATGATTCGCTCTACATCAATGACCTCGATCACGCCGTCCGCATCAAGGGTCGCATCAGTGAGAAGCGGGTTCCGTACAATCTGCGGGCCGAAGCCAAGGATGCCTTGAAGCAATGGTACACCGAGCGTCTTGAAGTTTCGTTCTTCAACCAGGTCCTCGGCAACACCGCTGCGACCGATCCCCGCTATACCGGCCTGAACGCCGTTACAGCCCCCACCCCGGCCTATCACATCCGAGCGGGTGGACTGGCCAACGAGGCTGCGGTCGAGGCCGATAATACGGCAATCTTCGATGTCAACCTTCTACGGGCAGCCAAGCAGCGTCTGTTGATGAGCCCGAATGCCCGTCCGATCCGTTACCGCGGTAAGCCTTACTGGCTGGCATTCCTGCATCCGTTTGCAGTCGAGCAGCTATGGAGCAACACTGAAAGAGGCTCTTGGCTCGACGTTAACCTGACTCAGCTTGCCGGCAATGGTGCCGATGACAACAACATCTTCACCGGCGCACTCGGCGTGTATGACGGAATCGTCTTGCATGAATCCGAGTATGTCACTCAGGGCAACGATGGAACTGATCCACTGGATCATGTCTATCGTAGCGTCGTCATGGGTGCGGGTGCAGTGCATGCTGCGTTCGCAGACAGTGTGTCCGGAGAGAAAATAACCTGGGTCGAGGAACGCTTCGACTACGCCCGGAAATTTGGGATCTCGGCCCAAATGACCTGGGGCCTAAAGAAGACCCGGTTTGACGGAGTTGACTTCAGCGCGGCTGTTATCAGCCACTACGGAGCCGCACTGTAGGTGAGTCTACGGGGTGACCCATTTGTATCGGTCACCCCGTTTGATCTTCGCTATGGTTTGAAAGGCGATTCCGAACCGCTCGCCGAGAACGTAGCATGTTTCCTCTGACGATCTAATCGCTCTTACCTGCTCTGCTGTGAGTTTTGCGTTTCGTCCACGCTCAAATGATGTAGCGCGTAGGAGTTCCTCCGAGGCGGGTGAAACGTCGGGATGCGTCTTTCCTCGACGAGCGAGGCAGATGGTTCCTTTGCTTACCCCCCATCGCCCGGCTAACTCTGTCGCCGTCGCAGTGTGCTGATAACATGCCTGCATTGTATCAGCGGTCCCGACCGGCTTCTAAATATCATCGTCAGATGACGACTCCCATCGACCATTGACAGCAACGGGGGAGGAAGACTTCGGTTTTCCTCCCCCGTCGCATGTCCGCCTGTAAATACCATCATGGCAATTCTCACCGACCTGCGCGACCGAATCGCTAATGAGTTGGCCCGCGATGATCTGTCAGCGCAGATCGATTCGGCCATCCAAACGGCCCTGGACGACCTATCTTTGGACGTCTTCTCCGACACCGAGGTACGAGCCGTCCACAACACCCAAGCTGGTCAGCCCTATCTGACGATTCCCAACATGGGCTACCTGCATGGGATCACCATCGATGAGCATACACCGCTTGTCTCTCGTTGGTCGTGGTTTGAACTGCAAGACAATCTTCTCAGCAACACCACTCACCGCGGACAACCCCACAGCTTCGCGCTGTTTGGCTGTGCGCTCGGCTTGTATCCGACACCAGATCGAGCCTACCCGATCACCGTCCACTATAACGCGGCGATCTCGTTCCGCGACGAACAAGCTTCCGCGCTGCTCGATCTGGTGCGCTACCGAGCGATTGTTGAGATCAGCACGTTCAGCACACAAGATTTCGAACTCGCGGCACAGGCGGCACAGCACGTTGCCCGCCTGACCGAACGGCTGCACGGGCGCACCGGGCGCCTCAGAGCGACCAAGCGCATTCGCCCGCGGAGGTTCTAATGCTGAAGTTCCGTAACGACGACACAACCCGCCTATGGAGTCCCGAGCCGGGCGTCATCGCGGTCGGTGACGGCGAAACCGAATGGATGCGATTCAGCCTCTACGGGATCGGTCAATCCGGCTCGATCCTCTCGTACGACCCGGTCGAGAATCGAGCGACGATTCATTCCGGCCTTTACACGCCATTGCTGGTGACCGGCGAGGCGAGAGCCGCTGACATCGCCACTACGAATATCTACGCCGAGACTTACGGCGGCACCTCTCCGGGCAACGTCAATATCAGCGCCAGCAATGGCGGCTCAATCAGCCTAAGTGCGTCTGATCCCGACACGCTTATCATGCTGTCTGCGCCCCTAGTCATCATCAACGGTGCCATCTGGCCGGCAACTGGTCCGACCGAGGGTCAAACCCTCGTGGCCGAATCTGACGGACAGCTTGCCTGGGGTACCGCAGTAACCGAGATTAGCCCGCTAACAGCCGATCTTGAACTCGCTGGTCACCAACTGACCGATGGCGTCAGGTATATCGGCTGGACCGATATACCCGAAGATACCTATCAAGGCGCTTGGTCGATTGAGCCGCAGCTAACAACGAGTTCGGCGTGGATCGGCGGACTTCGTGTTGGTAATATCAATGCACCCCCTGCTAGTGGCTTGGTCGTGCAAGCCGATGCCAGCATCGACCTGATCGGGCCTACCATAACGGCGACTGCCGGTTCGGTTGTCCTGATGGCCAATGAGGGTGGCTCCGTTGCAATCCTCGCTCCGTCGATCGGACTGGCCGGTGCGGTCAATATCAACGGTGCCATCTGGCCGGCAACAGCACCCACCGAGGGGCAAACCCTCATCGCGGGAACTGACGGACAGCTAGAGTGGACCACGGTCGAAAGTGAAATTGCATGGGATGACATCACTGGCAAACCGACGCTGTTTTCCGGTAGCTACACCGATCTCACTGATAAGCCAACCATCCCCGATGCGCTGAACGATTTTGCCGTAGGCGGTTATATCAGTGTCGGTGGCATTCTCACTACGGCGATCCTTCAGGCCGAGACTGCTCGGCTGACCTTTGAAAGCCTCGGCGATCAGCGATGGGTCAGCTTTATGCCGACAATGACACCGATGGCTGGCAAATATGCACGACTTGCCAGTGCCGGCGGCCTTAACACCCGAATCGAGTGGGAGGGTCTTAGTAACGTCGCCCGCACCGGCTCCTACGCCGACCTCAGCAATAAGCCGGACTTGTCTGGCTATGCCACCACAACGGCCCTCGACGCTCTGGATGTGCGCGTCGATACCCTAGAGGCCGGCGGCGGTGGCGGTGGGCTAACCGAGCTTATCGAGGACACCTCCCCCCAGTTGGGGGGTAATCTAGATTTGAACGGCTTTGGTCTACTCGGCGGTACCGCAACGATCACCTACAACGACGGCACGAACCGTTTCGTCAGCACCACTACCGTTATGGCCCCTACGGTTCGGGCCAACATGCTTATCTCGCATCCTTCGGCCAATCTGACGATTACCGCCGACGCGGGAAGCGTCTCGATCGGATCGCCGAACAATGTGACCATTGCGGCGACTGGTGATCTGACGCTCGGTTCGGTCATCTGGCCGGCTACCCTTGGTGATGTTGGCGATATTCTGGTCATGGGCAACGATTCGACGCTCGAATGGTCGGCTGTGGTCGCACCGGCTTGGTCCACCATTACTGGCAAACCGACCTTCGCCGCAGTCGCCACCAGCGGTGCCTATGGCGATCTAACTGGCACACCCAGCATCCCCTCCACGTTGGATGCACTGGCCGACGTGACGATCTCCACACCATTGACCAATCAGGTGATTCGCTACAATGGGACCGCATGGACTAATCAGACCATGCCGGCCGGCACTGAACTGACCGGACTAAGCGATGTTGAAATAGACTCGCCAATCGCCAATCAAGTTTTGAAGTATGACGGCGGGACGTGGAGGAATGCCGTTCTGTTGAACGGTGCGACAAGTCTCAACGGACTAAGTGATGTCGATCTTACTGCATCGGCGACCGGGCACATCCTGCGCTATAATGGTACAGCTTACGTCAACACACCACTTGTGATCGACCTAGACGACGCGACCGGCGTTCTGCCGCTCAACAAGGGCGGCACCGGCACTGACGTTGGCCTTGAGGCGACTCGGGTTGTCTACGTCGAGGCCGGTGGAAACAATCTCGGCAGTTCGAACTCGATCCGAGTGGTCGATGACAAGCTGGTCACCAACTACCTCAACGTGGCAGTCGTGAATGGTGTCGCTTGGCCCGAAGAGGGCGAACTCGGACAGGTATTGACGATCGGCGGCACCGGTGGAGCCTTTTGGCAAGACCCGGTAGCGGCACCGGTGGACATCCACAGCAATCCGATCCTTGCCAGTGGTGCGACCGCCATTTCATATAATTCTGAGACCGGCCACATTGATCTCAATGGCTATACTCTATCTGCCGGTGGGGTAGTAACATCGACCATCAATGCCGATACTGTCGCCCCGTTCACCCCGGGTATGCCGGTGATGATCGACTACATCCAGTCGCAGTTCATCGCCGGCACCGCTTGGGGCAATCTTTCTTCGGGCTTCTCCGAGATTCCCTACAAGAATTACGTCGGTGTTGAGCGTGATGATGCAATGACACTAACGTGGCATGCCGATTGGGCCGATAAGTTATCCGCCAATTTTGGTGGTGCCGATCTTACACTATTCGTGCAAAACACCGGTGGCGGTGCCATCACATGGCCTGGAAACATCATTTGGCTCAACGGTGTCCCCGACCTGACCGAAGAGGTGAATGGATTCGATGTCATTCGCATCGTCTGGGAGACAAACATGTTTCTCGTTCCGTTCGGCTATCATTTGACCAGCAGCGGCACATCGCTGCCTGACGTGGGCACACCCGGTGATGTTCTTACCAACGTTGGCGGTACATGGACGGCAGCGGCTCCAACAGGCGGTGGGGGCGGTGGAACGGTAGATGATGCGGCAATGATGCTCAACGCGATGATATTTGGATAACCATGGCAACAGAACACAGAAACATTGTTACATCACTTACCACGAGTAGTGCGGCGATTTTCACCGTCCCTGCCGCGACCACTTCAGTTGTCACGTTGCTCAATCTGACCAACACGACTGTCGCCGCTATAACAGTGTCATTACAGGTAACCGACACCAGCGCCGGATCAACGAAATACTACACTCGTAATCTCGACATACCCGGATATAGCACGATCAATGTGGTCGATACGGGTAAGCTGGTTTTGGAAGCGTCTGACATCCTATTGGGGATTGCCTCTGCTGTCGGTGTCGACGTTATCGGATCGGTGGCAAACATCACATGAGCCTGAGCTACGACCAATTCACATCGCTTAATGCGCTTAACATGAGGGGCAGGTTTTCTAATTCCGATGTGAGTGCCTTTCGAAAGAAGTTGCTTTGGCCGGGACGATTGATAGTCATGAGCGGTTATCAAGCTAGCGCCGCATCGCTCGGCATGGGGAGCCAATCACAGACATTACCACACGTTCCATTAATGGTGCCGTTCGACCCGCCCATTACGGCGCTAACACTGGGATCGAACGTCAGTAATAGTCCGACTTCTTGCGCTCTGGTATCAGATGGCCGACTGTATACATGGGGATCGATCTACATAGGGCGAGCCGGTAGCGCCGACCCAACGAGATACTTCTATCCCATAGCGGTGGATTCCGCCACCGACTGGGCAGCCGTCGCATCGGGAACGAACCACATTTTGGCGTTGAAGACTGACGGCACTTTATTTGCCGCCGGTCTAAACACGTCCGGCCAGCTTGGGACAGGTAATACCACAACAAGTGCATCCGCGTTCTTGCAAATCGGTAGTAGCACATGGAATAAAATAGCCGTCTCTGTCAACACATCTGCTGCTATTCGTTCGGACGGGACATTACACACGTGGGGTGAAGCCCTGCTAGGCCGGCTCGGCAATGGCACAGCGTCTGGCAATGTATTGTCGCCAACGCAAGTAGGTTCGATCAACACATGGGCGGACATCGACGGCGGGGCCGGTCACTTCGTTGGTCGACTAACTTCGGGTGCAATCTACGCATGGGGCCAAAACGGTGATGGTAGAACCGGACAAGGTACCACAACCGGTAACACTACCGCACCGGCCCAGATAGGCAGTTCTACTGATAACGCCAAGATCAAAGCCGGACAAGACAACGGCGATGGCACCACATGGGTGCAGAAGACTAGCGGCGCACTCTGGGGATGTGGTTATGGCACCTTCAGCATGCTCAACGGAGTGGCCACGACTTCAACCTTGACCTTAACTAGCTCGGCAACTGACTGGACTGATTTCTGCCCAACCAGTCAGGGCTGTCTAGCTGCAAAGGGTACCGAATTGTATCACTGCGGTGCAGCAGCAGATGCAGCAAAAACCGCAGATGGTGTTTTCAGCAAGATTGCTACCTTTCCCGCGCCGTTCAAGATGGCGTCAGGGCCAGGATTTTGGATGGTTTGGTATTAAATGGCAAAGCCGATCGATCCCGAACTGATCCGTCTCCGCAGGGAACTCGACAAGGCACGGGCGGCCCTCACCGTATCCCGCGCTGCCAAACCTGACGACGTAGAGACGATCGTTGAATCAGAGTTAGCCGCAGCCAAAGCCAAACTTGAACTGCAATGGCTGGAAGATGCCTATCAGCGGCGCTTCTCGGTCGTTCTATCCGAACAACTCCGTAAATAACAGCATGGCACCACAGCAGCTTGTCCTTGATCAACATCTTTGGCCGACCGCGGACGGTGACGCCAATTCCATTCTGACCACGAACGGCGATGGCGTGCTGTCGTTCGCTCCCGCGCCGAACAAGCAGCAGTTCATCCAAAGCGACTTCATCGGCGTTCTCGCCAACGGCACTCGCAGCCTAATTCGTTCCGCACCCGCCAGCACTATCGAATCGATCACCGTGCAAACCCGCGCCGGCGCTGGCGTCGTCAGTTTCCGCCTCAACTCGGTTGATGTACCGGGCTTGGTCGAACTGGCCATCGATGCCGATCCATCGACATTTGCCGTTCCGATCGTTCTCGCTGAGGGCGACGTTCTCAAATGGTATAAGCATTCCGGCGACCTCGACAGCGTCTATATCAGCTATCTGATGGTGCTTGATGGCTGAGCTAGACCCTCGCGCAGAGGAAGAACTCCTCCTATTCATTCAGGGTGCCGATCTTGAACTGACCGGCAGCCATGTCGGCACAGACAGTCAGGAAGTCCTAGAGCCGGCTGGTGCCACGCTCGAATTGATCATGGGCGAAGTGCCGCCTGGGATGGCGGTCGAAGGGTTTACGCTGACGCTGACCATGAGCGACACCAGCATCGTCATCGGTCAGGCACTGTCCGCGGCAGGCGCCTCGCTGGTGTTGCTGACCGGTCCACCGCCCGATCTGACATTCTCGACGACCCTTACTGTGTCACCGCCACCGGCGCACCTCGTGCCGGCCGGTGCGACCGGCGTGATTTCCACAGCACTCACGTCGGTCGTCATCAACGCCGCGGGCACCGCGCTCGCCATCACTGCCAGCCAGCCAACCACCGACGTCCTCGGCCCCTGCGACTGGATACCGATCGCCTGCAACGTCGCCACCTGGGTGCAAATCGAATGCCCAGTCTGCGTCGAACCGATCATCCTGCGAGTTCGTCCCGCCGCGGCAGAATTCGCGTTCACGGTGGAACCTGCGTCGATCGCCGTCGAACTTGTGGAGGAACCGCAAGAGGAGTGGGGACCATGGTGGCTGGACACCGATGCTAGCACATATGGACTGCACGAGTATAACGGCACCGGCTGGGATGCAGTGCCGCAGAACCGCATCCACAGCACATCAGAAGCCGTCCACGTCTATCACGACGTTAGCAGTGGCTGGCTCTCGCGGCGCCTCTCTGAGGGGCTTACAGACCCTACCGGAGCCTATCACACCGATACCACGCTGGACCTCTATCTGAATGGCGTCCATGTCGAGCTTCCGACGCCGGTATCGATGCAGGACGTTGCCGCGTTTATTAATCTGTCCCCCAGTCATGGTGTAACTGCTAGGGCAGTTCCGTGGTCGGCCAAGATCCCCGGTAACCCAGAGGAGTACGAATACAGCAATATCCTTGGTGTTCGTCAAACACTCAAGCTGACCAGCAACGCGCCGATCGACTTCACTGGCACTGCACCAGCAACGTTGTCCTTGCTGGGCATTCGCACTGAGCCCGATCTGGAACCGATCGGCACACTAGGTGCTGATGGTGATTATTGCGCCTTGTTCGAACTGGACGAAGATGGACTTGCCGGTTCCCGCGTTCGTATCTTTCAGAAGCTACGGAATCATCCGGGCGTAACCCGAACCAACGTTTACAGTCCACAGCTTCCGTTCGTGGAAGCTGATGCGCCGCTCATGTGGCAGTACGTCGGCTCTGGCGGACACCAGGGAACCCAAAATCTTACCGCGTGGAACTGGACCGGTGCACGTCCGACGACAATTCAACTTGGCTGGCATATTCAGGCGCTTGATGGGGCCGATCCTGCTACCCGAGTGCATGACCTAGCCGTCTGGTATCCCAGCGGCAACAGTGGCATTAGCGGTCCCTTGCCGCGATTCACTGATTATTCAAGATTTGAATCGGCTGTGAACGCCAACATGGGCGAGACCATCAGCGTCTACCCCGGATCGGGCGGCGGCTATTTGTATGGCAACACCTATAATCCGATGCGCCTCGTCACATGGGCCGACATTAACAATTCAGAGCAATATCGCATCTCGATCGTGCAGCCGGACGGCTACCCCGTTCTGGCCAACCCGACCAGCACAGCATGGGTTGCTTGGCAGCTTGACAACCCCGTCGGCGTCAAAGGCAGGCTGGTCAACGTTGCCGATCTGAGTTCATTCCCAGCACCGACCGGCATCCTGACACAGAACGACGAGGCCAGAACGATCGGTGACGTATGGATCGATGTTGATCCGACACGCACCGATTACTTCGCTCTGCATCGTTACCATTACCCAACTAGTACATGGGTGCCATGGACGTGCGCATATTATGGCGACTTGTCTACGGCGGACACCACAGCAGCACGTGTTGATGTTGAGTGGCTTGAGAACATCGTTGGTGGAAACTTTGACATTCTGCTTCGTTCGGAACATCCCGCTGAAGATATTGGCTTGGTGTACGGGACGCTCACCTATTACGCACAGCCGGATGAACCAATCCCGAGCGATCCAAACGTCAAAACCTTTGCCGCGGCTGGTGCCACACTTGACCTGAGCGGTGAAGATACATCCGTTGAAACGATCGGCCCGATTGTTCTGTCGTTGGACGTGACTGGCGGAGATCTCGCCTTCAATGGCGGCACTCCCGAGGTGATTACCGTGGGTGATGTTTCAGCCGAAGTCGATCCGGCTGGTGCAACCATCGCTCTGATAGGCGAAACATCGACTATTGAAATGGTCGAACCGGCAGCGCCCGCCCTATATCGGCACTGGCGATTCTATTCGTTCGCCAACAGCGGAAATAGCTCAAATGCTGGTCTCAACGAAATACAGCTTCGATCGACGATCGGTGGGGCGAACTTCGTCAGCGGTGGCACCATCACCGGCACCGGCACGCCAGCGGCGGCCTGGGATGGTAACACCGGTAGTGCATGGAACGTCACCAGCTTTGGAACTCCATTCTGGACAGCAATTGATCTCGGAGAAGGCAATGACCAAGAAGTCGCCGAGATGGTCGTCTATCCGAGCAGCATCGCCGCTAACCGCTCACCGGGTTGGTTTGTTCTCAGTGGAAGCCACGATGGTACCACGTGGGAGGAACCGACCATCTATGGCAGTCCTACCGGTTGGGTCATCGGCACTCCTAAAACATTTCGCCGGCACGACCTGATTGATCCACCACCGGCCCGCTATTGGCGTGTGTGGGTCGCCACCAGCATGGGCAACAACTGGGTTGGTGCGCAAGAAATTGAGTTCCGAGGCACACCCGGTGGGGCCGATATGACACCCGTCGTGGGCGGCGTAGCCTTCTCGTCGCATTATGTTGCCCCCGGGGCGGCAAACGCATTCGACGACACGGCTAATAACTTCCGGACTGATACGCTTCCACCGGTTTATGTGGGCTACGACTTCACCACACCGGTCACGATCAATGAAGTCGCATGGACATCTCGCAGTGGACAAAACCCCAAGAGCGGATGGATCCAATACTCCCACGATGGTCAGCAATGGGCCAATCATTATCCGTTTGACGTAACTGATCTGACGTGGACCGCTGGTACGACCAAGCTGTTCACCAACACTGCGTAGGACAGCCTTTCGACCGTCCTCCCGTAAATAGGCTTGCTATAGCTTATTACGGAGGTTCCTCGAATGGCCGCAGGCCCATGGACAATTTTTTCTCAAAACAAGGTTCGAATCCTAAACGGAACCTTCGATTTTGATTCGCATTCACTCAAGCTGATCTTTCTGGATCAATCTGTTACACCCGACTTCGCTGCCGATGCCGTCCTGGCCGATGTGAGTGCCGGTGAGGTTGGCACTCGTGTCACCCTGGCTAACGTCGCCCTCAACACGACAGCCGTTCCCGGTTCAGTCAGATTGACCGCGGATGCCGCAGTCATGTCGAGCGAGGATCCCATCAATGTCAAATGGGTAGTGCTGTTCGACGAGGACAGTGCCGGTGATGCTCTGATTGCCGGCTTCGACACCTCGGTGGGTGTCGCCGAGGGTGTCGCAGTTACACAGCTAACGATCAACTTCCCGACTGGAATCTTCACGCTGTGATCGGATTGGGCCAATATGCGCCCGATTTGCCCAGCATGGACAGTCCGGGTTCAGCACAAGTCGTCAATGCTGTTCCTGAATCGGTCTATGAGAGTCGGTCGGGAGCTTTAACAACCTACCGGGATTTTCCCGGTCCGACCGTTTATACGTCCGCACTCCCCGAGCGAGTCCGCGGCGGCATTGTCGGCGTGAACAGGGATAACAACGTCGTCGTCGTAGCGGGCACTGGCACTGATCTGTTCCGACAGGTCGGAACGAATTGGGTAAAAGTTTCCGGTCAAACCTACACCGGTAAGGAAACTGATCGGTGGGAGTTTGAGCAGTTCGGAGATCGCATCATCGCGACCAACTATGTCGATCCCATTCAAAGCTTGGAGTTCGGCCGCCGAACATTTCAGCCGCTCATTCAGTCACAGCTAAAGCCCCGCGCCCGCACCATGGCGATCGTTCGGGCATTTCTCGTGTTGGGCGATTTGGTCGAGGGTGGTGTCAGACATCCACAGCGAATTCGCTGGTCTGCCCTGGATAACGTCTCCGACTTCCAGCCCAGCATCACGACCCAGTCTAACAATGCTGATCTGTTTGGAAGTGGTGGCCGAGTTCAGAGAATCATAGGGGGTGAAAACGGTATAGTCTTCCAGGAGTCTTCCATATGGAGCATGACATATACCGGCGGTGACGACATCTTCGTCATCGATGAAGTCGCCAGCAACCAAGGTACCGACATTGCTGGCTCGGTGATTGCCCATGGGGCCAGCATCTATTTCTGGGGCCGAGACGGGTTCTATCAGATGGACCGTCGCGGTGGCACCAGCAGTTCAATCGGCTCCAACCGCGTCGATCGTCACTTCCTGAGGAATCTCAACGCCAAGCAGACGCACCGCGTTCATGCCAGCTATCATCCCGGGTTGGGTGCCATCATGTGGGCTTACCCGTCCAAGGACAGCGACGGCACTCCCGATCGGCTGCTGCTGTATCGGCCATCAATCGACCGCTGGGGTGAGATACATCTCTCTACCGAAGCGATCTTCGCTTCTCGGAAACCCGGCTTCACCCTGCCCGAGCTAGACCAGTTCGGACGGCTACCAGACCTGCCAGCCCCACTGGATGACCCGCGCTGGGCGGGCGGCGAACCGATGCTGGTGATGGTGGACGATCAGCATCGCCTGTGCCTGCTCGACGGGGAGCCACTCGCGGCGACCATCGACAGCGCGGAGACACAGATCGCGAAGACCAAGCGGGCATTCATCAGGAATATCCGCCCGATCGTCGAAGCGCCCGCGGAAACTGTCATCGCTGCCCAGGTCGGTCACCGCAACGAGACCACACTACCAGTCACGTGGACTCCGATCGTTCCGAAGAACCGCTGGGGTAACTGCCCGGTCAGGATCGATGCGCGCCTTCACCGGCTGCGGCTGCACCTGACGGGTAATTTCTCAAACCTTCAAGGCTTCGAAATCGAAGCCCGAGCTACGGGGACAAGATGAAAAGACATATCACACATTTAGAAAGTTTCTCGGCGGTCGTTCCTACCGAACAAATCGGAGAAGTCTGCGCGTTTATCGCCGGGATTATCCGTGAGAATGATTACGTCTCACTCCACAGCAATCCGAATGGTGTGATGTCGCTGTTCATCAATACCTATTCGGCCGAGGTAGCCGATGCATTCGAAGGTCGATACGGGCATCTAGAGGATTTCAAATATGACCCAGCCGATTGAAAAGGTTCAACGCTGGGAGGAACGGGTGATCCTTGCCAAGCTCAACGCGACGATCGAACGGGTGAACCAGCTTAGTGCGGTTGTCGAACAACTGACCCAGCAACAGCAGCCGAAGGAACCGAGTGACTGAGTTCGCGAAGATACCTCCCACGGCACTCGGTATGGTCATTGCCGATGTGATGCCGATGCTGGAACAAGCAGCAGCGACCGATGGCTGCTACCCGGTCGATCACTACGTGCGAAATCTCTATCAGGGGAAGTTCCAGCTATGGGCGGCGATTGAGGACAAGACCTATCAGGCGATCTGTTTGACGGAGGTTCTGAGCTATCCGAACCTACGCTCAGTAAATATTGTAGCAGTCGTAGGACAAGACCACACGAACTGGTTAGGTTTCATCAGCGATATTGAAGATGCCGCACGTAGCGTTGGCATCGATCGCGTAGAGATCACTGCCAGACCGGGCTTTAAGCGGCTACTGAAGGATTATCGGATGACGGCGATTGTGTTGACGAAAGAGCTAAATGGGAAAATCTAAGGAGCAGAGTCAAACTACCGAACGGGATCCGTGGGCGCCAGCCGTTCCCGCATTGCAGGCCGGCTTGTCTCAACTCGGCGGCATTCTCAATAATCCCCTTAAGCAGTGGGAAGGCTCGGTTGTTGCGCCATTCGCACCCGAGACGAACACTGCGATGGACATGATCAGTCAGCGAGCAATGCTCGGCAATTCCGGTATGCGAGCCGGTCAGAATCTGATCAATGACACGCTAGGTGGGAAATATCTTAACTCGAACCCGTATCGCGATGCGATGATTGCGGGTGCCGTCCGACCAGCCGTACAGAATTACACGCAAAACGTACTGCCATCGATGAGCGGGTCTGCTGTGCGGTCTGGTCGGTACGGTTCCGATGTCTATGGTCAGCAGATGGCCAACGCGAATCGTTCATTTGCCGACTCAATGGCTGATCTGACAGGTAAACTCAGTTATACCGATTACGCGAACGAGCGTGCCAACCAGAACAACATGCTGCAACTGGCACCGGAATATGCCAAAGCCGACTACTCCGATGCCGCCATGATGGGGCAGGTTGGTGCGATGCGCCAGCAGCAACAGGAACGCCAAGCGGCTGAACAGCGAGCGAACTTCCTTGGTGCGCAGGATGAACCCTACCAGCGGCTATCGAGATATTTCCAATTGCTCAATCCGGTCGCCGGCTTGGGCGGCTCGGCAACCACGACACAGCAAACACAGTCGGATCCATTCCAGCAAATCTTAGGGGCAGGTTTGGCCGGTGCCGGCATTTTTGGAAACCTTATGGCACCGGGTGCGGGAACGGCGGCCGGTGCCGCCTCGAAACTAATATGGTGACCTGAATGGGAATTGGTGAATGGATCATGAGTCAGCTTGGCTACACGGGGCAACCCGAACAGCCAGCCGACCTCGGTGAATTGTTTCTCGGAAAGCTACAGAACCCGATGAACCGCGGTGGCCTGCTCAACGCGGGCGCTGCTTTGCTCGCCTCGGGCGGCCAAGGTAAGTCGTTCGGCGAAGGGGCCGGCGCCGCCATCCAAGGCTACCAGCAGGGTGAAAACGCTGCCATCGCCCAGCAGAAGGCTCTGAGCGATCTTCAAGCTGAGCAAGAGTTCAACAACGTCATCGGCTCGATGATGGGCGGACAGGCAGCCACACCGGGTGCGTTCCGCGGTGCTGCACCAGCAGGACCCGCCGCAACCATGTTGGGTGCAGCACAGCCGGCGGCCCCGGGAGGTGCCGCTGCTGTCCCCCCTTTTGGCAACACGTCCGCAACTACCCCGGCAGCTTCCGCGGTTAGCGGCGGTGGCATCGGCGCCATGATGATGGACCCTCGGTTCCAGATGGCGATGATGAAGAAGAACCCGGCCGTCGCAATGCAAATCTACGGGTCGCTACTCAAGAAAGAACAGTTCGAACCGAAGTCCGATCTCGGCAAGCTGATCTTCGAACGCGACCGTTACAAGGCCGCTGGTGCCAACGATACGGTGAAGCTGTACGACCAAGCCATCAACAAGGTGCAAAGCTCTGTCAAGTACAAAGAACGGGACGTGCCGGTCGGTCGGGGGCAATACCAGAAGGAATACTCCAACGATGATGGTGCTAGTTGGCAGCCACTCGGGCCGACTCACTACAAGAGCAATCCGTTTGTCGAGCGAACCGTCTACAATCCTGCCACTGCCCAAGAGGGCAAGGAAACCGTCAACGCGTGGGATTATGTGCCAGCGCCCGGACCAGCACAGGGATCACCTCGGACGGGATCACCACAGGGTGCGCCTCAAGCAGCACCTCAACCTGCACCTCAAGGCGCACCGCAAACCGCTCCCGCTGGAACGCCGGCACCGCAACCACAGCCACAGCAACAGCCCGGCTACCATGCCGGTCCACGCTGGAAGCCCGAAGTGATGAAAGAGAAGGAGGTTGATGACCTCCGCGGCAACCTGCAACTGGTCGATGATCTCAATCAGGTCGAACGCGGTCTACAGCATATCTCCGGTCCCATTGCTGGTCGAGTGAATACGTTCATCGCGGAGAACAAGCTGGAAGGCTTGCCGATCCCCGAGGTTGCTGTTCGTTTCGCCAAGCAATTCGGTATCGAGATGACACCCGAACTGACCGAGGCGGTAGCGGCGACGCGACGGGCCGATGCGAATCTGCAAAGCATCATCAAGGGCATTCCGTCCAATTATGATCAGAAAATTTTTAGAGGCATGAACCCCCAACCGGGGCTTGCCTTGGAGGCAAACCAGCAGCGGCTTCAGATGACCCGAGCGATTACACAGCAGTTGATCGCCGCGAAGATCGCCGACGCCAAGGCGATGGGTAAGGTCGTGCCACCGACGGTCGAGGCACAGGCAAAGGCGTTCGGCATCGATCCATCCACCATCACGGGTGATCCACAGCAATACATGCGGGCGGCACAGGAAGCGATCCGCACGGGTGCCAAGCAGCTAGGTATGGCAGCAACACCGACCGAACGTGGCGCGCAGATTCTTGAACAGCTAAAGAAGACCAACGATCCTGCCGAGAAGCAGAAGCTCCTACGGGAGTGGAACAGCATCAAAGGTGAGAAGTGATCGGGCCAGATTCGTTCTTCGAACAATTCGGCCGGCGGGAACTGCTCGATGCGTTGCTGCATGCCGAGTCGGGTGGTAATCCCAAGGCGGTCAATCCCCGCTCGGGTGCGGCTGGTTTGGCTCAGGTCATGCCGGGGACGGCGCGAGATCCTGGCTATGGGCTGGCACCGCTGCGTGATCCGTTCGATCCGCGGGCGAGCCGAGACTTTGCCAGCCGCTACCTCGGCAAGATGGAGCAGCAGTTCGGGTCACCGACTGCGGCGATGGTCGCCTACAACTGGGGGCCAGGCAATGCCAAGAAGTGGCTTGCCAAGGGTGCCGATCCGAACGCACTGCCCAAGGAGACCTACAACTACATCAATCGGATTGCGTCGCGGCTTGGGCAACCGACACCGCGGCAGCAACCGGCCGAGCCAGCACCGGCGTCGATCGCCGGCGAGGTAGGCGAAGACGTCATTGCCGGTTCTGCACAGGGCGATAGCCTTGCCGACCTCGATCGGGAAATCCGAGAAGCCGCGGGCGTTTCATCGCCGAAGCAACCAGCGACCAAGCAGCCAGCCGCGCCGGGAACGG
>WUUC01102868.1_pt1 | contig 24794 bp, 43 predicted proteins | sample 6278441 | NCBI WGS metagenome assembly WUUC01 (sample SAMN13675441, study PRJNA597444) | soil metagenome | isolation source: soil | place: USA: Washington | collected 2017-10 | reverse complement strand
AGCCTGACGGTCCACGGACCGACGAACGGCCCGGCCCCAACTCTGCGAGGGGGCCGGGCCGTTCCACGTCCCCAGACCGTTAACGCTCCTCCGGCCGGTCGGTCTGGACCATGCCTACCTCCCGAAGGTGTTGTGTTGGGTGTTGCGGTCGCCAACCTGGACACCGGTCGGGGGGACCTGCCGGCGGATGATGCCCTCGGCGGCCAGCAGCGCCTCAACGGCGGGCCAGCAGTTCGCGCGGACGCAGGCCGCCAGGCCGACGCGGACGTTCTGCGACAGGCCCGCGCGGATGCCGTGGGCGGTAACCACGGAGAGGCTGTAGCGGCGGCAGATCGTGCGGATCTCTTCGTCGGTCAGGTCGAACTCGTTCATCGGTGCCCTCTCCTCTACGTGTCGTTGGTTCGTCGTTCGCGGCCCGGCCACCGGCCGGCGAGCATGTCGGCGACGGTGCGGCCGTTGACCTTGACGGTGTCGGCGGCTTCGACGGCGAGCTCGAGGGCGCGGTCGCGGGGGTAGCGGCACATCGACCACCACTCCTCAGCCGTCACACCGGATGAGGGCCACCGGTCGGGGAGCCATTCGCCGGTGGTGAACAGGGCGTGGCCGCAGTGGCGGACGGCCCATCCGGCGCCGGTGTGTTCGGCGGTGACGGTGAACAGCCGGTATTCGGGGTGGTCTTCGGGGAGCCGGGACACGGCGTACACCGTCGGGGTGATGGTGGGGCCGTCCACGTCGGTCCACGGGGTGCGCCGCCACTCCTGGCGTTGGATGCGGCAGGTGGCGCCGCGTGCGGTGTGGGAGTCGTAGCGGACCTGGGCAAGTTCGCGGGAGGTGTCGGCGTGGTGCCGGTAGGTGCTGCCGGCGATCCGGGCGGGGTAGTTGTCGGGATAGGTGACCAGGGTCGACCAGCGGATGAGGGGCCGGTCGTCGCGGTCTTCGTTGGGGTCGATGACGTTGTCGTTGCGGGTCACGAGGTCGGCCCGGCGGAGCGGCGGATGCGTTCGTCGATGGTGGTGTGGTGCAGGCCCATGAGGTGGCCAAGTTCGCGCAGGCTTGGCCGGTCGGGGCGTCGGCGGTCGCGCGCGGCGGCGAGGAGGTCATCGACGAAGCGGCCGGCGGTGATGTGGAGGCGGTGGGTGGTGGCGATGAGGGCGACGACGGTGTCGGTGGGTCGGTCTTCGAGGGGGATTTGGGGGCCGCGGACGGTGGAGCGGGTGAGTTCTGTGAATGCGTTGAGGGCGGCGGCGAGGTCTTCGGCGGCGCGGGGGTCGGTCATGGTTCCTCCGAAATACGTCGGGGTTCCCCTACAGCGTAGGGGAACCCCGACGTTCGTGGAAGGGGTCAATGTGCGGCAAACATTTCCCGGATGTCATCCGGGATCCGCCCGTACTCCGAGAACTCACGCCGTGTCCGCAGCCGCACCAACGACGCGTTGTCACGCCACCAGTCCCGGATCCGCTTATTCAGGTCGGTGTTCGTCGGCTTCTTCGGCCGGGCCGGTGGCCGGGCCGACGGATTACCCGCCCGTGACTCGGCGGACGCCAGCCGCGCCCGGTCGATCCAGAACTGCATCTGGGCGTCGAACTTGGCCGTGTTCGCGTCGTTCAGGTCGATCAGGTACGTCACGCCGTCGACCGTGAACCGCTTCGAGGTGGTGGCCGGGCCGCCGTCCACATCATCGGTGATCTCTTCGATGATCTGCATGACCATGGGTTTGCCTCACTTTCAGGGGAGTCGTAACTGGAATGCTGTTGTGGCGCAGAATGTACCCGCGGTGACCCGTTCCGCCGTCACCGTCGCCGGCTGGCCGGCGTGGAACGCCCCGGCCGGCCCGGCCGCTCGTTGACCGCTCTCCGCCTGGGCGGGCCGGGACGCGGCCAGGTGGGCGTGCCGCCGCCGGAGGTGATCGCGGCAGCGGCGGCAGGTGACAGGCGGAGCACCATGCCGGGTTGGATGTAGATGTCCCGTTCCGCTATGGCCCACCCGCCGCGGCCCAGCTGGTACACCCGGAACCACTGCCAGCCCTGCCAGTAGGTGGGGCGTAGCTCGGTGAGGGGACGGATGACGCGGGCCACGATCGGGTAGGCGACAAACTGGACGCTGGTGACGCCGTCGACGTAGATCAGGTCACCGGGCCCGAGGTCGGGAAGGTCGGACACGGTGACCGATCTTTCCACGGACGTCAGGTCAGGCGGGCGTTCTTCCGGGGAACCTTCGGGAGAACCATCTTTTCGTTCTCGATGACCTTGACCAGTCGGCTGGAATCACCGGTGACCCACTTGTTCCACATCGCGATCAGTTTGAGCAAGGCCACCTCGCGGCCCGGGGCGAGCCTCCTGTCCGGGCCCTGCCCGACGTAGGTCCGCTTGTGATTGCCGTCCAGGAACCAGTTACGCAGCCGGATCGCCGGGTCGTCGCTGTGACCCTGCCCGTCGGAGCCGAACCCGTGCTTGAGGCGGTACAGAAACTCGTCCATCGGAAGGCCGGACTTCCTCAGGTCCGGGTCTTCCGTGACGACCCACGGCGCTTCCTGGCGGACGTGGTAGCGGAATACCGCGATGGCCGCACCGGAGATTTTCAGCGGGTTCGACACGTACGCGCCCGCGATGCGCACATCCTCGCGGATGGTCGGGTTTTCCATGAGGAGCACGTCGGTTTCGTCGGAGCCGGGGGAGTACCGGTTCCAGCGCATCCAGTCGGCCATCGCCTTGGGGTCTTCGACCCACCTGTTCCACACGGACAGGAGTTTGAGAGCGGAACTGAGCAGGTGGGTGTTCTTCTCCCCACCGATGTGGAGCATCTGCGCCTTGGTGCGGGTCTTCGCCACGTCGTAGACGACGAAGTCGTCGGGGTTGGCGTTACGGGTGACGTTGATCCGGATGTACCAGTCGGGGCCCATCTTCTCCGCGGCCTGATAGATGGCGTAGAGGCGGTGCTGGCCGTCGGTGACGCCGCCGGTGTTGTGGGGCGCTTCGGGGGCCAGGGCGATGCCCTGGTGGGTGGTCCGGAACCTCCCTTCGACCATGGCGCGTTCGAGCTCGTTGACCCAGCCCTGGTTGATCGTTCGCTGCTGCAGGGTCCGCCCGTCGGACAGGGTCGGCATCGGGCGGGTGAGAAGCTCCTCAGCGCGTTTGCCGGTGATGTCTTCGGGCTCGGTGTACGGCTCGGGGGTGGTCGACGCCTTGGCGGTGGACTTCGTCGCGGGGGCCTTCGCGGCGGGGGTCGGGGGCATGAACAACTCCTGCACTGTGACGGGGGGTGGCGGGGCGGTCAGGGACCTCTTGACGGCGATGGCGGTTAACTCCTCGTTGCGTTTGCGGCTTCTCTGGGCTTCTTTCTCTTTCTGTTCGATTTCGTCCTCGAGCTTGGCCTGCCAGTCCTTGAGGACACCCATCCGGATGAGTGCCTGGTGCGCGTTGGGGAGGGCACGGCCGTTCTGCAGGTTGTCGGAGACGGTGATCGGGGGGGCGACGCCGTTGCTGATCCGCCAGCCGCGGGTGCCGCCCCGGACCACTGTCCAGCCTGGCAGGGATCGACAGAGGTCGAGTAGTTTGTTGACGTCTGTGGGCAGGTGGAGGGTGTGTTTCCCCACCTGCACGGTTTGTTTGGACATAGGCGTTGTGTCCCTCTCTGGTGGTGGTGTGCGAGGTCCCTCCCCGGAGAAACCTCAGAGTGCCACGACAAGACCCGTTTCGTTACCGAAACAGGCCTTCTGCGTCCCGGGTCCTGTTCACTCATTCACGCCGCGTTCAGGCAGCCGACACGCCGGCCAGGGTCCGCGCGCAGTCCATGAGCAGCAGAAACACCGAAGCATCCTCGATGATCACGGTGTGGAGGCCGTACCGTTCGGCCTCCACCTGCAACCGCGACTCGGCGGCGTCCATGGCCCGCCGGGACACAAACCCGCGGTGGTGGTGGCGGATGTAGTGCCGGGCAATCCGGATCGCGCACGGCACGCACAGCGGCAGGGCCGGGTCGGTGGAGCAGCGCGCCCGGCAGTCGGGGACGGTGGTGCGGACCAGGGCCAGCATCGCGGCGGTTTCCGCCATCGTGGCGGCGTAGTGCCCGACCGGGTCGGGTGAGCCGGGCGGCGGGTCCAGGGCGATGGTGCGCAGGTGACGCATCTGCGGCGGGTCGGCGGGCAGGACACAGGTCGTGGGTTGGGTCACGGTGACCTCCGGAAGGGGAGATATGCGTGTGTGGCGGGTCCAGGGCCACACACGGAACGGGTGCCCACCCAACGAAGGGTGAACACCCGCTAGATTACCGTATTCCCTGTTGTGAGGATAGACCGGGTGTGGTGTCAGCGACCGGGACCGGGGCCACATCCACATACACGGGTCCGGCCCGCATCCGCCCCGGCACCCGCGAACCCCGCGAACCGAACATCCCGTGCGGTTCCTGGACCACTTCGTACAGGCCAGGGGCCACGCCGAGGATGAGGTTTTCCAGCTGCACCGTCATGCCCTTGTGCGGCACGTACCCGGACACGGCCTCCCCCGCGTCCACGCCGTCGATCCGGAACCTCAACTCCACGTACATTCCCGCGACCCCCTGTCAGGTTCATTGTGGCCGCCCCGTCCCAAATCCGTACAGGTAGTAACGCGTCTTCTTGCCGCCCGGCTGGTCGATCCGCTCACCCGGATTGTCGGCCATCATGGCGGCCTGCACAATGCGGGTGTATGCGGTGGTGCCGCGGGCGGTGAGAACGCCGGTACGGACGAGTTCGGCGCGGATGTCAGCCGCCGTCACGCCGGTGTTACCGACGCGGCGGCACAGGGCCACCACGACGGCAACGCCGCGTTCGACGGTTCCGGCTTCGTCAGACGCGTCGCGGGTCGCGTCCTGGTCGCCGTCGACCCCGGCGGGGTCGGTGCTGCTGTCGGTGCTGTCGTCGGTGCTGTCGTCGGTGCTGTCGTCGGTGGGCCGGTGGTCGCCCTCGAGGACGGCCTCCCACGCCGCGGCGAGGTCGTCGTCGGCGGCGAGTTCCCGGGCCAGGTCTTCAAACGCCGCGTTCGGGGCGGTACCGCGCCGTTCGGCGCCGACACCCTCAGCCTCCCGGGCCGCCTTGCGGGCGGCGCGTTTGGCGGCGAAGTCGTCGGCGATCGACTTCTGGCGCGGCTGCGTCTCCCGGCGGGCCAGCGTGGTCCCGGCGGGTCGGCGGCCGCCGAGAAGCTCATCATCTTCGTCGTCTGTGCCGTCGTCATAGTCGGGGTCGATGAGCCAGCCGATGCGGGACATGTCGGTCCACCGGTCAGGGGTGAGGCCGAACGGTCGCATCACCTTTTCCGACGGGTCGTCGAGTTTCGTGGCCGGGCCGTACCGGTCCGGGTCCCGGTCGGCCCACACCACGGTCTCCTCACACATGGCGAGGAGGTCGTCGTCGTCCCCGGCGAACATCGACTTCGACGGCATCACCCTCGATCCCCACGTGCCGCGCTGCACGCACATGGACCCGTCGTGCCGCATCCGGGTCAGGGCGCGGGCAGCGCCGGGGTTGTTGTGGCCGAAGATGCGCGAGGCGTCGGCCGGGCCGGTGACCTGCATACCGATCCGGAGTTTGATCTGGGAGGACAAGGTCCCCCCGCCCGTCATGTCGTTGGTGGTGCGCTGCACGCCGAGGATGAGCCACACGCCGACACCGCGGCCGAGGACCACCAGCCGGGTGACGATCTTCGCGGCTTTGGTGGTGGTCGGGGCTTCCTTGTCCGCACCCTTCTGGTAGGCGTGCGACCCGGTCGCTTCCGACATTTCGTCGATGATGACGAACACGGCGGGTTCCTTGCGGGTCGCCTTCCACTTCGACCCGTGACCCTTGCCGCCGACGACCTTGCCGCGGTACTTGACCAGGGCCAGGAGGGCCTGCAGGATCCGGTAGCCCTCGACGATTTCGATGGCCACCCAGTAGAACAGCGGCCGGCTGGTCCGGCGTTCGAGCCAGGGCAGCAGCCACGGACGCAGGAACGCGCCGCCCTTGAAGTCCATGGCGATGATGACGGCGTCGTAGCAGCGGGACAGCTGCCGCACGATGACGTGGAGCAGGTTGGTCTTGCCGGCGCCGGTGACACCGACAAGGTAGGCGTGGATCTCCGCCAGGGTCAGGGTGATCCAGTCGCCGTTGGCGAACTTGCCAATCTTGAACGCGTCGTAGACGGAGATCGGTGACAGGTCGTCGTCCAGGCCGATGTTTTCGGCGAGCACGTCGACGATGTCCAGGTGCACGTACACATCCGACGACGACTCCCGGCCGTCGGCGGTCGGGACCCGTTCGATGCGGATGGAGCCGGCGGACTGCCGCAGCACCCGCTCGAGGGCTTCGAGCTTCTGGTTCGACGTCAGGGTGCGGTAGTCCAGGCCGGTCTCCGGGAGCTTGAACTGGACGGTGACGTTGCCCGACTGGTACACGACCCGGTCGACGTAGGTCAGCAGCGGTGTGCGGTGCTCGATCGTGGCGCCGGTCTTCGGGTCGACGGTCTTCGACTTGGACCAGCCGTACACCTTCGCCAGAGTTTCCTCCCACCGGTCTTTCTCGGTGAGGACCCGCACCGTTTCGGTGATGACCTCTTCGGCCTTGGCGGCCTGCCGGATCGGGTGCCGCCACGCCCACCACATGTCCTCGAAGGTTTCCTGGACGTGACGCATCCACGAGTACAGGGCGGAGAAGAAGATCCAGCCGAGGCCGAGGGCGGCGAACGTGGCACCGGAGTACACGCCGTAGATCTGCACGATCGCCGACCACACGCCGATGTACAGGCCGGCGGCGAAAAAGTAGGCCTTGCTGCCGCCGTGGTAGCGGTCGCCGAAGGTGAAGCACAGCCCGGCGACCGCGAGGATCGGAATGTAGAACAGCGCCCACGGGACCGGGATCGACGCGTCGGTCCCGGGCAGGGGGATGCGGAACCCGAACGTCACGGGGGCGGTGGTCAGCAGCAGCTGCCCGACGATGACGTACATGAACGCCAGGGCGTAGGTGGGGTGGAAGTTCTGGACGAAACGCCAGGGGCGGTCCGGGTTCATCGACAGCCTGGTCAGCGACCGGGGCCGCTTCGGCTGTTCACCGGCCGGGGCCCGGCCCGCCGCGGGTGCGGCGGGCCGGGCCTGCGGGACGGCCCCGTCGGCCTGGTCGTCTTTGAGCGACCTTCCGGTCATGCCCCTGAACACGTCATGGTCCTTTCTCAGCCGTTCCGGGCCACGTTGTACATGTGCTCCGCGGTGCGCGGGGCCTCGTCACGTTCGATGTCTTCGGCGTCGGCGGTCTGCCACTCGGCGAACGCGTCGTCGGACGACGCCTGCGACATGGAGCCGGAGAAGTCGTCCATGAGGCCCGACACCGCGTCGGCGACCGGGGTGTCGTCGCGGAACGTATCACCGAGCCGGTTGAACGTCACCGCGCCGGTTTCGAAGATGTCCTGAAGGCCGGGGAGGAACAGGCGGAGCTCGTCGAACAGCTCCCCGTCGCCGTCCGGCGGCTGCCACGCCGCCAGCGCCTCCAACGCCTCGATGACCGGGCCGATGAGCGGGTGTTCAGACATGGTGGTTCCCTTCGGGGTTGGTGGGCGGATCGGTGCGGCGGCGGCCACGGGTTGCGGCTGCCGCGGGGGGGCGTCGACGGGCCGGACCGGGGCCGGCTCTACCTCGTTCTGGTCCTTGCTGTGGCGGGGGCACATGTACGACCCGTACGCCGGGATGGCCTCGCACCACCGGCCGGGTTCCCCGCCGGTCGGTGGGATGTAGTGGCCGCACCGGTTGAACAGTTCGGCCCGCAGGATCGGGTCCTGATCCCAGTTCAGCCGGGCGTTCGGGTCCGGAACGCCGACACCGTCGCCGTCGACGTCGGTGTCGTACCGGTCCCCGGCACGCGCCCGGGCGGGTACGGGTGGCCGGGCCGGGGTGGCCGGGCGGTTGAGGGGCACCGGCGAGGTTGCCGGCACCAGCGGAGCCGGCGCGGCCGGCGTCGGTACGGGGGCGGGCGCCGGGCCGGCCACGACCGGGGCCACGACCGGGGCGGGGGTGCGGCGGAGCTTCCGCGCGACGTTGCCGATCAGGGCACGGAGCCGGGCCATGTCGTGGGTCCAGCCGGCCCGGCGGCGTGCCGCGGCGGCCGCGCGGCGCTGCTGCCGCCGGTAGTAGCGGGCCTGCCGGCGGGTGTGCCGGGCCTGCGCGTTCTGCTCGCGGTCGATACGCCGGGCGGCGGTGGCCTGCTTGGACAGGGCCCGCTTGAAGGCGCGGTTCTTCTTGACCTCGGCAAGCTTCCGCTTGGTCTGGGCTGCCTTGTGCGCGCGGTGGCCGGTGGCCGCCGCGCGTTTGCGGTCCCACCGGGAGAACCGGCGGGCCTGCCGGCGGTTGGTCGGCTGGGTGCCGTTGGCCCACTGGTCACGGTCGGCGGCGTCACGGTTGCGGCGGTGGTTGTTCGCGGCCCGGGCGACGCGGGCTCCGGCGGCGAGGATTCCCCCGCCGCCGGGGCCCATGCGGTGCCGGCCCGTACCAGCACCGCGACGCGCCGCCGCGGTCGTGTTGTTGGCGCCCTTGCCTGCGGTGTTCTTCGGCTTCGCGGCCGTGGTGCCGCGGCCGGCGGTGGTGTTACGGCCCAGCCCGGCGACCTTGCTGCCGATCCGGCTGCCGAGTCCGGTACCGGCCCGGCCCTTGCCTGCCTTCCCAGCACCCGCCTTGGTGCCGGCGGCGGCCTTCCCGGCCCGGCCCAGCTTGGGCAGGCCCAGGCCCGACAGGCCGCCCCCGGCGCGGCCGGCACCCCCGGTGCGCCCACCGGCACGGCCGGCGCCACCAGGGCGCGCACCGGCCGCACGGCGACCGGCACCGCCGGTGCGGCCCGCGCCGGGGCCGGCGCCGCGACGGCCCGCGGCCCGCCCGGTGGCGCGGGAGTTGCGGCGTGCCCGGGCGGTCACGGCGGCCACCCCGGCGCCACCGGCCACCCCGGCGGCGATGAGGGCACCGCCGCCGAAAAAGTGGAAGACGGCCAGGCCGACACACAACGCGCCGAGGCCGGCGGCCGACAGGGTCGAGCGGGTTGAACTGTCGGCGTCCTCCGTGGCGGTGGAGTTCCCGCCGCCCCCACGGGGCCGCGGCGCGGCCGGGGCCGCGGCGGGGGCCGGCGTGGTCGGTGCGGGTGCCGGGGTGGGGGCCACCGGTTCCGGGGTGGGGGCGGCCGGGGTTTCGGCGGCGTCCAGGAGCCCGGTGACGATCGCGTCGCCTGACGGGTGTGTCATGTCGCCCCTCCTCTCTGTCGGGTCGGTGTGAGTGTGTCTCGCGTTACGGGTTGGTGACTACCTGTTCGGCACGTTCGTCCGCGGCGAGCCGGTTCAACAGCGGCGCGATCTTGGTGCACTCGGTCTTGTTGCGCAGACGCGGGATCTCCGCCTTGAACAGACCCGTTCCGCTGTAGGTGCGGTTACACCAGTCAGCGCCGTAGAACGCCCGCGCGATCGCGATCTGGTCCCCCCACTGTTCGAGGAGCGTCTGGAAGTCGTCGGTCTTCTCGGGTTGGTCCGGGGCGGCGGCCGGTGCGCGGTCCGGACTGGTCCGGGTGGTCCGCGTGGTCCGGGCCGGGGGTTGGTCCGGCCGTTGGTCCGGGGTGACCGTCGCGGTTTGGTCCGGGCGTTGGTCCGGGCGTTGGTCCGGGCGTTGGTCCGGGGTCGGCGTTGGTCCGTTGGTCCGTTGGTCCGGGCCGTTGGTCCGGGCCGTTGGTCCGGGCGTGTCTGGTCCGGGCAGACCATCGGCGGCGGTCTGGTCCGGGCTGGCGGTGAGCTCCGCCCGGACCACGGTCATCACCGGCGACGTCCACGACGCCTGAGTTCGGGCGAGGTAGGCCGACATGGCCCGGCGGCGGGCCTTCGCCATCACCTCCGGGGAGATCTTCTCGGCGTGCTTGACCAGGGCCCGGCCACCGAGCCACGACATGGGCCACACCGAGTTTGACCAGCGGATCGACCGGGCCACCCGGCGGATGTCCCACTCTTCCGGGTTCTGCCGCAGGTCAGAGGCCTTGGGGGCGGCGACGCCGAGGTCCATGAGGAGCCGGGCCGGGGTCCACACCCACTGAATGGCGGTCGCTTCGTCGCGGCGGACGATCTGCCGGAGCCGGATGACCAGCATCCACATACCCAGGACGATGATTACGGCCCTGACCAGGGCGGGGTCGAGGTCTCCGGCGCCGACGGTGGCGATGATGCCGCCCCCGATGCCGGCGGCCCAGAACAGCGACCGGGCGTGGCCCCACCCGATGTTGCGGCGGCCTTCGTCGTCGGTGCCCTTGGCGTGCTGGCGGATCATGCCGGCGGCGCCCCACATCACGGCTTCGACGAAACCGGCGATCATCCACGCTTCCCAGGTGGGCACCTCGAGGGTGGCCTCCACGGCACGGCGGCCACCGTCGACCATGGCGTAAGCCACCCCGGCCTGCGTCAACGCGAACCCGATCTTGAGTTTCGCGTCGAAGTCGCGGCCCTTGGCGGCGCCGACGGTGAACACGACGGCGAACACCACGAGGGTCAGCACGGCGGCGCCGATCAGCGTCGGCACCAGGTAGGGCCAGTCGATGATCGCGGCCCAGGTGCCGGCGGCACCGTCTGCGAATTCGTCCCAGGTCACCGGGTCACCTCACCCTCGGGGCGGACCCAGATGAAGATCCCGGGCGACCCGGCGAGGCGGGGCGGGAACGCGGAGACGCGGTGACGGCGGGAGATCTCGTCGAGCGCGGCCCGGACCATCGCGGCGGCACGGTCGTGGTCCGGGCGGACCCGGACCACGCAGCGGTGGTCCGGGTTGTTGGTCCGGGCCGACGGGCGGACCTGGTCCGGGCGGACCACCGGCGATTGGTCCGGGCTGTGGTCCGGGCCCGTGGTCCGGTGGTCCGGGGTGTTGGTCCGGGGGTCGGCCGGACCATGGTCCGGGGCGGGGGCGGACCATGGTCCGGCCTGTGGTCCGGGATGTTGGTCCGGGCGATTCGTCATGGTCCGAAGTGTGCCACACCGATGACACTTTTGACAGTTCTCATTCGCATGGTGGACGATGGCCGGAACGTTGGTCCGGGTTGGTCCGGGCCGGTCCGCGACACCCGCCCCGGCGGCTGCAAGACTCGATCATGTCGACGACAGAGGGGGTCAGGTGACGACGATGGCTCACCCCGAGCGGGGCCAGGAGGACGCACGCGTCGTGCGGGGGTGGACCACCGGGTACACCGCGGAGCGGACAGGCCTGTCCGTGTCCACGATCCGCCGCATGATCGACGACGGGCGGCTCCTCGGCGTGCAGCCGGCGGGGTGGCGGTACGTCGATCCGGAGGACGGGGCGCTGCTCGCGCGGGAGAACGACACGTCGTTGTCGGTGGCGGAGCGTGATGCGGCGAGGGTGGCCCGGCGGGCACTTCACGCCCGCAAGGGTCACGTTCTGTAAGACACACGGCCCTTGTCACAAGATCCACGCGGGGCTGTAGACACACGTTGTCACACGTGACAACAGCCCGGAAACAGGCCCCCCTAGGTGGGCGTTTCCGGGCTGTGTGCCTTTTCTCCTGTCACATGTGACAACCACGCCCGTCGCAGTGACGGACAGTCACATCACTGGGCTACGGTCAACGTACGGCCCGCCCGCCCAACTGACTCCATGTGACCGCCATCGGTGGTCAGGCACACCGTCGCCCGGACCTCCCGACGCTGCCACGCCGCCGCCGCCCGCGCCGCAAGCGCATCCGCGACCACGTCCAACGTCTCCTGCGACGCGTCAGCCACCCGGCGGCGCCCCGCCGACACCTGCCGCCACCCGGCACCGACACGGACCTGCACCGCGAACTCCACCTTGTGCGGGCCCGTCAGTGCGTAGCGCGTCTGCCAGCGGCCACCGACGTTGACCGTGGCGTCCAGGGCCAGCAGGCCCAACCCGGCGAGGCGCCGCACCCGGCGCGTCCAGTCGAGATCACCTCGGTTGGTCAGGGCGCACCCGTCGCCGTACGCGGCGGCCAGGGCGGCCCGGTCGCCGGGGGTGAGGTCGGGGGTGATGGCGTAGCCGACGCCGCGGGGCCCGTCCAGGGGAGTGGTGAGAGTCGCGGTGACGTTGCCCGGGTGGCCGGTGTGGTCGCGCCAGAACCGGGCCGCGACGATCGCACGCGAAGTCAGGGTGACCGGGTTGACCGGCCCGTCGATCGTGACGGTGATCGGGGCGTCGGGGATCGCCGTCCAGGCGCCGTTGGTTTCGGTCTCGATGTGCAGGCGGAGCGTGGGCATCAAGGTACCTCCGGGTTGTGGTGAGGCCCGGCCGCTGTCCGTGCGGCCGGGCCTGGGAATCAGGCGTGGTGATCGGCTTCGTCGACCTGGTGGATCGGGTCGTCGGCGGGGCGGTCGCACAGCTCCCATTCCTCGCGGATGCCGTCCGGGACGGGCGTGCCGTCGAACGTGTGCGGGGAGCCGAACATCTCGGCGGTGCAGGTGGCCGGCGGCGCGGGGACCGTTTCCAGGCTGCCGTGACGTGAGTCGGTCACGACGAAGGTGGTGTTGATCGCGACGACGTTCTCAACCTCGCGGGTGATGCGGTCTTCGTCGTAGTAGGGGAGGTCTTCGTCGGTGACCTGGACGGTGACGGTGATTTCGACCTGCTTCATGCTGTCCTCCGGGTGTCGCGGCGTCCCTTGCAACACCGACGTTACACGTTCAGTCGTTGTGCGTCAAACGCCCGGACGGCTCAGAACCTCGGCCACCCGCTCCACCTGCTCGGCGAGCTCCGCGTCGTTCTTCTCCGCGGCGAACGCCCGCAGGGCGGCGAGAGCAGCCGACAGGGGGTTCGCCGGGTGGGCGGACGTGTCGTGGTCGGCCACGATGTCCCAGAACTCACCGTCGGGGATGGTCTCGAAGTCCCACCCATCGGCGGCGGCGTGGCAGGCGTCGACGATGGCGTCGACGTCGTAGTCGGCTTCGCGGCCGTCCAGGGCGCGGATGATGAAGTCGCGGCCGTCGCGGCTGGTCAGAGTGCTCATGTCGGTGTTCCCTTCGGGGTGGCCCCGGGCGCGGTGCGCGCCCGGGGCTGCTGTGTGGTTCAGGTGGCGCGGCGGGCTTCGGCCTGCCGCTGGGAGTAGGGGTGGCGGATCAGGCGTACGCCTTGCATCAGTGTCGCGTCTCGCTGGTGGCCGCCGTCGTTGACGATCGTCACCTTGTGGGAGGCTCCCGGCCCGGCGGGGGGTGTGATGCTGAGGATCTTCCACCAGCGGCCGGTGTAGTTCTCGTTGCCGTCTTTCCAGCGGAAATAGTCACCGACGTTCAGCGAGTCCCGGTTGATCCGGTAGCCCTGTAGGGGGTGCTCCATGGTGTCCATGTCGGTCTCCCTTGGTGCTGCGCTGTGGAGTTGTCAACTTGTCTCGCACCACAGACATTACACGAGCGATGCTTGTGCGTCAAACTCTTTCTGGGCGACGCCGGGCAGCAAAAAGGGCGACCCGCCGGGTCGCCCTGCTGCTACTGGATCCGCTCGTACCCCTTCCTCACCAGGCCGGCAAACCAGCCGTTCGCCTTGGCCTTGGCCTCGTCCACGTCCCCGAAACTGAACTCCCGGGTGTCACCGGCAACGAAGCCGTGGGAGGTGGCGTAGAGGCCGGTCCCGGTCACCCGGTAGACATCGCTCTCGATCATCTTGACGGCGACGGGCTGGCCGGCGTCGTCGGTGACGAATTCGGGGAGGTCTTCCCGGCTGTGGTCCAGGGTGATGATCACGTGGTCGAAGCCGTTGCGCAGCTGAACCCGGGTCATGGTGGCCATCTCTCACACTCTCCTCTGTGTAGTTGTCAACCTGTCTTGCATCTCTGAGTTTACACACGTGACCGTTGTGCGTCAAACACTTTCTGGCCGGACAGCACAGAACCCCCGAGGAGTGGATACCCCGGGGGCCCCTCTGTGCAGGTGAACGACTCAGGCGGCAACCATGTCGCCGAACGCCGCCGCAGCGGCCAGGGCCCGCGCGTCCGCCTGAGCGGCGTCGGCCTGGGCGGCGAGCACCGCGGCGTCTTCGGTCTGCGTCACGTCGAACACCGACACCAGCCGGAAGAACTGCCGGCCCGCCTTGGTGACCTTGCCGTCCGCGGCGGTCTCGTCTTCGGCCTTGCCTGCCGGCGCCCAGATGCGGATCCCGTGCTCACCCTTGCGGACCTGCCGGCCCTCGGCCTGCCACGCCCGGTAGGCCTTGACGTCGGTCGCGGCGGGGGCCTGCAGGTGGATCAGGATGTTGTTCTTGTCGGAGTACTGCGGGAAGCGGGTGGTGACGCCAGCCAGGGCGTCTTCGTCGGTGGCGGCTTCGAACGCTTCGACGGCCTCCTTGAAGGCGGTGATCTCGGCGGCGCGGGTGGCCTTTTCGGCCTCGGTGGGCTGGCGGCGCGTCTTGCGGGCGGAGGTCTTGGCCATCGGGGTTCTCCTTCGGTTGGGGCGGGGTGTCCATCTCCCTGCCTCACCCCTGACTTTACACGACGCGTCGTTGTGCGTCAAATCCTGCTAGGAAGCAAACGGGTACTCATCACCCGTCAGCACGTACACCAGGCCAGACGGCCCGTCGATCTCCGCCCGCGGACGGCCGTGGTTCAGGACCAGACTCCGCGCGTACCGCTCCGCCTCCCCACGACTGTCGGTGCTGAGGGCCCACATGCGATGCCCTCCGCCGTTGACGTCGGAGCAGGTGAACACGGTGTAACGCTTGCCGTGCCCCGGGCCGCCGTCGACGGCGGAGGGCGCGGAAGCCGGGGTGTCGCGGCGGGCGCTGGTGGTGTTCTCGCTCATGGTTCTGTCTCCGTTCGGTGGGTGTGACGGCGCCGCCCGACCGGGCGGCCGGGCGGCGGTTGGAGGGGTCAGACGTCGGTCGGGGCGGGACTGGCCGGCGCGTCGTCGGGGAGCCGGATGTAGTGGAGGACGATCGGGCCGTCGGCTCCCTGGCTTCGCAGGAGCTTGTGGATCAAGTTGATGTCGTTCATGCCGCGGATCGGAAGGGAGAGCTTGATTTCGGTGTTGCCGAATCCGCGCGAGGTGGCGAACGAGACGAAGTAGCGAAGCATGATCGGGTTCTCCTCGTGTGGGTGGCCCGCCCGGGGTTCCGGGCGGGCCGGGGTGTCAGTAGGTGAGGTGTTCGCGGACGTTGGTGGCCACGATGATCTGCGGGGCGTAGCCGGTGGCGGCACCGCTGACGGGGGCGTCTACCGGGTAGGTGCCGGCGGCGATCTGGGCAAGTTCGGTTTCGGGCTTGGCGGTGCGACGGTGCTTGCCGCAGGTGCAGCCGGCGGGGCAGCGCTTGGCGGTGGCCTTCTTGGCGACAGGGGCGGGGGCCGGGGTGGGCTTCGGGGCGGTGGGGGTCTTCTTGGTGGCGGGCTTCGCGGGGACCATGACGGTCAGCAGCCATTCGCCGGTGAGGAACCCGACGACGACCAGGGCGCCGAGGATCCGGCCGCCGGTGCTCCCGCCAGCCGCGACGTTCGCAACCAGGCTGAGGATCGCGCCGGTGATGACGACGCGGTGGCCGATCTTGCGGGTCTTCGGGGTCCAGCAGCGGAGGGTGAGGAGCTTCCCGAGGATCATGTAGGTGTCGATGAAGGCGGGGGCGAGCCAGCGCTCCGCGGTGATCAGGCCCAGCTGTTCGAAGAGGTGGGCGATGTGGGTGAAGCTGAGGCCGAGGCTGCCGAGGAGGAAGGCCGTCACCAGCGTCCGTGCGATTCGGCGGGCGGTGTTCGGGCTCATGTGCTTCTCCTGTCTCCGGTGGGGGGTTGTCCGTGCCCCCCTTGCACCACTGACGTTACACGCGGCATCGTTGTGCGTCAAACGCCGCGTGCGTGGATACGCAAATGGCGAACGACGGCCGTCAGAATTCACCCGTAGCGGCGGCCTCCTTCAGGCATCCCCGGTGCCACCGGAACAGGCCATGGCTGACCGTGGCCCGCGCCGCCGGAACGTAGCTGTGGCAACCCGGACACCAGTTCCGCGGCTCCACATACTCCGCCAGCCGATCCACGGCGTCGGCCAGGGTTCGGCGCTCAAACGGCAGCAGGTCGCCGATGATGGCCAGGGCGGCCCCCTCGTCGCCGTCCAGGCACGCCAGCAGCGCCTCAGTGTCAGCAAACGGGGTGCGCGGGCGGTCACTCATCGCCGTCCACCGACGTCCATGACGTGTTGTCGTACAGGTCCCGCTTGACGTACCGGCCGGCGGCGAACCGGCCGGTGGACAGCGCGATCTGCAACGCGACCGCGGTCTCTGCGTGCAGCATGGTCAGCCACGCCTCATGCGCCCGCACGTAGGCGTCGATGGCGGCGGTGGGGGCCTGTGCCAGCTCCCGCCACGCGTCCGGGTCGGCGACCTCGGCGACGTCGACCAGGACGTGCCCGGTTCCGTAGGGACGCTGCGGGCTGATCGTCGGGGCGCCGGTGTCGGTGTCGTCGTTCCAGTCGACGACGGCCCGGCGCAGCAGCGCGAGGTGGGTGTCGGTGACGGTGAACATCCGGGCGTGGTCGGCGGAACGGCTGGCGATGGCGTAGATACTCTCTGCGCGCATGATCAGTCCTCATCTTCGTTGTCGATGATCGTGGCGGGGGTGGTGCCGGTGGCCTGGTGGCGCCGAATCTCGGCGACGGCGTCGACGGCGAACGCGACGGCCGCCGCGATCTTGTTCAGCCGGTCGGCGACGGTGTCGGCGCCCATGCCCTCCCAGGGGGAGCGGTTCCGTTCGAGCCGCTGGTAGTTGTCGATCTCGTGGGTGGTTTCCCGGGCGATCCCGCGGACGCGGGCGTCGACGACGTGACGGTCGTTGTAGGGGCGGAGCTCCGTGGCGGAGTGGGCATCGCCGACGATGCGGCCGTCGGCGATGCGGAAGCGGTCGCCGTTCGTGAGCACGATCTGGGTAGCGGTGCGGCGGTCGACAGTGTGGACGGTGGCGCGGTAGCTGCCAGCGGCGTAGCCAGTGAGTACCGCAACCCACGTACCGGGTTGGGCGTGGTCGGTGTTCGGCATGATCGTTCCTTTCGGGTATGGGTCGGCCCCCGCCCGGGGTGGGCGGGGGCCGTGGGTCAGCGGTTCTCCGCGATCACCGCGGCGACCGCGGCGCGGTACTCGCGGATCTCGCGGGCGGCGGCGTGGATAGTGGCCTGCGTCGCCACGATATCCGCGTACGACAGGCCGGGTTCGTTGTCCCGAGCGCGCAGGGCATCCGTCTCCAACTGGCCCATGTACGCGTCCAGAGTGGTCACGACGGCGGCGATCAGTGCCGGTGGCCACGACAGTTTGAGGGTGGCGCCGGGCTCACCAACCGACAGGTACGGCTCGAGGTCGCGCCGGGCCTCCGCGACCGAGCGGCCTTTGAGGGCTGCCACAACCGCGGCGATGCGGGCGGCGGACCAGTCAAGCTTGAGGGTGGTGGTGGCCATGGGGTCCTCCTGTGTGTTGTTCGGGTGGCGTGCGCCGCCCGTCTGGTGGGGCGGGGACAGCTCAGGCGGTGGCCTTCTGATCGGAGTGCGGGCGGTACCGGTCGGCGTCGGCGGCGTGGTCGGCGCACCAGTGCAGCCGGCGGGCGCCGTTGTCGAAGGTGAGGGTGACGGCGGGGGCGCAGTCGTGGATGGTCGTGCGGCAGAACTGGCGCTTGATCATGGCGGTCTCCCTCGGGGCTGTTTGGGTGGCGTTCGCCGCCCGTCTGGCGTATCGGACCGGTGTGGGCCGAGGCGTCAGAGAGGCGGCGGGGGCGCGGGCCCCCGCCGGGTCTGTCAGGCGTAGGTGCGGAGGGCCTGGTTGGCGGTGCGGCGGGTGCGGCGGTTGTGGCGGGTCTTGGTCTTGGCGACGCCGCCGGGGTGGTTGGCGAGCTTGGAGCCGGCGTAGCGGTTGGCGGCGCGGAAGACGACGTACTCGTCGCCGCCGCGGAAGGGGCGGAGGTTGATCTTTTCGAAGGTGGTCGCCGTGTCCATGGGGTTCTCCTGTCTCCGGTGGGGCCCGTCCGCCCCGCTTGCCTTACAAGACCTACGTTACACGCTCGGTCGTTGTGCGTCAAATACTTCCTTTGAGGGCACCGATCAGACGGTCGAACTCATCTGCCACCAGGGTCCACCGCTGGTGCAGCGCACGCCCTGCCGACGACCGGTCGTCGGCAAACGACGCGGTCGCCTGCCACGCGTACACCTTGGCCTCCACCAGCGCACGCCCGAACATGGCCGGCGGCAGGGTGCCGACCTGCACGGTCAGCGGGTGGGCCGGGGGCAGTGCGCCCGCGGCGATGTCCTCCGGGCCGATGCGGTACACGATCTCCGAGGACGGATAGGCCACGACGTGGGCCCGGTCGTGCAGGCCGGCGGCGACCGCGCAGTAGGCGATGTGGTCGGCCTGGTTGCGGTCAGTGAACGCCTGCCCGCCGATGCGGCGCTGCATGGCCCGACCATGGGGGCCTTTGAGTCCGAGCACGGTGTAGGTCGGCGTGGTCACAACGCCTCCCCCAGGGTGGCCGGGTAGGTGGCGCGCACCTGGCAGCGGGTGCATCCGGGCTGGCACGGGAACCGGTCGGTGATCGGGTTGTGGGCGGTGGTGTGGTCCTGGCCGGTGCCGTTGTTGGCCCGGTCGAATGCCATGCCGTGCGTGCAGGTGGCCAGCAGGATCGTCTTGCCGGTGGCCAGGGTGCGGGTCAGGAAACAGCGCCGGTGGCAGTACTTGCAGTAGGGGCCCATGACGGTCGGTCCTTTCGGTGGAAGTGGCCGGCCCCGGGTGGGGCCGGCCGGTGGTGGGCGGGTCAGGTGCGGGCCTGGTCGATGTGGTTGGTGATGCCTGCGACGTCGGCCCATCCGACGATGCGTGCCTGCCGGTTCCGGATGCAGGTGCCCAGGTGGTATTGGAAGCGCAGGCCGTTGGCGGCGGTGACGGTGCGGTTGCCGCGGTGGGCGGTCTGGCCTTCTTCGAGCTTGAACAGGCGCAGGGCGTCGGGGTAGCGGGCGACTCCGCGGCCGATGGTGGCGACGACGACGCCGTAGGAGGTGGTGGCGCCGTGGGCGGCGGTCCAGTCGCTGCTGCCGAGGGGGAGGATCTCCACGGTGCGGGTGGTGCCGAATTCGGTGATCTCTACCGTGGTGGTCGTCGTTTCCATCTTGGCTCCTTCGTTGCCGTTCTCCCTGACAACCACCACAGTACACGGCCGATCGTTGTGCGTCAAACCCTCTCGCGTGAGTTGACGCACAACGACCGGACGTGTAACATCCTCCTTGCAAGGCAGGTTGACAACTTCAGAGGGGATCACATGAGCGACACCGCGACGGCCACCCGATACATCGGCGAGTGCTACCTAAAGCACCGGGTCTCCGGCGTACTGGCCGACTTCGACCCGGGACACACCCGGGAGGACTACTACACCAAGGGGTTCTACGTCACCTGGTGCACGTCGACCGCCGACGACGCCCGCGGCTGCCAAGCCGCGATCAAGCTCCGGCCGATCACGGCCAAGACCGGCAAGCGTGAATGCGGGGCGTGGTGCACCGACGGTTCGGGCCGCAAGTGCACGTGCGTGTGCGAGGGAAAGAACCACGGTTCGCGGTACAGCCACACGGGGGCCCTGTGGTACTCCCGCTGAATGGCCCGCAACGACAAGAAACGCCCCACCCGGATCGGGTGGGGCGTTTCTTCGTGCCCGGGGGAAGTCAGGCGCGAGGTCAGCCGGCGGCGCGCTTGCGGCGCGGGGGGACAGGCACGACGACGGGGCGGACCCCGTCGACGCGTGCCGGCCTGGACGGTGCCCACCGGCCCACCATCGGGGGGCGGCCGGCGGGGGCGGCGATTGTGGCGAGGAGCCACGCCCAGAACCGGGCGAGGTGTTCCGGCCATGTCTTCCCGGCGACGAACACGGCCAGGGCCAGGGACTGCACACCGACCCGCCAGTCCAGGGCCGACGCTACGAGGGCGACACCGACCACGCCGGACCAGACGAAGATGCGGATGCCGCGTTCGACGAAGGGCAGGCCGTCGCCGAGGTTGCGGGTCCACCACGACAGGAACAGGGCGGCGGTGGCCAGGGCGACCGCGGCGGCGATGCGGGCGGCGAACGCGACCCAGCCGGGCCAGTCGTAGTGCATGGCAGCGAACCACACGGAGCCGATGGTGACGGACACGTACAGCTGTGTCAGGACGGTGCGCAGGACGCGTTCCATCACCGGCTCCCGACGGGAACGCGGCGGGCCGGGGAGGTGCGGGCGGCGTGGCGGCGGATGGCCCAGCGGACCACCGCGGGCAGCGTCAGTGCGGTGGCGACGAACGCCACGAGCATCGACGCGGACCACATGGCGAAGATGAGCCCTCCGGCGGTGTCGACCGCCCCGCCGGAGCCGATCAGGTACGACGCGAGGAGCAGCGTCGTCGCGGCGGCCACAGCGACGGCGGAGAACAGGACGACGACGCGGCGGGTGTTCGCCACGGCGGGCCGGGCGGTCACGACGTCACCGCCGCGGGGGTGGGGACGGGCAGGCCGGCGTGGATCCACGCGGTGAGGAGTTCGTCGACGTCGGCGGGGTGGGCCAGGTCGGCGACCAGGACGCCGAGGACGGCGTCGAAGGCGCCGGGGATGTGCGCGACCGCGTCGAAGGCTTCGGCGCCGAAGTTGTCGTGGTCCTCGCCGTAGAGGCGCCCGGACCAGTCGGCGGTCAACATCGCCCGGTCGACGACGTGGCGGAAGGTGGGGTGCCGGGTCGCGGCGGCCCAGGCGGCGGTGAGGGCGTCGCGCTGCTCGTTGTCGAGCCGGCCGGCGGTGGCTACGACCTCGTTGACGAGTTGGCGCCGTTCGCCGGTGAGGGGCCGGTCCAGGTCGGTGTCGCGGGGGCGGCGGCGCTCACCGATCCACACCTCCCACCCGTTGCAGATGGCCGGGACGAAGACCAGGGCGACGGCGGCGGTCGCGACCGCCCATCCGGTGTTGCGGTGGGCCATGAGCCAGGCGCCGGCACCCACGAGGGTGACGAACAGGGCGACGGCGGCGGCGAGGCGGCGGGCGATGGCGGCGTGGTAGCGGTGCGGGTTGGTGTACACGGTGGGCCTTTCGGTTGATGGATGCGGCGTCAGGGGGCGCCGTCGTGCGTAGGTCGGGGCCGGTTAGGCGGGGAGGAACAGGACAGCGATGCCGAGGATTACGAGTGCGGCGCAGGCGCCGCCCTCACCGCGGTAGGCAGCGATGAGGGCGGCGACGATCATGGCGCCGCCGAGGTAGCCGTTCATGCGTGGGCCTTCCATCGGGATTGACTACCGTAAACGTTAACGTTGATCCGGCTGTGCGTCAAGGCTTTGGAGGGTGGCTGCGAACTCCGCCAAATCCTGCCGCCACACCTCCCACGAGAACCGCACCACCGACAGGCCGGCCCGGTCCGCCGCCGCCGCGCACTGCGTCGCCCCGGACGAACCGTCCCGGACGAACGCCAACACCAGCGTCTGCGCCGCCCACTGCGCCCCGGCCCGCATCTGTTCGACCATCTCCCCGTTGCGGCGGAACCCGGCGTTGCGGCACGACCTGCCGGCCGGGTCCTTGCACGGCGACCCCGGCCGGCCACACCGGTCGTCGTGGACCGTCCACTGCGCCGGCCGGGACTGGTGCCGCACCCCGGGGAACCCAGCCTGCCGGCACCACACCCGCGCCCACCGGTCAGCGCCGGTGGGGCAGTCGCCTTCCATCACGAACAGGTGGCCGCCGCGTTCAGCAACCGCGGTGACCCACGTCAGGTTCAGCGCTGCGATCACCGGTACCGGGTCCTCCCAGATGCGAGAGCCGGTGACCAGGACCCGCCACGTCGTCGCCACGGTCAGTCCCGCCCACCGGTCAACGGCCACGGGTTGTCCCCCGCGGCGGGGGTGCGGAGCTGTTCGAGCGTCGGGACCCATTCGCCGCGGGCGCGGGCGTCGCCGGCTTCGGCCTCGTACCGGCCTTGCCACGTTTCGCGGATGAGACGCTGCGCTTCCGCAGTAGTGATGTCCCAACGCCATGAGATCCGCCAGCGGGCCTCTGCGGCGAGCCGGTCGCGGCGCTTCTGCCACCGGGCGATGATCTCCTCCCGGGGCCGCGCTGCGGGCCGGGCCGGCAACCGGTCGTCGCGGCCGGCCAGCAGCCACCCCGACACCGCCATGGCGAACACGGCCACGGCGAAGATGATCCAGGCCCCCGCCGGTCCGCCGTGGCCGGCCACGGCGGTGGACCCAGCGAACGCGGCAACGGCGAAGCCGCCCCACAGAAACGCCGCGGTCGTGTACTGCTTCCGGCGGTTCACGCGGTCACCTCCGTCGCAGTCCGGAGCACCTGGCGCGCGGCCTCGACCGCGGCCGTCCAGTCGTACCGGGAACTGCCGTACTCGTTGACGACGACGGTGTACGTGCCGCCGTCGACCCTGGGAAGGCGCTTCTCTTCGGCGCGGCCGTCGTAGACGTCATCGCCCAGGTGGTCGAGCACCTCGGCGAACGCCAGCCCGACCGCCGGGTGCGTGAGGGCGATGTAGTCGGCGAGCTTCGGAAGCTCGCAGTTCTCGTGCGTCGTCGCGACGGGGGTCACCTGGCCTTCAGCGATGACGGCCCGGTTCGGGCGCGGGTCGGACGGTGCCTGGAACCAGGCGCCCGGGGCGACCGCCCGGGCTGCCGTTGCCTGCTCGCGTAGTTTCTCGGCGGCGCTGCGCAGCAGCTCGGCGAGGTCGTTGGTGTCGTTGTCGACGCTCGGATGGGTCATGGTTCCTCCGGTCGGGGTTCAGGGGAGTCGGACGGTGGGCTACTTCGGGTCGATGCCGGTGATGGCGAGGAGCCGGTCGGCGGGGACGAGTTCCCCGACGGTGGGGATCTTGCTGAGGAACGCCCGGGCGGCGTCGGTTTCGAGGGTGGCCACGGTGAGCTCTTCGAGGATCGTGGCTTCCTGCCGGTCGAGTTCGGCGAGTGCCTTGGCGACCTGGGCGGTGATGCGGTTCTGGCCGGTGCGGGCCGCTTCGAACTTCTTCCCGCCGTCCGGGCGGCGCATCGGGAAGGTGCCGACGATCGAGAGTTCCTTGCCGTCGAGGTCGAGATCCGGCCAGCCGAGGGCGCGGAGCACGTCGTTGGCCTTGCGGTTGGCTTCCTTCGCCGCTTCGTCGATGAGGAACATGGCGTCGGCCCATTCCTTGGCGCGGCCGGCGTCGGCGGCGTCGAGACGCTGCGCGAGTTCCTCTTTCAGCTCGGCTTCGCGGGCGACGACGTCACGGCGGAGCACCTTGAACTTCGCCCGGATCAGCGACCGGAGGGAGGCCTGGTCTGCCTTGGACATGGTTTTCGGGTCGGTCATTTCCTCTCCTCAGGCTCGAAGCGGATCTTGTCAATGGCGGCGACCGGCACCAGTTCGAACGCGCCGGACTGGTAGAAGCTGTCGAGGACGCCGGTGCCCCGTTCGAGGGCATCCCGGTCCCGCCGTACGTCGACCTCGCTGAGGTGTGACGACGTCACGGTCGTACCGGACCGCAGGGTCAGGGTCCGCCGGTAACGCGGAAAGGCCGCCCCGGACCCGTCAGTGCCGGGGGGCATCAGACGAGTCCGGGGCGGTAGGAGATGAGCTCGGCGGCGTGCGGGCCGAAGTGGTCGGCAACGCCGAGGAGCCACGGCAGGGCGTGGTCGATGTGTACGTCGGCGGGGCCGCCGCCGATGTTGGGGATGTGGAAGACGACTTCGGCGCGGGTGTCGCCGTCGGGGGTGTGGTAACGCATCCACCCTTCCGCCTTGGCGATCATCATGGCGCGGACGACGTTGGTGATGTGCGGCTTGTCGGGGTTGACGGCGAGTGGCTTGTCGGACCAGGGGATGTGCGCGTCGGTGATCTCGACGCGGTAGGCGAGGCCGAACCGGTCGCGGGTGGCCTGCCAGGCGTCCATGTCTTCGCGGGTGGCTCCGTAACGCTGGGTGGCGATCTCCTGTTCGAAGATGGACCGCTCGCGGCGCGGCAGGTAGATGACCTCGAGGCGGCCGTTGGAGATGCGGGCGATGATGCCGTCGCGGGTGAGGTGCCGCTTCCCGGTCCGCTCGTTGATCTTTTCGGTGTGGAAGGCGGTGGCGGCTTCGTCGACGGACAGCATGGTCGGCATCGGGTCGACGGCGGTGGGGATGAGGTCGTGGAGGCCGGCGGCGCAGAGGGCGCCGCGGGCGTAGCCGAGTACCTCGGAGTAGTCGAGTACGCGCAGCCACGTTTCGACGCCGCCGTTGACCTGCAGGGTGCGCTCGAGGAGGTAGCGGCCGGGGAACGGGGACGGGTCGCGGCCGATGATGCGCAGGGCGGGGCGTGCGGTGCCGCTGCTACCGAGGGCGCGGCCGGCTTCGGCGAGGGTGAGGGCGGGCAGGAGTGCGCCGGTGAGGGCGTCCTGGTAGTCGGGTAGGTCGTTGTAGGGCATGCGTGGGTCTTCCTTTGTGTGTGGTGAGCGGGATGCAACGCACCACACACATTACGGGATCACACGTTGTGCGTCAATCCGGCGTGGGTTTCCAACGCCTCCCGCGCCTCACACCGATGCACCACCATGAACCGCCTGGCCGCCGCCGCCTTCCCCGCCGACACCTGCGACACCGGCGCCATGTCACACACCTCCCGGCCCCGGTGCACCCGCCGCCCCGGCACCCAGCCCTCCACCCCCGGCGGCAGCACCTCCACCGGGTCGAAGTCGAACAGCAACCTGCCCCGGAACCGCGCGTACAGCCGGATCACCGGCCGGTTGCAGAACGCGCAGCGCAGCATCCCCCGCATCACGCCGCCACCATCACCGGAACATCCTGCGACCGGTCCCGGTCGCAGAAGTGGCGCAGCAGCACCTGCCGGTACCCGCGCGCCG
>WUUC01031542.1_pt1 | contig 24801 bp, 20 predicted proteins | sample 6278441 | NCBI WGS metagenome assembly WUUC01 (sample SAMN13675441, study PRJNA597444) | soil metagenome | isolation source: soil | place: USA: Washington | collected 2017-10 | reverse complement strand
TCCACAAGCACGAGGAGGACGGCCAGATCGTCGTCCACATGCTCGTCGAGCTATACGCCCGCTCGGCCGAGGAGGCGACCGACGTGCTGGAGGGCGCGGCACGCGGGAGCCTGGCGATCACGTCGCTGGCGGAGGAGTCGCGCCCGCCGGCGGCCGCGGACGACTACGAGGGGCACTGAGGCGCTGGCCGGTCGGTGACGCGTTGCGCTCAGGGCGACGACGGCGAGGGACGACTAGGAAGGCCGGCGCCGGAGAACCGGACCGCGTGGCGACCGGCCTTCAGGCCGCGCTGAAAGCGCTTCACCACGCCGGGACCCTGCGCCCGCTTGATCTGGACCAGCACGGTCGCGTCCTCTGAGAGCCGAAAGCCGAGGTGGGTTCCCGGCGTCGCGCAGCGACGCTTGGTGGTGTCGTCAGGCGGACGGAACGCCCCTTCCCCCGCCACGCGAATCGTCCACCCGGGTCGGCGTCGGCGTGACCTCGTCTGGCCCCCGACGTGAACATCACGTTGTACGCCAGCAGTCCCGTCCAGTCCCAGGACACTGTGTCGTCCTCGGCGATGTCGAGCTGGGCCGGGCTGAAGAACGTGTCGCCGACCGTCACGAACGACGTGGTTGCCAGCGCGGGCGCCGGGACCACCAACGCAAGCGCGACGGCAGCCGAGTGCGCAGGGGAAGCGGGACATCGAGAGCGATGCTGCTCCGATCGGCACCGCTGTCTATCGCCACAGCAGGTAGTGGAGCGGCCACGGCACGCGAGTTCTTCACCCACCCCCGCTTCCACAAGCACGAGGAGGACGGCCAGATCGTCGTCCACATGCTCGTCGAGCTCTACGGCCGCTCGCCGAGGAGTCGCGCCGCCGGCCGCCGCGCACGACGCGGGGCATTGAGGACCAAGGAGCGCACGCTCTATCCGATCCTGCCCGTAACCCGCTGACGCACGGAATCGGGAAGCCGCAGTGCCCCGCGGGCCGCGGCCACCGCCACTCGCCCGACCGCCCCGTTGTGGGCCGCGACCGTCACCGTGCCCACGTCGGAGGTCGCAAAGCGGTCCTTGTAGGACTCTCCTCCGCGTAGCAGCCTGTAGGTATCGAGACCGTCAGTGATCGCCTCGCGCAGGGTATGCGCAAGCAGCACCAGGCCGACGGAGTAACGGTCCCACTCTGGATCGCGACCGAACTGGTAGTACCACTCGGACCCGCCAAAACGGAAGCCATACCAGGCAGCGACCGGTCGCCCGTCACACTCCGCCAGCCACATCCGGAGCCATCCGTTCCGCAGCGCGACCGCAGCGAACTCGCGATGGAACGCCTGCCGCCGTGAATCGAAGGCGTCGGAGCCCTCCTCACCCCAGCGTGCGCCGTGAAGCGCGAACAGGACATCGAGGTCAGCGTCGAGGCGCTCCTCGTCGTCGCAAAGGCGGTAAGTCAGTCCCTGCTCACGCAGCAGCTTGCGCTCCTTGCGGCGCACCTGCCCCCGAAAGTTCGAGCTGCGCGTCGCCAGATAGCCGTTCCAGTCAAGCCCGGCGATGTCGATCGTTGGGCTCGAGTCGCGACGGAGTTCGACGCCTGACAGCGCCCCAGGCCAGTCGACGTCGCCCGGCAGTCGCTCCGCAAGCAGCACATCCCAGGCAACTTCGGGATGGCGTGCTTCGGAGGCGATCTCGCTCACTCTTCCCAGATCGCCGGGCGCACATACTGGACCGAGCTCGTCCGCCGGGCCGTAGCCGACGAACCGCGCGATTCGCAGAGGCCCGAGCTTCTGCACGCAGAGCGGCAGCAGCGCGACGAGCTCGTCGTCGGGACCAACGCAGCGCAACGTAGCCTGGCGGTGTCCGTCGCCGTAGTGGCGCCACCAGACGTCCGCCCACTCCCAGGTGGCAAAGAGGTTGCCAGAGCGCTCCGCGAGTATCGACCAGTCGGCGCGCAGAGACTCGTGATCGAGCACAGGCTGGAGTCGTAGAGCTGGCGTGGCGCCTCTGTCGCCGTCGTACACTGCGCAAGCATGGCACCTGGCTTGGCCAATCCGCTGCGTCGTCTGCTCCGCTTCGCGGCTCACGTGCTGATCGTGAGCGGAATCCTGCTGATCATCGATGCTGGCGTCACGCTTGCGTGGCAGGAGCCGATCTCCGCATTCACAGCTGAACGGAATCAGTCCGCGCTGCAGCAACAGCTCGAAAAGCCAGCGGTCCGCGAGAGGGTGATCAGCCGCGACCCCGTGGTCGGCGATGCGATCGGCCGCATCGAGCTGCCGACGATCGACGCTCGCTACTGGGTCGTCGAGGGGACCGATCCCACCGACTTGCGCAAAGGGCCCGGTCACTACGACGACACTCCGCTGCCAGGCGAGCGCGGCACCGTCGCCATCGCCGGACACCGCACCACCTATGGCGCGCCGTTCCGCAACATCGACAAGCTGCGCAAGGGCGATCCAATCATTCTCGAGATGCCGTATGGAACCTTCACGTACCGAGTCGAGAAGACGAGGATCGTCGAGCCGACCGCACTCGAGGTCAAGCGCAAGGTCACGTACAACCGGCTGATCCTCAGTGCGTGCCACCCGCTCTACAGCGCCGACCAGCGAATCGTGACCTTCGCGCGCTTCGTGTCGAAGGGCCCGCCCAGGGTCGGCTAGTTGGGCCCGGGTTTCCCCGTGGCCTCCGTGTACAGCCGCTCGTAGAGATCCTCCATGCGGCGGACCATCACCGCAATGTCGAACTCTTCGCGGCGGCGGCGGCGGCCGCGAGCCCCCATGTCGGCCGCTCGCGCCGGGTCTTGCAGCAGACTTCGAATGGCCGCCGCCAGTGCCACCGGGTCTCGCGGCTCGACCAGCAGGCCGCTGACACCGTCGTCAACGAGATCCGGCACGCCTCCGACGCTCGTCGCAACCACGGGCAGACCGGCCTCCATGTACTCCATGACCGAGAGCGGGCTGCCCTCAAAGATCGAGGCCAGGACGGCAACGTCCAGCGCGGCCAGGATGTCCCAAACGTCCTTGCGCTGACCGAGCAGCAGGACGTGCTCCTCGACGGCCAGCTCCCGCGCGCGGTCGATCACGCGCTGACGCTCAGGACCGTGGCCGACGAGCAGCAGGCGAAGATCGGGGAAGTCGGGCGCCAGCTCCGCGACCGCCTCGACGAGCGCGACGGTGTTCTTCTGAGGCCGGAGATTGCCGACCGCGCCGACGACCGGGGCCGTGGCCGCGATCCCGAGCTCGGCGCGGACGTCGCCGTGCGGCCCGTTCGGCGGGGCCGAGATCCCGTTGGGAAGCAGGACGATGTCATCGGGTGGGATCCCCTCGATCTCGATCATCTTGCGCCGGTCGTCGGCCGAGACGGCGATGCACCTGCTCCCGAAGCGCGCGATCAGCTCTCGGTCGAGGAAGCGTCGAATCGGCTGGCCTTCGAACGACCAAGTGTGCTCGTGGGTGACGATGACCGGAACACCGGCCAGGCGGCCCAGGATCGTCGCCCACAGGTTCGAGCCGAACATGTGGGCGTGGACGACATCGATGCGCTCGCTCCGCAACAGCCGCAACAGCGGGAGCCAATGCCAGATGGCTCCGGGGCGGCCCCTATCCAGCCCGAGGAAGCGAACGGCGGCCGCCTCGAGCTCCGCGACGATCTCCAGCGCGCCTGGATCGACCGCCATCGTCGCCGGCCACCGGCTGACCACCAGCGTCCGTTCGAACCGCTCGGGATCTAGGCCGAGCGTCGTGTCGAGCGCGAGCCGCTCGGCGCCCCCGTCGCGTCCGAGCCAACCGACCAGCGTCACGACGCGGAGCCTGTCCCCGTGTTGGCGGGGATCGTCGACCGGCCGATCGTCACCGGATGCGATGGCGCGCACGCGACGAGCGGCCGGCGACAGGACAGGCGTGTGACGGCGAGCCGCCTGTCCCGCCAGCTCGATCGCCCGCCGACCGGGCCCGGGAATGGTCGGGTGCCTCAGCTTGAAGGCCGTGAAGAGCTTCAAATCGGTCAGGATGACCTTGCGTAGATCGCTGCTCATCGCTCCTCGCTCGTCCGGCCACCGGTAGAGGCCGAGCGGCCGATCCACGTAGGCGAAGCGCCAACCCGCCGCGGCCAGCTTCAGGTATAGGTGGTAATCCTGCGCACCCCACAGCCAGCTGGCGTACCCCCCGACGGCGCGAACTGCCTCTGTTCGTGCCGTGACCGTCAGCGCCGCGATCGGGTTCCGGCGCGCCAGCTCCGGAAAGGTGTCGATCGGATGGTCGAGTCCGGAGGTCAGGTACGGCGCGGTCTCGCCGTTTTCGTAGAGGATCCTCGCGTCGGTGTAGGTCAAGCCGATCTCGCCGTTCTCGAAGCACGGGAGGATGGATTCCAGGTAGTCGGGCTCCCACAGGTCGTCGGCGTCGAGCTGCGACATGAAGGGGGTCGTGACGGCCGCCAGCGCCGTGTTGCGTGCGGCGGACAAGCCGCGATTGCGGTCATGGCGGACGATCCTGAGTCGGTCGTCGCGAATGTCGGCGAGCACCTCCGCCGCCGGAACGGCCGACCCGTCGTCGACTACGAGCACCTCGAGATCGCCGACCGTCTGGGCTAGAGCGCTCTCGACGGCCTGGGCAAGCGTGCTCTCAGCGTTGAACGCCGGCATCGTCACGGTAGTCACGGGACTCACGCTCATCGGCTCGGCCTTGCTCTCTCGGCGAGGATCTCGTCGTACAGGCCGCGCAACCGCTCGGCCCAAGCCTCAGCGGTGAACCGCTCCGTGAACCGCTTCCTTCCCGCCCCGGCAAGACGGTTGCGCAGAGCCGCATCGCGCAGTAAAGGCGCGAGTGCCGCCGCAAACACCTCAGGACGGGGGGGCGCGTCAACCAGCACTCCGGTCACCCCGTCTTCGACTATCTCCGGAACGCCGCCCACATCCGTCGCGACGACCGACACGCTGGCGGCCATCGCCTCCAGCAGTGTCGTGGGGAAGGCCTCCCGCCGCGACGGGTGGATGACCACGTCGACCGCGTCGAGCACGGCCATCACGTCGTCGCGGTAGCCGGCAAACTTGATCGCGTTTCCCATCGGCGCGGCGGCTCGCTCAAGCGCGGGACGCTCCACCCCATCGCCCACGATCAGCAGCCTCAGCCTCGGGAAGGCGTCGCGCAACTGATCGACCGCCTTCAGCGCGACGTCGTGAGCCTTCTCTGGACGCAGCTTCGACAGTGTCGCGACGACCAGGTCGTCCGCTTCAAGTCCTAGCTCGTCGCGTACGCGGCGCCCAGCGCCGCTCTGGGGCCGGTCGCGAACTCCGTTGTGGATCGTCACGATGCGCTCGGGCCGCTCGGGCGCGAAGGCGAGATAGCGCTCCCGCGCGCCCTCGGACACCGCGACGACGCGGGCCGCGCATCCACGCCGGACCAGGGCGGTGAGGTCCGTCTTGACCTGGTCGACCCGGTCCTCGTCGCGCCACTCGGTGGTGTGCACCGTCGAGACGCTCGGGATGCCCATGGCGCGCGCGACGAACCCGCCCGCGAGGTCCGAGGCGCTGAGATGGGTGTGCACGATCTGGGGCCGGACGTCGCGTAAGTGACGGTGGATGCGCGGTAGTGCCGACGTGTACAGGCGGTCCGGGATTCCCACCAACGTGGGCTCGACTCCGAACTCGCGTAACCGCTCCCGACCTGGGCTGTCATCCAGGTCCTGGAGATAGCCGACGCTGATGTCGATCCCGGCGTCGGGCGCCACGGCCGCGAGGGTCGGGATCAGCAGCTCGGCCCCGCCATGGCGGAGCGAATCGATCAACATGTGCACGCGCACCGGCATCTCAGAGCCCTCGACCACGCGCGGATGGTAGAGAGCCTTCGCCCACGGATCGCGCGCCGAGCCTGTCGAGCGCGGTCCGCAGGTAGTAGCCAGCGATCTGCCCGCGGTCGAGGTTGCGGTCGAAGAAGTCGCCGGCATTGCGCGCGATGCGCTCGCGTTCCTCGTCGTCCTCGACGTAGCGCTCGCAGAGATCGACGAGATCCGAGAGGTCCTCCGACGCATAGACGATGTGCTCGCGGTCGACGAGCGGCACGTGGAGTTCGGTCGGCGGGCGCGGCGCGACCACGCATGCGCCGACCGCCAGGTAGTCGATCAGCCGGAAGCAGAACGGGCCGTTGCCCGGGAGGTCGATGCAGACGCGCGATCGTGCGACCTCACGCAGATACTCCCCGTAGCCGACGGGCTTCATTCCGCCCTCATAGTGGAATCGCGTCTGCCCGGACAACATCGCGACGGCGCGTCCGCGAACGTCTTGGGCGTAGCCGGCGCCAAAGCGCCCGAACACGTCGTACTCGAAGCGAGCTTGAGCGCGGCGACGGCGCAGGTGCCCAACGTAGTCGTAGATCCGCTCGTAGCACGGCGGGAACCCGCCGGGAACCACGCGCTCGTCGGCGCTCGGCAGCCACTGCATCTTGAAGTAGAGGGACGTCGCCGCCCGCGCCCTGTCGTTGACCACCGGGTAGTCGGAGTAATCGACGACCACTTCGTGCTCGACGCCGTCGACGACCAACCGAACGACCACGATTCCCTCGTACGGCTGCGGCACGTCGGCCTCCTCGACGTCGACGAGCCGCTCGATCCCGTGGCGCAGCGGATCCACCCACAACCCGGCCCGATCCCACTCGTAGACGGCCGGCCAGCGCACCGCTATCCGTGCCTTGGCGTCCCCGTCCAGCGGCCATGTCGGCGAGAGCTCGGGCCGACGTGCCGGCGCGACCGCCCACGCGGCGTTGAGGGCCAGGCCGGGCAGTCGGCGGATTCTCTGCGACGGGCTCATGGTGGCGTGGTCCCCATTCGCTCAGCGGCGCCCTCGAGCATGTCCAGCTCGAACTCCGACCGCGCGGGCCGCGGAAAGGCGACGGCGTGCAGGTGCGCGAGCGTGTCGCGCGCGACAATCGCGAGCACTCCGACGTAGGCGATCGCGCCCAGGGTGAGCCCGACCACGATCGTCGGCCAGGGAGCGGAGATCGCCCGGTCGACGCCGAACAGGACCAGCGCCAACGTCGCCGACGCGAGCACCGGAGGCCCGATAGCTCGCGCCACCTGCACCGTCCGGATGTCGATCAGGCGCTGCGCGATCCAGATCGAGGCGATCGTCGCGATGATCGCGATCGCGGCTTGGAGCCACGCGACCGCGACGATCCCGTGCGGCGCCAGCAGCAGCGAGCCGATCACCAGGACAATCGCTTGGGGGATCGCCAGCTTGAGCATCAGGTCTACTCGCCGCTGCGACTTGTAGATGGTTCCGCAGACGATCCCGATCGGGGACATGAGCGCCCACAGCGACAGCACCTGCGTAGCCGTCACGGCTCCCTGCCACTGATCACCGAACACACCGATCGTGAGCGGCTCCGCGAGCACCCCGAGCACCGCCGTCAAGGGCAGGGCGACCATCACCGCATAGCGCATCGCCACCAGGAAGCCGCGCTGAAGCGCCTCCCCGGTAAGTGTCGCGAAGGCCGGAAACAGCACCTGGCCGGCGACGACGGCGAGGTTGACGATCAGTAGATAGGGCAGCCGCGTCGCGATCGAGTAATAACCCAGCTGCGTCGTCCCGAGGACCCGCCCGATGACGAGGTTGTCGAACTGGGCGAGGATCGCGGCCATGAACCCAACGCCGGTCAGCGTGCCGCCAAATGTGAGGAGGCCGCGCGCGAGATGCCATTGCGGCCGCAGGCGGGGCCTCCATGGCACGAGCCACCAGAGCACGACGACTGTGGCGAGCGAGCCGACGAGGTAGCCGATCACCAAGCTCCAGACGCCCGCGCCAGCGAGCGCGAGCGCGATCCCGATCGATCCGCGTGCCGCGACATCCGCGATCTCGGAGACGGTTCGCGACCGGAAGTCCATCCGCTTCTGGGCGAGCGCATAGTGGGTCGATCCCAGCGCTATCAGCAAGAAGTTGACACCGAGCGCCGGCATGATCGCGACCAGCGCCGGCTCGTCGAAGAACGATGCCGCCACGGGGCCCAGCGCCGCGGTCAACACCATCAGCACGAACCCGACGATCACGCCGATCGCGAAGACCGTCTCGGCGTTCTCCTCGATCTCCTCCTCGTCCGCGATCACCAGCGCCTCGCTCACGCCGAGGCCCTGAAGCATGTCGAGGAAGGCCAGGAAGCTGAGCGCAAGCGCGACGAGTCCGAACTCGTCCGGCGTGATGAGCCGTGCGAGGAGCGCCGTCGAGATGAGTACAAACGCCCGGCCGCCAACGTAGGAGCCGTAGGCCCAGGCCATCCCGCGCAGCGTGCGCGTTCCGATGCCGTGCTTGTGCTTTGGTTCCGCCATCGCCTTTGAGAGATCGGCCACGCGCGCCGAGACTTGACGCCAAGCCGAGCGGAGCGTGGCGTTTCATGAGGATACGGTCGGGCGCGCGCGGGGCTGGCGCCCCCAGAGCGGTCAGACGTGCGGCGTCAGCTCTTGCGGAGCAGCAACTGCGCGGTCCGCGACTCGCCCACGTTCCGCACCACGGCCCGCAGGCTTACGACTCCCCCGCCACCCGCGGCCGGCACGCGAACCAGCGCGTCGAACCGACGGCCCTTGGTAATCGCGGCACGGGCGATCGTCCGCCAGCCGCCGCGGTCACGGCGCTGGATGGCAACCTTGCCGGTCACGCCTCTCGCTACGACGCGACCGCGGGCGGCGACACGGCGGCCGGGAGCGATCTTGCGCTTGTGCAGCCGCAACGTGACCCGGCCCCCCTTGCCCGGCGCCGGAGACGTCGGCGAGGGTGTCGTGGTGGGCGGCAGGTCGGGCACCGGAGCCGGCCTCGGGTCGACAGGCGGCGGATCCACGGGAGCCGGATCGACCGGCTGGGGGTCAACGGGGGGCGGATCGGCCGGGGAAGGATCGGCCGGGGGAAGTGTCGGGGCGGCTCCGGTGAGCAGGTTTCGGCACGGGCTGCTCTCGCGCAGCCGGAAGTCCTTCGCCGCGCGGTCGACGTACTGCGGGTCGGCGATCACAGACTCGCTGATCGAAAACCCGACAACAGCCGAGACTCCGCCGTTGCCGCTATCCCTGGCACCGCCGAAGATGCAATTCTTGCGCACGACGTTGCCGTATCCGATCGGGGTCCCAGGCTCGTAGTAGGACTCCACGTTGAAGCGAATGCGCGAGTTCGTGATGACGTTTCCCTCAACGAGGTTGTTGTTCGCCGTAAGGCCGTGGTCACCCGAGAAGATGATGCCCTCGCCATTGCCGTCGATGATGTTGCCCCTGATGACAGAGCCCTGAGCGTCCGGGTAGAGCTGAATGCCCATGTCAGCCACGTCGTAGATCACGTTGTCCAGAATCTGCGTGCCGTCGGCGTTGGACACGTAGATGCCCTCGTGCAGGTTCGTCGCCGGAAGCTGTCCGCAGTTGTGAATGCGGTTTCGGCGCAGGATCGTTCCCTGCGGCCTGCCGGACCCGGTGCCGATGAGGAAGCACACCGCCATATTGCGATTGGTCACGTCGTTGTCCTCGAAGACCACGTGATTCGCGGAGATAGCGGGGCCTGGCCAGCGCCCGGGATTGGTTCCATCCAGGTCGAGGTTCGAGACGGTCACGTAGTGCGCATTGGCCCGCACCGCCATCTCACCTACGATGCGCGCCCGCTCATCCGGAAAACTCTTAAGCACGATTCGCGCCGAAGGCGTGCCTGCTCGCGTGAACTCGACGCTCTCGTTGTAGACGCCCGCGCGTAGACAGCCGACCTGCCCTGCGGAGAGCGCCGATACCAGCCGCTGCGCGCTCTTGAACGGCTTGGTCTCCGTGCCGGCGGCGGCATCCGAACCGTTCGGCGCCGCGACCTTGTCGCAGGCGTTCGCGGACCCGACCACGAGGCAACCCCCGACGAGCGCAATCACGCCGACGAGCCCGAATATCGAGAGGAGTGCGCGAAACGCTTGCCGTGAGTGCGATGCCATCGTGTCCATACCGCCCCTCTCGGCCGAGGGACGGGCGACATTGACCGCGCGGTCATCCCCGTCGAACGCATGTCTACGTTCCTCCGCCGATCCTGCGAATACACTCGGCCGCAGGGCAAACCATGAACTCTCTCTCCCCAGCAACGTCCCCCACAGACGATCGCGAAGGCGCTCTTACGCCTTACCTGCAAGCGATCAAGACGCATTGGAAGCTCGTCTTGGCGGTCACGGCGGCCACCGTCCTGGCGAGCATCGCCTGGCTGGCGGTGAGGACCCCGGACTACCAGGCCACCGCACAGATCCTGGTGTCTCCGCTGCTCACCGACGATCCGGCCTTCGAGGGCATCGACCTGTTGCGCGCCGACGCAAGCGACTCAACGCGCACGATCCAGACGGCGGCAACGCTGATCGACTCAGCCCAGGCGGCCGAGATAGCGGCTGGCGAGCTTGGGAACGACTGGACCACCGGAGCGGTCCAGGGCGGCGTCGAGGTCAATCCACAAGGCGAGAGCAACATCCTCAGCGTGACGGCCGCTGCGAGCGACCCTGAGGAGGCCGCGACGCTCGCCAACACCTTCGCGCAAGCGGCACTCGATGCCCGGGAGCAAGCCGTCGAGGACCAGGCAACCGAGGCCATCGACCGACTTGAGGAGACTCGAGCGACAGGCGTCCTCAGCGGCGAGGCAGCCGTCGACCTGGCACAGCGGATCGACCGGCTCCGCTCGCTCGAGGCGTCTGGCGATCCAGCCTTCTCCTTCACCCAGCGCGCGGTCGCCCCCGGCGCGCCGAGCCAGACAAGCGCGACACTCGTGATCATGCTTGCGTTGATCGCGGGGTTCACGCTCGGCTCTGGCGCGGCCTTGCTACTGGAGTTGCTCGACCGCCGAGTGCGCGACGAGAACGAGCTCCGCGGCCTCTACCCGCTGCCTGTCCTGGCGAGGATCCCCTCCGTGCGCGGAGCCCAGCGCAATGCCCTCCGATCGATAGCCACAACGCCACCCGCCGTCAAGGAGTCCTTCCGCACGCTGCAGGTGCAACTCGATCGCACAGCGACCCTGCCGCGGGTGCTGTTGGTGACGAGCGCCAGCGCCGGCGACGCCAAGACCACCTGCGCCATCAATCTCGCGGTGACCCTCGGGGCGGCCGGCCACAAGGTCATCTTGATCGACTTCGATCTCCGCAAGCCGGACGTGGGACCTGCCCTGGGACTCTCTCCGCGGGAAGGCCTCGACGCCCTGCTCGTCGAGGACTCCTCATTGGCGGACCTGCTCGTACCGGTTCCGAAGATGCCAGCGGTGAGCGTTCTGACCGGCGGCCCCCATGGCGACGCGGTGCTGCTCGATGCGCTCGCCCCCCAGCTGCCGGACATCTTCGACGAGGCGCGGTCCCTGGCGGACTATGTGATCGTCGACACGCCGCCGCTTGGAGAGATCAGCGATGCCCTGCGTTTGGTCGATGTCGTGGACGACGTCCTAGTAGTCGCACGTCCCGGTCACACCAACCGCGCGAATCTCGAAGTTCTGACCGAGCTCATGGGAAGAACTGGCCACACTCCGCTCGGCTTGCTGGTCATCGGAGGATCCCCGCGCATCTCCAGCAGCTATTACGGTAGCTACGACTCTGCCATTGACCCGTTGCCCGGCGCGCCGTCGCCGCCCGCCGGAAGCTCCGCAAGGCCCTAGCGCCATGAGTAGCCGGCTGTCGCTCTCGTCCGCGTCGGCGCCTCGACTTCTCGAGTTCACGACGACGCCCGCCACGCTGATCGCCGCCGCCGCCCTGCTCGGTGCGCTGATGGTTGGGACGCTGACCGCGGCAAGCGCTCCGCTCGGAGTCGGACTCGCGCTGGCGCTCTGCTACGCGCCGCTCGTCCTGATCAACCCGCAACTCGGCATCGCGCTGTGGGTCGGGATCACGTTCGTCGAGAAGCTGCCGATAATGAGCGTCGGCCCGACAGCTGCCGGCCTGCTGATCATCGCGGCGTGGATCGGAACGCTCCGGAGCCGGCGCGCGTACGTCGCGACGGTGCTCGCGGAGCATCGCCGGCTGCTCTTGGGAACCGCGCTGCTTCTTGTATGGATTACCCTCTCGGCGGTCTGGGCGACCGACCCCGGGCTCGTCGGCTCCGAGCTGCTTGGTTGGTACCTCGCCGCCATCACACTGCTGATCGTGGCGACGACGATTGCCAGTCCCAGGCACCTCGTGTTGATCGCTCTGGCGTTCGTCGGCGGCGCCGTGCTTTCAGTGCTGATCGGGCTGGCCACGACCGGGTTCACCGGAGCGGCCAACGCCGGCGACTCGGCAACCTTCATCGACGGTCGGCTGAGGGGAGGAGCTGGCGATCCCAACTACCTGGCCGCCGGCCTTGTTCCCGCGATCGTCCTTGCCGGTGCCTTGATCGCCCACTACCGCGACCCCATGACACGGTGGTCGCTCGGCGTGGCGATCATCGTCATGACCATCGGCCTGGCGGCCACGCAGTCGCGTGGGGGATTCATCGCCGCGGCCGTCGCACTGGTGGCCGCGCTGATTATCCAACGCCGCAAGATCGCCGTTCTCGCCATGCTCGGCCTGGTGATCGTGGCGGCGGGAGCTTGGTTCGCGGTGAGCCCCAGCGCACTGGAGAGGATCGAGAGCATCGACGACGGCGGCACCGGGCGTTCCGAGCTTTGGGCGATCGGGTGGCAGATCTTTGAGGAGCATCCGGTCGCGGGAGTAGGGCTGAACAACTTCCGGGCCGAGTCCTTCCGCTATGTGCGCGAGCCCGGCAACCTCGAGTTCGTCCATCTGATCTCCGAGCGTCCCGACATCGTGCATAACGTCTATCTCCAGTCGCTCGTCGAGACGGGAGTCATCGGCTTCGGTCTGCTGTTGTTCGTGATGCTCGCCTGCCTGCGCGCCGCCTGGCGGGCCGCGCGTCGCTTCGACGCTACTGGCAGATCGCAGCTCGCCGACCTCTCGCGCAGCTACCTCATCGCGTCGATCGCGATGCTCGTCTCGTCTTTCTTCGTATCGAACGCGACCGACAGCCGCCTCTGGGTCTTACTCGCGATCGGACCTGTCCTGCTCGCCGTGTCGAATCGGCCTGTTCCGACGCCCGGCCGCTAGGTGCGCCGGAGAACCGCGACCGCGTGCGTGTCGAGGGCCTTCAACGCCTGCAGGGTGCTGGCGAGCAAGCGCGCGCGTGGGACGAGCGCCCGAACCAGCGGTGGCGCCAGGGTGACTCGCCGCCAGGCGATCTCAAAGCCCTCGAACAGCTCTGCCAACTCCCCGCGCCTGATTCCACGAACGCTCGGATTGCGGGGGTTACCCACAAAGAAGTCATACCAAAGCACCAGGCCGCCTGGGGCGAGTACGCGCGCCATCTCGGCGGCGACCGTCGTGCGCATCTCCAGGTCGAGTACCGAGGACATCAGCATGCTCTGCAACACGATGTCGAAGCTGCCGTCCGGCCATGGCAGAGACGAGGCGTCGCCAACACGCACATCGGCATCCCGCACCCGCTTCCGGCAAGCGCTCGCCCGCTCCTCGACGAGATCGATCCCAGACAACCGGTCCCCGCGCGCCCCCCAAGTCTCAAGGTCTACGAGCCATTGGCCCGCACCGCAACCGACATCGAGGATGCGGCGGTCGCCAAGTGGCAGCGAGCCGGCTTCTCGTAGCGCCACCAGCGCAGCCCGCTCGACGGTCTGACGGATGAACAGGGCGGCAGGCTGAGCCACCGCGTAGCGTTCGGAGGAAATCTCGGTGGCTCGGCGACCGTACTCAGCTCGTATCCGGTGGGCCTCCGTCGTCACGGCACCATCCATCCGGCCAAAGGAAGCGCGACCGCTCCCGACTCAAGACCAGACTCGTCGCGCGACTCGAAGTACGAGACCAGCAGGACTAATAGGACGGCCGATACGGCCAGTACAAGCAACCAGTAGAACAGTCGTGCCAGAATCCGGAGCGCCATCGGCCGCAAGCATACGCGTGGGAAAGTCGATCCGAACGCCATCTGCCAATCACTACTCAAGATCGAATACCAGATGCCGAGAGTTCTGACATGAGCAGACGTGCAGTGATCCTCGCCGGTGGCAAGGGCTCCCGCCTCGGGCCTTACACGACCGTCCTTCCGAAACCGTTGTTGCCGATCGGCGATCGCGCCATCCTCGATGTTGTGATCCACCAATTACGAGACTTCGGCTTCTGCGACGTCACGCTCGCCGTCGGCCACCTTGCTCATCTCGTCCGCGCGGTCATGGGCGACGGCTCGAAGTGGGGCCTCAGCATCGACTATCAGGAGGAGACCGAGCCACTGGGGACTGTCGGGCCGTTGGGCGACATCGAGCGCCTCGACAACTCGTTCCTAGTCATGAACGGCGACGTGCTGACCACCTTGGACTACTCCGGCCTGATGGACCTACACCAGGAGTCCGGCAATCTGGTCACCATCGCCTCGCATCGTCGGGTCGTGCGCTCTGACTACGGAGTGCTGCACGTCAACGGCGAGGCGGGCCAGACACGCGTTGTGACCGGGTTCGAGGAGAAGCCCGAGGTCCCATACGTCGTCAGCATGGGCGTCTACGCGATCGAGCCGCGAGCCCTCGACTACATCGAGGCCGGCGTCTACCTCGACGTTCCTGACCTCGTCCTGCGTCTGATCGAGGCTGGCGAGCAGGTCGGCTCCTACCTCTTCGACGGCTACTGGCTCGACATCGGAAGGCCGCAGGACTACGAGCGCGCGATAGCCGAGTACGAGACCCTCAAGACAGACCTCTATGCCAGCGGCAAATCGCTGTCTCCTTGAGTGACGCCCCTAGATGTCTGACGACCTGATACCGCTCTTCGACATCCGCCTCAGTGAGGAGGAGATCGACGCGGTCAGCCAGACGCTGCGCTCGGGCTGGCTGACGATGGGCCCGCGCACGGAGTCCTTCGAGCAGGCCTTCGCGAATCATCTCGGCGTCCGCCACGCAATCGCGGTCTCGAGTTGCACCGCCGCGCTGCATCTCGCCTATCTGGCCGCCGGTGTCGGGCCCGGAGACGAGGTGATCGTTCCGGCGACAACCTTCGTGGCTTCCGCGGCCGCCGTGCGCTACTGCGGAGCGCGACCGGTCTTCGCCGACGTGCTGGCGCCGGACGACCTCGGCCTCGACCCCTCCGATGTCGAGGCCCGCATCACCCCGCGCACGAAAGCGGTCTGCGCCGTCCACTATGCCGGCTACGCCAGCGACGTCGAGCATCTGTCGAAGCTCTGCGAGCAGCACGGACTCGCGCTGGTGGAGGATGCCGCGCACGCGCCCGACAGCACCTCGCCCGGCGGCGACAAGCTCGGCACCATCGGTCTCGCGGGCTGTTTCAGCTTCTTCTCGAACAAGGTCCTCTCCTGTGGCGAGGGGGGTCTGCTCGCAACCGACGACGACGACGTCGCCGAGCTCGCGCGTACCCGGCGCGCACACGCGCTGACCGCCAGCACATGGGACCGCCACCGCGGTCATTCGACCGGGTATGACGTCGTGGAGCTGGGCTTTAACTACCGCATCGACGAGCCGCGGGCGGCTCTGCTCGAAGCGCGCCTCGGGGGGCTCGGCAAAGACGTTGCCGCCCGTCGCCGCCTCGTCCACCGTTACCGCGACCTGCTCGACGGCATCCCCGGCCTGACCGTCCCGTATCGCGACCACGAGGTGGATCGATCCTCCTGCTACGTGATGCCGGTGATGCTCGACTCGCGCGATCTCCGCGACCGCCTACGCGAGTCGATGCTCACCCGTCACGGCGTCCAGACGAGCGTCCTCTACCCCGCGGTTCATCGGCTCACCGCCTATGCGGACGGCGCTACCGCCGGCCTCGAGCGCAGTGAGCTCGTCGGAGAGGCTGAGCTGACGCTTCCGCTCTTCCCGCACTTGTCCAGCGCCCAGCAGGACCGAGTGGCGACGGCGCTGCGCGACGGCCTCGCCGAGTTCGCGCCCATCTGATGACCCCGGTCGAGCCGCTCGTCGCGACCGCTGACTCCCAGTCGGAACAACCCCCCCACCGTTCGACGGCTCGCGAAATACTCGCCGGCAGTCCCGCACTGCCGACCGCGGTACTGGCCCTCGCGCTATTCGTCCTTCTCGCCGGTGACGAGGGCGGCTTTCGTCAGACCACATACCTCCCCGTCTCCCTAGCGCTGCTCGCGCTCTTGATCGTCGGCTTGCTCGCGCTACCACGGCCGAAACCACGCCCACCCGCGGCCTGGGCCGCCGCGCTGCTCGCCGGCTACGCCGCCTGGAGCTACCTGTCGATCCTATGGGCCAACCAACAAGGGATGGCCTGGGACGGCGCCAACCGCACCGCGATGTACGCGATCGTCTTTGCGCTCTTCGCGCTCTGGCCGGTAAAGGGCCGCGTCGTCGTCTGGCTGCTCGCCGCCTACACACTCGCGATCGCCGGAGTCGGCCTCGTCGAGCTGCTGCGCGCGGCGGGCTCCGGAGATCCGATCGGGTTCTTCCACGAGGGGCGGCTTAGCGAGCCGACCGGCTACGCGAACGCCAACGTGGCGCTTTGGTTCACCGCGGTCTTGCCCGGTCTGGTGCTCGCCGGACGGCGCGAGTTGCACCCCCTACTGCGCGGCCTGCTGCTGGGTTCCGCGAACCTACTGGTCGCGCTGACGATCCTCGGCGAGAGCCGCAGCTGGATGGCGGCTGTCCCGCTGATGATCGTGCTGCTGATCGCGATAGTCCCCGGCCGCGCCCGCACGATCGTCGCGCTCGCGCTCGTCGGCGCCGGCGCCGCGGCGATGCTCGGTCCGCTGCTCGACGGTTACCAAAGCTGGGATGGGAAGACGCCTCCGAGCGACTACTTGGGCTCGACCGTCGAAGCCGTCCTCTATGCCAGCGCCGCGCTGATCGTCGCAGGCGTCCTCTGGGGGGTGCTCGACCGTCGCGCGGCGGTCAGCGCAACAACCGCTCGCCGAGCCAGCGTCGCGGTGATCGCCGCCTTCGCCGTCGCCTGCGCAGGCGGCGCCGTCGCCTTCACGGCTGTCGAGGGCAACCCGATCAGCGTCACGAAGCGAGTATGGGAGGACTTCAAGCAGGGCAAGGGCGAGCCCCAGTTCAGTAGCTCCCGCTTCGGGCTCGCCGCAGGGAGCTACCGCTACGACTACTTCCGTGTCGCCTGGCGGAACTTCGCCGACCATCCGGTCCTCGGAGTCGGTGCCGACAACTACGGCCGCCAGTATCTGCTCTACGGCAGCACGCCGCAAACGCCGGCCTATCCACACAACCTCGCGCTGAGGGTGCTGTCCATGACCGGTCTCGTCGGCACGCTGATCTTCATGGGCGCGATGATCGGCGCGCTGCTCGCCGCGTTCACCGCGATCCGCCGCGCCAGCGCGCTGGGAGCTGTCGGCGCGGCGACCGGGGTGCTGATGTTTGCCTACTTCGTCATCCACGGCCTGCTGGACTGGCTCTGGGAGTTCCCCGCCCTTGGATGCGCCGCGTTTGCCGCGCTCGGGTTGGCGGCCGCGACCGACGCGGGCCCCCACGCCGGCCGCGCCGTCGCCAACGGACCACGGGTGGCGACGGCCATCGCAGTCGGGCTCGGAGCCTCGCTTCTCGCCGTCGCGCTGACGCTGCCCTGGCTCGCCGACCGTGATCTGCGCGGCGCCCGTGAAATCGCCGCCACGGACCCAGCGGGCGCACTCGATCGCCTTGACCGCGCGGCGCGGCTTAACCCCATGTCGCCGACGGCCTACACGACCGCCGCGATCATCGAAGCCAACCACCACCGGTACGGTAGCTCCAAGGCCTATCTGCACAAGGCGCTCGACCGCGAGCCGGGCGACCCGTTTGCCTACCTCGCCCTTGCCTCGATCGCTTCCGCGGAGGACCGGCGCGACGATGCACGGCTCCTGGCGGCCCGCGCGCGGGCGCTCAGCCCGTCGGATGACGTGGCCAGACGCGTCCAACGCCAGCTGCGCAGAGGCCGCTTCGTGACGCCGGAGCGGCTGAATCGGATGATCCTGCGCGATGTGGACCGCAGAATCGGGCCCAGGTAATGTCCAAACCCCTTGCTATCCTGCAGGTTTCAGGCTCTTAGCCTGCGCATCTAGCACCAGCCTGAACTTGGTTTGCGACCGTCGCGCTTCCGTGCTATCAAAGATGCAGAGTCTAAAACGCAAGCACTCTCCACTCTTGGGGCAACGGGTAGACCGGAGAAAATGAGTGCGCCCGCGACCCATACGATGACACTAAGGAGTGCACTGGCCATGAGTAGATCGATAGTTAAGAAGGCGGTCGCGGTCGCAGTCGCGGCGGCAGTTCTCTTTCCCGCCGCCGCGCAGGCGCAGTCGAGCACCGAGGGCTACGGAGGCCCGAACAACGTGGTCGCCGGGGTAGGCGACAGCGGTCCCAGCGGACCGACCGACAGCGGTACCGCGGGCGCCGTGCCCACACAGGCCGTCCAGACCAGCGACGCTGGAGCGGCGCTGCCGTTCACTGGCGCCGATCTGGGCGTTCTACTCGCCGCGGGCGCAATGCTCCTGGCGCTCGGGCTCGGCCTTCGCCGGCTGACGCACCGTCCGTCCGACGCCTAATAAGCTCGGAAGCTGAGACAGCCATCGCGGGGGAGTCGGTCACCGGCTCCCCCGCCGGCTGTTGTCAGCCCCTCAGCGTCTGCAGCGGGTGACGCAACTTCGCGAGCGAGACCCGCCTGGTGAGGCGAGCGCATTTGAGCGCTACGCGCCAGTCCTGCTCATCCCGGTAGACGCCGACACGCGGCGAGATCAAGGGATCGCCGCCGTGACGGGCGACGTCCAGCGTGCAGGCGGCTGCGTAGCCGGCCGCACGGGCGGCCTCGACCACACGGGGGTCGAATCCCCCGTAGGGGTAGGCAAGCGAGCTACAGGGCTTTCCGAGCCACCGCTCGAGCAGCTCCCGCGGCTCGCTCAGCTCGCGCGCCAGGTCGTCGTCGGCGAGCGCCGTCAACCGGGGATGGCTGTGGGTGTGAGCGCCAATCTCCCAACCGGCTTCGACGAGGCTGCGAAGCTCCGCAACGTCCATGCACATCAGCTCGCGCTCGTGCGGACCGCCGATCCAGTGATCGATTCCGGCCCAACCCATCGGAACCGGGCTGCCGACGTGCGCGGTGGGCACGAAGACGGTGGCGGAAAGGTCAAGCTCAGCAAGGATCGGCAGGGCAAGCAGGGTCGAGCGATAGGCGTCGTCGAAGGTCACCGCGAGCCGGCGATGGTCCGCCTCCTCCCCCACCGCCTCGCTGAAGGTCACACCGCGGTAGCCACGCGCGACGAGGCGTTCGAGCTGTGTGCGCAGCTGATCGGTGGATACAGCGAGCGGCGCGGGCCAGCTGTCGCTGACCGCGTGGTAGCAGAGGACAAGCGTGTCAGCCACGCGCCCGAGCCTACCCCGGCCGGCGTAGGCCATGACACCAGGCCGCCGACCCAGCCGCCGACCCCGCTAGCCTTGCCCGCCCAGGACTATCTGAGCAATGTCGGCACGCGAACATAGGAACAAGAAATGAGCGATGTCTCCGGGCGCCGGGTGCTTGTCACCGGAGCGGGCGGCTTCATCGGCTCGCATCTCGTCGCCGCTCTCGTCGAGCGCGGCGCATCGGTGCGCGGCCTCGTCCGCTACACCTCGCGCGGCGACCGCGGTGCGCTCACCTGGCTGGACGATTCCGTCGGCGAAGAGGTCGAGGTCGTGTTCGGTGACGTTCGCGACCCCGAGTCGGTCGCGGCTGCCACTCAGGGCATCGAGGTCGTCCTCCATCTCGCCGCGCAAATCGCGATCCCCTACTCCTACGTCAACCCGCGCGACTTCTTCGAGACCAACGTGCTCGGCACCCTCAACGTCGCCCGCGCCGCGCTCGACCATGGCGTCAGCCGCGTGGTCCACACCTCCACCAGCGAGGTCTACGGGACGGCCCAGTCCGTTCCGATCACCGAGGACCACCCGCTCGAGACACAGTCGCCCTACGCCGCCAGCAAGCTCGGCGCCGACAAGTTGATCGACAGCTTCCACCGCTCATTCGATCTGCCGGCAACGGTGCTGCGCCCATTCAACACCTACGGGCCCCATCAGTCAGCGCGTGCGGTAATCCCGACGATCATCACCCAGGCCCTCGCCGGCGGCCGCGTGCGACTGGGATCGCTCGACCCGCGCCGCGACATGACCTACGTCGGCGACACCGCAGCAGGTTTCATCGCCGCCGCGGAGTCCGACGCCGCTCTTGGGCGCACCGTGCAACTTGGTACCGGCACCGACCAATCGATCGGCGAGATCGTCAAGACAGTCGGCGAGCTGCTCGGTCGCGAGCTCGATGTCGAACTCGACGAGCAACGCGTTCGGCCCCCCGACAGCGAGGTGATGCGCCTGATCTCCAGTCCGGCGCTGGCCGGCGAGCTGCTGGACTGGACGCCGACCGTCGACCTGCGCACCGGCCTTGAGCACACGCTGCGCTGGATCGAGGCGAATCTTCACCGCTACCGCGTCGGCGACTACACCCGCTGACCGGCCCAAGCCGGCCTCGCCGACCCTCGCGACGGGCCGCGCCGACTGCGCACGCGGCCTTGCGGAGCTTCCCCCTTGACAAGGCCTGGGTCTACTATGAAAGCCGGTCGGGCGCCGCTCAAGTCACTTCTGTGACGGATCGGGATTCGTGGTCCGACGGCCTATACGAGTGACCATGCCTCTTCCCACCAGCGAGACTCCGACCGGACCGACGCTCAGCGCGATCTACGCGCGCCGGATCTACGGCCGGTTCCTCTACATCGTCGCTCCGGCCGGAGTGGCGGCGGGGATCACGTTGATCCGCACCGACGACCCCGCGAGCGCGGTGCTAGTGCTCGCCGCCGTCGCGGTCACGGCGACGGCCGTGCGGCTCCAGCAGTACCCGCTTCATCTAGTCCCGCTTGCCCGCATCCTGGCTAGCGCAATCGTCCCCGTCGCCGGAGTTTGCGTCGCCTGGCTCGCCGCTCTGCTCGGCCGCTCGACGCTCACCGGCAGCACCGCTGTTGCGGCGGCTATCGGTGCGGTGCTGATCTCGCTGGTGGCGATGTGGCTCGAGGATCGCTTCCTCTACGACCGCCCGATCCGCATCGGCGTCATCGGCCCGGGGATCCTCAGCCAGCGACTCGCCGCCGAGCTGGCCGAGAACGGCATCCGTTCCTACAAAGTAGTCGGCTACCTCGACGAACAGGAGGACCGCCACGCCTCGGTGCCGTGGCTCGGCAACCTGTCCGGTGTGCGCGCCGCGGTGCAACGCGGCGGAATCGATCTTCTCGTCGTCGGGCCGCAGGAGCGACGGCTCGAGGTCTTCGAGGTGACGGCCAAGGCGTGCCTCGACCTGCCGGTGAGAATGATCGAGGCCACGGCGCTCTACGAGGACGTGCTCGGCCACGTGCCGATCGGGGCTATCAATTCAGCCTGGTTCCAGTTCATCATGCACCCTCGCTTCTCACCCTCGTCTCCTGTGACGAAGCGGCTGCTCGACGTCGTCGTGTCGGGAACGCTGCTGGTGATCACCTCTCCGCTGCTGATCCTCAGCGCGATCGCCGTCAAGCTCGACGGTGGGCCGGTCTTCTACCGCCAGCGCCGCGTCGGTGAGGAGGGCCGCCCGTTCGACATGATCAAGTTCCGCACGCTGACTCCGGATGCCGACGACCAGTTCGACAATGGTCGCTCCGAGGAGGAGCTGGTCACGCCTGCCGGGCGAATCCTGCGCAAGGGCCATCTCAACGAGCTTCCGCAGCTCCTGCAGGTGCTCCGCGGCGACATTTCGCTCGTCGGCCCGCGCCCCGAGCCGCCCGCTCTCGTCGAGGACCTCAGCGGCGTCGTCCCTCACTACGAGCGGCGCGCACTGGTCAAGCCTGGCCTGACAGGCTGGGCCCAGGTCCGCTGCGGCTATGCCGGAAGCCATGCTGGCACCGCCTGGAAGACCTGCCACGATCTCTACTACATCAAGCACCGTTCCGCCCGCTTCGACTTGCTGATCTGCCTCGAAACCTTTTCCGCGCTAATCGAGCGGACCCAAGAAGAGGATCTCCCAGCGCCAGATTTCATCCTCGGTGAAGCCAGGGACCTGGCTCCCCGCTGAGACAGCGCTCCTCACCCCCACCGCCCATGGACCGTGTCGACGTAAGCGTGCTGATCCCGGTGCTCGACGAGGAGCGCCATATCCGCGAGGCCGCTGCGGCCATGCGCGCCCAGGACTTCGACGGCCGCGCCGAGTTCATCTTCGTCGACGGCGGGTCGAGTGACCGGACCGCGGAGATCCTCCGCGACCTAAGCGCCGAAGACCCGCGCATCCGGATCCTCGACAACCCGCGCCGCAGGACGCCGATCGCGCTCAACATAGGGTTGCGCGCCGCGCGCGGCGAGTTCGTGGCGCGAATGGACGCACACACCTACTACCCCCCCGACTACCTCTCGACCGGCATCGACCGTCTCCGCAAGGGCGGCGTGGCGCACGTCAGCGGTCCACAACTCGCCCGCGGCGACGGAAGCTGGTCCCGTCGCGTGGCACTCGCCCTATCCACCAGGCTTGGCACCGGTGGCGCCGACTTTCGCCACAGTGGTGACGAGGAATTCGAGGTCGACAGCGGTTTCACCGGTATCTGGACGCGCGCGACCCTCGACGAGCAGGGCGGCTGGGACGAAGGTTGGCCCAACGACCAGGACTCCGAGCTCGCCGCCCGGATCCGAGCCGCTGGCGGTCGGATCGTCTGCCTGCCTCAGATGGCCGCGCTCTACGTCCCTCGCGACAGCCCGCGCGCGCTCGCTCGCCAGTACTGGCGCTACGGCTTCTACCGTGCGAAGACCTCGCGCCGTCACCCCGAGAGCATGCGCCGATCACACGTCCTGCCGCCGGGCCTTGCGTTGGCGCTGGTCATCTCCATGCTGCCGCTTGGCTTCCCGCGCCTGTTGGCGCGGATCGGCATTGCCAGCTATGTCGCGACCGTCCTGGTAGCCACGGGCGAACGGGCGCCCAGCATCAGTCCGCGTGACGTGGTGGCTCTACCCGCGGTCTTCGCCTGCATGCACTTTCCCTACGGCTTTGGCTTCTTAGCCGGCTCAATCCGCTTCGGGCCACCAATCCGGGCGCTCGTGTCGCTCATACGCGGAAGCGACTGAGCGCGATGCGGCTCGCCGTCTACTGTGACTACCGCTTCTGGCGCGCCGAAGGCACCTACTGGACCGAGCGCGCCTTCATCGTATTCCTCGGCGGCCTTGCCGAGCAGGTGGACCGGCTTGTGATGCCAGGACGCACCCACCCCGACGAGGGCCGCGCCGAGATCTCGCACTACCCGCTCCCGGACGGGATCGAGTTCGTACCTCTCCCCTGGTATGACTCGCTCGCGCGACCGCTGAGCGTCGTCCGAGCGCTGGCCGGCTCGCTGCGTCGGTTCTGGCGCGTGCTCGACGACGTAGACGCGGTCTGGCTGCTCGGCCCCCACCCGACCTGCCTGGCGTTCGCGGCCCTCGCTGCGCTGCGCGGCCGCCGCGTCATCCTCGGGGTACGCCAGGACCTGCCAGCTTACGCCCGCACGAAGCACCCTGACCGGCGCGGCATCCAGCTCGTGGCGGATGCTCTGGAGGGCAGCTATAGGCTGCTCGCGCGACGTTGCTCGACGGTCGTGGTGGGACCCGACCTCGCGCGCAAGTACGCCCATGCTCGGCGGCTACTGCCGATCTCGGTATCGCTCATTCGCGCCGCCGATCTACCAGCGGAGCTGCCCGCGCAACAGTGGGACGGGGACCAGCTGCGCGCGCTCAGCGTCGGACGGCTCGAGGCCGAGAAGAATCCGCTGCTGCTTGCCGACGTGCTCGCGGAGCTGCACCGCCGCGACCCGCGCTGGAGGCTCGACGTCTGCGGAGAGGGCCCGCTCGACGCCGCGTTGCGCGAGCGTTTGGAGGAGCTTGGCGTGGCCGACGCCGCCGTCCTACGTGGCTACGTGCCCGTAGACGACGGGCTGCCCCAGCTGTATCGCGAAAGCCAGGCGCTACTGCATGTCTCGTTCACGGAGGGTGTCCCACAGATCATGTTCGAGGCATTCGCCGCTGGTCTACCGATCGTCGGCACCGCTGTCGGCGGCGTTCCCGAGTCGGTCGGCGACGACGCGCTGCTGATCCCGCCCGCCGACGCAATCGCCGCGGCCGATGCGCTCGAGCGGCTGGCGTCCGACCCCGAGCTGCGCGAGCGACTGCGCATCGGCGGGCTTACACGCGTCCGCGACCACACGCTCGAGGCGGAGTGCGCGCGCCTGGCCGCGTTCCTAGAGGAGAAGTGACTAGCCGGAACGGCGGGCAAGTGCCGCGCGGATCCAGCCGTGATGACGTCGCCCGCTTGGCTACCGAGCGCTTTCCAGGATGTCTGCTGCCAGGCCCATGGTCTGGTAGGGCCCACGGCCACCGTGGCCGCATCCTCGGTGCTCATCGCGCTGGGAACGGCATAGCGGCCGACGAGCAGGCAAACGGGCTGTCATCGCCGGTAGCGACAGCCAGCTCGAACAGGTCTCGCCGTGGCCAGACGGAGCGCGAGTGGCAGTCCAGCACACGATCGGGTCTCCGGTCGCGACGCGGATGCAGGCGTTGAGGCCCGGGAGACCCAACCGTCCGGATTGTAGATCACTCGCAACCCCACTCCGGCGCGCTCAGCGGCGATGCGCAAGCGCTCACGATCGGGCGCCGCCGTCGGCGAGGCGGACCTCGAACTCACCTGGAGAATCTCTAGACGTTTGCGCAGTTTGCGGTCTTCTCGGCCGACTTCCGACCAGCGGCTCCGCTAAGTTCTTCCGAACTGCATACGCCGAGTCGTCCGGTTCCCGCCGGACGGACGGGGGAACCAATCTCTTGGGGCTAATCGCGGTCCTGGCCCAGTGACCGCGACGCGCTGCTCTTTCTGCGCGAGCCCGACAGCTAAC
>WUUC01149690.1_pt1 | contig 24810 bp, 15 predicted proteins | sample 6278441 | NCBI WGS metagenome assembly WUUC01 (sample SAMN13675441, study PRJNA597444) | soil metagenome | isolation source: soil | place: USA: Washington | collected 2017-10 | reverse complement strand
TGTCAGCGACAATACCTGATCAGATATAAACACCTCACAGGGACACAATTTGTTAGTCAAGTGGAGCAGCTTCACGCCCGGCATCACCCGCGCCCTGTTGCCGTGATAGATGAGAGACCTGTTGATCGGGCGGCGGGTGCATGCCTTTGTTAGGCGTCATCTTTAGGGGCGTCGTCATCCTGATTTCAACACACGTATCGCGTGAATAGCGCTCGATCTGTCCGACAGGTGCAGGAGGCTCTTCTCGTCGTTGAGCGGGTCCATAACAAGGTAGTCGGTGCCCTGCTTTCCGACGATCAACACCCAATGTTGGATGCGATCCCGCAAGAGTATCTTCGCGATCACAGGCCTGTTCTTCATCAGCTCCGCATCTATTGCCTCGTGGCTGAGCGTCGGCAGTTCCACCTTTACACGCCCGCCAGTAACCTCACTGACCGTCTGCCAGATTACAAATCCGTTGGCGGTGAAGCCTCCCCGCTGCTTCAACTCCCGACTCAGTGTGAGTGGATCAACAGGATGTCCGACGGCCGTGAGCCCCATCGCGAGTGCGCTCACCGTGCAACCGACAGACGCCATCCGCTCGTTGCTGCCTCCGATAGGCTCGGCACCCCATTGCGGATCGTTTTGCAGATAGTACGGAATACCTCGGATCGTGACGCCGAGTTCGCCCGAGCCGCCCCGAGCGGTTATCGGGCCGCTCTCACGTGGGGCCCGCCGAAGCAGGAGGAGCGCCGCAGTTGCCAAGATAACGCAGGCGAGCAGGCCGACAGAGATGAGTATGCTACGCTTCATTGTTGTTGTTCCGAGAACTAACTCGTTAGACACTGTGACGCCTGATGCTCGGCATCACCCGCCGCGCATTCAACCCCGATACCATCCGAAGTTCTCGATGACAATCCGGCCTGATGCGCGTTCGGGTGCATGCCGTTGTTAGCCGGCTGGCACAGGGGACGCGCCTGTCTGGTCACGGCCCGGAAAAACCGATTATGATCCCGCCGGGCGCGCGTACGATGGCAAGAGTGACGCCTTCCATCACGCGATTGGGCGCCATGATCTCCTCAGCACCCTCTTGAACTGCCTTGGCAAAGGCTTCCGCAGCATCTGCGACGTGAACAAAGGGGACGCTGCCCGGCGGCTCGGACGGGCCTGTCGGATGAATACCTCCGCCGCCCTCGGCCGAGTAAGCAAACAGGTGGTACTCGCCGCCCGGCACGGGGAAGCTCGGCTTGAATGTCCAACCCAAGACCTTCTCACACCAAATCCTGGTCGCGGCGGGGTCGAGGCTGGCGAAATCCGTGTGCGTGATCCAACCGTAGAGGCCACGCGTCGGCTCGTGCTTCGGCAGGGCTTCCCGCGCGGACGATTCGGCGGCTGGCTTCTTGACTGACTTCCGAGACTTCTTCGTCATTGCATTTTACCTCGATAGGCAAGAAACGTGTGGTGGACAAGTCGCAAAGTGCCGCGCGCACGTCTGCCGGCTAACGCACGGCATCACCCGCGCCCCTATTCGATGTGCATGAGAGGTACCGTGTTGGGGCGTCGGGTGCATGCCGTTGTTAGGTGGCGGTGTTTAAGAAAGCTGCTTTCGATTGGATGTGCCTTTATCTTCAACGACACTTCTGGCTGAAGACTCCAACTTATCAAGCTCAAATTTTTTATACGCCTCTTCCGTTGTTAATACCCCAATCACAATAACTCTACTTTCGGTATCATCAATTTCATCGGCAAGTTTGTTTATTTCTTTTTTCTTCTCATTCATCATGTACTCTAGCTCACCAAACACCCGCGAATATCTCACTTCGGATTTAATCCTCGTCATATCCAGAAGCAATTCTATAGCTTGGTTGATCCTCTGTGTGTCCGAAAATGTTTCCGGCTTTGAAGCTTCCTTCGACTGTAACTCTGCTTTCCGTGCGTATAATTCTGCAACGGCATTTTCAGATTTTGAAATAATCTCTTTCATCTTGGCAATCTTCTCAAAATAATCGGAATCTACTTCCCTGAGTCGTTCCGAAAGCCGCTTATTTTCATCCCTCAAATCTTTAACCGTATCCTTATACACCTCGACAATTCTTCTGTATGACAGAATTAACAGAAGTATGCTAAGCGATAGAAGCGGGATACCAGCCGCATTTAAAAATGGCAAAATTTTAGTTAGCCAATCTGCATCCATTATTATCACTCCTAGACTGACGATTAATTTGGAAGCCGGCTAACGCCCGGCATCACCCGCCGCGCGTTCAACTATGCTGAGGCCAAGTCTTGTTGCAAAAACTTTCTAACCATACCAGTTATAGTAGCCATAGTGATCTCCCCATTTCCAGTAATAGTGGCTAAAATATTTTTTGCAACATTACCTGTAGGGAGAACCTGTCCGGCTTGGCGAGCCGGAGTGAGGGCAGCAAGAATTAAAGATGACCGGGGGCCGCCATCTCTAAAAGCATGAACTGCGGAGATTCTTGAAAGCCCTACGGAGCATTTGTTGCCGTGAGATTATCAATATGAATACCCCACGTATCGGTCATGCTGTACGAGCGCGTGTAAACACCAACGCGGCCTGCGGCGGTAATAGTCGAATCAGTTGCCGACATGCGCTCAACCCCATCAATGAAGACCTTAATGCTGCTACCTCTCAACTGTAGTTTAACCGTATGAGTCGCTCCGTCAGCGAAATTGCCGCCCCACTGCCAGGGGCCAATCTCCTGCAATTGTGTGACGACGCCTGCGTTGACCACTTGCAAATGATACTTCCCGGAGGGAGTTGAAAAAATCACTCTGTAAGAAGTGTCTCCGCTGGCGTTGACGCGCCCTGCGATGCCTGTAGTGCTGGCCGTTTGTGCCATCCCGCAGAGATCGGCCTGCACGTCGTAGTCGGCGTTGCCCGGCACGCCCGAAGCGTAGTACATGGAATCCCCGTCGCCACGCATCCGGTTAGCGTTAGAGATATACGCATTGTTGGCGTAGGCGGGATGCTTGACCCACGTTGCGCCCGTCTCACCCGTATGCGAAGAGAGCAGGGTTGCGGACGCGCCCGTGAAGGTATCGCTGACGAACTGTGCGGGTTGAGTCGAGGGCGCGCCGGTGACGTTGAAATTATCTATGTGAATGCCCCACGTATCGGAATTGTCGTAGCTTCCGGTGTAGACGCCCGCGCGGCCTGCTGCCGTGATCGTCGAGTTGGTCACGGATATTCGCTCCGCGCCGTCAACAAAGACCTTAAGGCTGCTGCCTCTCATCTGCAATTTAACGTTGTGCGTTTGTCCGTTATCGAAGTTGCTGCCCCAGTAAGCCGGATTGGCGGATTGAAGCAGCGTCGCCGTGCCGGCGTTAACGAGTTGGAGTTCGTAGGCCGAGTTTGGGACAGAGTAAGACACGCGATAGTAAGTGTCTGCGGACGTATTGATGCGCCCGGCAATACCGACGCGATTGGCTAGGCTCTGTGCGCCGACGAAATCTGCCTGCACGTCGTAGTCTGCACTAGCGGGCACGCCCGAAGCGTAGTACAGCGACAGTGCGTTGCCACGCTCTCTGTTAGCGTTGGAGATGTAGGCGTTGCCGGAATAAGAAGGATGTTTAGTCCACTTCGCGCCCGTCTCGCCTACGTGTGAACTGAGAAGCGTGCCCGATGCGTCCGTGAAGGTATCGCGGACTATGGTGGAACCGTTGCCACCGGAAATCGCAACTTCGATGGCATTCATATCCGCGCCCATATCTTTTCCGTCTGTCCCCTTTGACGTGTAAAAGGAGCCGCTAACCAGCCGGAAGTTATGGTTGGCATAGTTGACAAAATTGACTGACGCAGTGCTTGCCGGCCAGTAATTATTATTGTTGTAGGTCGGGTAAAGGTTCTGGTGCTGCCCCGGATCGATCAAGACGTTGTTGTTAATCTGCGGGTTCAGGAAATTGGCCTGTATCGCCGTCTCTGCAAAGACGGTCGGGCCGTTGATCGCGCCGTTGGAAGGCCCCACAAAGCCGTACGAGCCGTAATTGAGGATGTTGTTAGTTACCACGAGTCCGGTCATTTTCGAGCCGCCCGACACCTGTGACCCGAGTATGAAGAAGATACTATGTGCAAAGAAGACGGTGTTGTGATCAACGACCAGATCATTCATGTCTCCAACCGCAATCCACTCTCCATCGGAACTGTTCCAGGGAGTGCTGACGTTATCGAAAAGATTATTGGCGATGGTGATGTGATGACCTTGAACAGAAGCCGCGCCGTCCTGACTCAAGCCTTTAATCAGCACGCCCCTGACCATGTTACGAATGATGTTGTTGCGGATTGTTACGTGCTGGATTGTCGCCTGCGGCCCGCCGTCGCTGCTCACCGTCAGGTTCAGCGCGCCATAACTGCCCGGCTCCCAGTTATTCTCCATCACGTTTCCCTCGACCGTGACATACTTCGCGCTCTTTAGCTCGAAGAGGTTCTTCACGTTCCATGTTATGTTCGCGTAATCAGAAGAGCCGGGCTGCCATTTCAGAGGCTTGTATAAATGGTTGCCTCTGATCGTGATGTTTGAAGGCACGTTACCTGTGAGTGCCGGAGGGCCGCCGCCGAACATGATGTTCTCGCCGGAAGCTTCTACATAATTATTGGTAATGTTAAAAGGCCCCGGGCCGTTGAAGCCGGATATGCCCTGGGCGTCAAAATCCCTGGCATGAATGTCCGAAATGTATGAGTTGGTGACGGAGGTTTCTTTGCTTTGCAAAGATATGCCGCGCTGCACATTCCTCGTCGGCCTGCCGTGAACATAGCAGCGGTCAATTATCAGATTGCCGGGTGTGTCCGCCGGGTTTGACCAGTTCCCGTAACCTAACGCCACAATGTCATAGACGGTGACATCCGCATCCGGCATCGTGAACTCGATCCCAAGGAGCCTGTAATAAGACGCTCCCCTTGCTGTTTCGATGGCTGGTGAGCCAAAGCCCGGCGAGGTGATGACAGGCATGTAAGGCTTATCGGATGGCTGTACCCTTTTACCTGCGGGCAGGGAAGAGAGAGCGGACGATTGAAGGGTGATATAGAGGTTGTTGGGATTAGATAAATTCGGTAAGACGAAAGTTCCCGTGTATGTTGTCCCGGCGATGAGGATGATCGTATCGCCGGGCACGGCGACTTTGCTCTGGTCGTTGGTTGAATCCTGCCCCAGGGCGATCCTCAAATCTTGCGTGCTCTGTGCGGTGATGGTTTTTGCAGAGGTCTGTGCAGCCCCGGATAGTAGTATAAAAAGAAGAAGGATGAAGAGGACAAGCAGTTTATGGATGCGAGAATTTAAGCCGGTGAGTTGCATTCTTATCCTCCTGGTGAGTTCGAGAATTTTCAAGTCCTAAGTAATTAACTACTCATGAAGGTAGTGTCGCAAAAAATATTTTGGCCGCAGTTAGTTGAGCTGGAGAATCGCCCGCCGCCTCAATATCTTGTGTAGGCGGAAAGTTTTTGCAACATTACCTGATCAAGGTGTACAGAGGCGAACGGCGAGGTGACTTTAATCGCGTCTTAGTCGTTCAATGTCGTTCGACAGTGTGTCTTATATCTCTGTCGCAGAGAACAACGCTGAATTGCAACCTGCAATGCAGTTCGATGATTACTCTCGGAGAATCATACTGGTGAAGCTGTAGAAGTCCTCGTTCAAATGTTGGCGCAACGAGTCGTAAACTTGAGCCGCTGAGAAAGCCTCTGCGAAATTGTGATATACACTCCGGCGCATCGCGCACGCGGACGCCGCGTCGTTCTGTCATGCCAGAAAGTTAAGGAGTCTGTTATGAGTCACGAATTCAAGCCGGCCGCACCGTTCCTCGCCCTCGCGGTCCAGCCGCGCAAAGACGGGGTCGTGCGCTTCCTCAGGTGCGCGCCGTCCTCAGCCGTAGGGAATGAGAGCGGCATCCTCAACATCTTCCTCTCCGTCAGGAACACGGGGCGCGAGACCATCCACATCAACCGGGTGGAGGTGTTGGTTGGAGGCTCGTCGAGTGAGGCCAAGCCTTTCCCCGTCAGTTGGAGGTTGGAGCCTGACACGCGGAAAAAGTGGACGCTGCCGGAGGACTACGTCTTCGCAATCGCCACCGACCCCACACTCAGGCTTAGGTTCTTCGCCGACGGATTCGCCGGGCCGAGAGTCTTCACCGAGCCTATAGCGCCGCACGTGGGCGCGCCGCCCGGCGGCAGTTATCGTTTCTGGGGCGCAGTCCGCGACCTTAAGCCGGGCGAGTTCTGGCAGGTCAACGGTCTGTCGCACAAACAGACCCGTGAGCAGATGTTCGCGTACGATGTCGGCGTGGCGGTGGATGACGGCGGTAAATCGAACCACCTCCTGCCGGGGACGCAGGGCGACAAGAATGAGGACTATCGAATTTGGGGGAAGCCGATCTACGCCCTCGCCTCCGGGACGGTCACACACTTCCGCAACGACTTTCCGACCAACCCCGTGCCGTCGCCCGACCTGACGGCTGAAATCGCGGCTCTCGTAGAATCCGTGGGCGACGGCAACGGCAACTTCTTCACCATCACGACCGGGGACGAGACGGCGCTCTACGCGCACATGCAGGCGGGGACTCTGAACCCCGCGTTGCTGCGCGCGGGAGCCGCGGTCGGAGAGGGAGACTTCCTCGGTCTGGCCGGCAACTCCGGGGCGTCCAGCAATCCGCATCTACACATACACGTCAACCGAGCGAACACTAGCGCCGAGTCTTGGAACGACCACGCTCGCCCGATGCCGATGCGAAACGCGCGCGTCGTGACGTGGGGGAGCCTCAGCAGCACAGCCGCCGACGCGCCGTGGGTCAAACTCGACGGCCGGGGCGTGCCCCCGCACGATTGCGCCGTCTGGCCGTCCGACGCGCCAGTCGTCGAGCTCAGGGAGACGAAACTCAGGCACTTCACCATCAGCCATGAGGGGCAACTGTGGGTCGTCAAAACCGACTCAGGCGTTCGCACGACGAGCGACCGACTCCCCGCGAAGAGGTTGAACCTCACCGCCGCCACGCACACCCCCGTCGGTGTGGACGACTTAAACGTCGCGCACGGGTCTGCCCTCCTGCCCGCGACCGGGGTGTTCCTACACATCAACTCGACCGCCTTAGGCAAAGAGATCGCGTTTCTCGGCCAGATGCCATACCTGATCGGCACGGACGATAAGCTGCGCGACCGGCGACCGGGCCAGTGGGAGATCATCAACGGCAGCCCGCCCTGCAAGCGCGTCACGGCCGACGCGGCACGCGACAGGATTTGGGTCGTGGACGTTAACTCACGCGTCCACCGTTTCAACCCTGCGACGAGGGCGTGGGCCGAGTCGCCCGCCGCCCGCGCCAAAGACATCTGCGCGCACGACGGCGTCGCGCACGTCATCGGTACCGACGACAAGGTCTGGGCTAACGGGCCGAACGGCTGGACGCCGCTGCCGGGTGACAAGAAAGGGAGACGCATCGCCGTAGACGCGCGAAACGGCAAGCTCTGGCTCGTTGATCTATCCAACCGAATCTGGTTTCACAAGGGCGGCGGTGTTTGGGAGGAGCACCCTTCCCCTGGGCGCGCCAATGACATCTTCATCCACCACGGAACGCCTTACATCATCGGCTCGGACGACGGCCTGTGGCGGAGCATCGGCCAATTCGGTTGGCACAGACTAAATGTAGTCGAGCCAAAATGAGGCCGCGACGACGCGCCGTCAGCGCCGAGACTTCTTATAAAAACAGTTATCAAAAATCGTTCTTCCTTTTAAGTTCATCATGTCTGGCCCGCTATATAACTCTCATCTCCACAGCCCCTCGAATCTGCCGGCAGCCGTGCGCGTGTACTTCACCGCGTGTGCTCGATGTTCCTGTGCCCGAGGTAGTCTTGGATCAATCTAGTATCGCGCCCCTTGTTCGCCAGGTAGAAGCCGGTCGAGTGGCGTAGCATGTGTGGATGAACGCGGAAGGGAAGTCTCGCTCTCTCACCCGCCTGTAAGACGATGTAGTTAACGGCTTGTCGGGTGAACGGACCGCGCTCGCTCAGCAACAGGCAAGGAGAACGAGCGTCGGCCCTCAGCGACCTTTCCCGGAGCCATGCCCGCAGGGCGCGCAGTTCGTCGCCCTCAATCGGCTGGTGCGTCGAGAGGCTGCCTTTCTTCCTGCGCACATAGAGGCGGGAGGTATCGAGGTCTATATCTCTTGAGCCTGATGTCGCTCAGTTCCGAGACTCTCAGCCCGTGACGATACGCCGCCAGCATAGGTGGTCTCGCGAGCAGTACCTGCCACGAAAGTTATCTTCTCTCTAAGGATCAGATATTTATCAGATATCTGGAGTCCGATAATCATTCTTATGTATGGTATTTGGCTCGCCTAGTTAAGTTAGTATTTTCCATTAAAGGAGGCTGAGGCGCTTTCTCTTATTGATTCAGATATGAGGTTCTTCCGCAGCAATGGAAATTCATTCATAGCTGTAGTTATAGCTGTAGACGAAAAGTGCGTACTCAAAGGCGATAGGGTTGAACGGTACAACTTAGCTTTGTCGGAGCATTGCCAATTCGAAAACTGCTATGGGGCGTGGAGTCTCCTCCTGTCCAACTGTCCACTTACTCAGCGTTACAGACCAGTCGTCCGCCTCCATCGCCTCCAGTAGGCCGAGGCTTACGGCACGGAAAGGGTCGGAGAGCAGCACGCGACCGCCCGGAGCGAGGTTGGATTCGAATATCCGGCGCAGGTGCGGTTGCAACTCCACGCCGTAGAGAATGTCCGAGCCGATGATCCAGTCGTACTGTACGGCATCATTCCAACTCGTCCAGTCCACCAAACGGTGCTCGACGGTCTCGACTTTGTTCCGCACGCCGTTGCGCTTACAGGCGGACATCGCCAGTTCGTCGCGGTCGGTCTGCACCACCCGTGCCCCGAGCGAGGCAGCGACTATGCCCGGCAGCCCGGTGCCGGCACCCAACTCCAACACACGCTTGCCGCGCAAATCATCTGCACGCGAGACTAAATCATGAGCGAGTGCGATTGACGCGGGCCAGAGGGCGACGCCGTAAGGCATGCGCCCCTTCAACTCGCCCAGAAAGTGATGTTCGTCCTCGCGTGTGAGGACAGAACCCACGTGTAGTATTGACCACTCTCGGCCCGCTAGCCGAAGTCTATATTCATTGAGCGGGAGTTCTCCGGTTGGCGTGCGTAACACCCTTTGTTCGTCTTCAGGCAAAGCGCCTCCCCCTGGCATTCCGAGTCATCTTGTTGTGCCGTGCTGATATTGACCCGGCATCGCACCAACGCGAAACAATTATACGTCATCAATAAGCAGAACGCGTCTGATAAGCTTTAACTTACAACCATTCGCTCTGCCTAACAATTAACCACCGACTACTACATAGATGATGTGCCTATTTTGAATTGCTAAGCAAAGCGTCCATAGAAGCTTTAGTCGTTATCGGACGCTTTGCGGCTGGGTGGCTGTTTGGCGGTGGAGAAGTAATTCGGTCGAAATTCTTATTAGGAGAGACTCTATGTGCGGTAGGTCATCGTGGCATTACGCCTAGGGCCTCAAAGGGATGGGGGATCAAGCTGCTGCCGCACCTGGTTCGCGACCGTTCCGTAGGCGGCGGCGGCCAGCGCCGCCGCGCCAATCAGCTTCCGTTGACTCCAGAGCATGCGCAGGAAGTGCCGTGTGGCGGGCTGTCGCAGGTCGCGATAGGGGCTGTCCCAAGTCACAGGGACGGTGATTCCATATTCACGAGGGCGCGCTTGAACGGTATGCCACCAATTCACAGGCAGGAACAAGCCATCGCCCGGCTCGACGACAACGTGGTACGGACGCACTTCGCGGTAGGCTGGAGCGCGCCCCACGTCCACGTCATAAACCTTCCATTGTTCAGTATGGATGGGCACGATCTGGTCCCACGACAGCTGAGTGGGCGGCAAGAGTAGTACGTCTTTAGTGCCCAAGACCTGACACATCATGGCATCGGTGCCGGGGTGGAAGTGCCAGTCAGAGTAACTGTTCTTGTAAAACATCACGGCCCACCCCGAATATAATCCGAAGCGCGGAGGCGGGGGAGACGGCAGGAACGAGAACCGCGCGCCTGCTACTGTCAAGTCCTCGCTGAAACTGCGCACTGGCGGCTCGGCGGGTCGAAGCTCCATGAATAACACATCGTCGTCAGGGGTTCGCAGACGTGGCAACACGTGCCTAACCTCCTCGGCGGCAAGCAACTGATCGCGCGTCGTCTGGGTGGCGATCAAGTCCTGCGGTCTGGATCGTAGACCGAATCCCTCGATCCGCGGTCTACAGCTCGCACGGACTTTAACGTCACCGATTTTGGACAGCACGTAATCGGGATCAGCCCATTTCTGGAAGGCCGGCCACTGCGCAACCGCACCCTTGACGAGGCACGGGCGGTTTTGGAGCACGTAACGCCGTCGGAAGGTGCTGGCGTCGAGTTGCTCGGCATCTTCGACGGCGACGGTCAGCGCCGAATCATAGTTGGGTACTCGCTTCAGGTCCCACGGATATTCTTTGTCGCTCATTGCCACCTACCCCGCTCGATTTTAAAATATCGTGCCACTTTTTCCAGCGCGTATATAGCGCCAATCATGACCTATCAGCGAACATTAAAAGGTTATCATCGCGTCGTCGCGAGGCGCAATAGTCTTGAGTGTAGGGTGTGATCAAATGTGAACGGACGATGATACGATGACTCAACCTAACTAACCGCCCGTATATATAGCCAAGAGCCTGCGACGCTTTTGGATGACGGCCTTGAAGTAAGTATTTCGCGCAGCTTGTTGGCAACAACGGTCGCGGCGAGCGGGTCATAGTTGGATAAAATAATCACCGTATAGCCTTCGTCGGGGTAAATATCGAACTGTGTGTTTACGGCTCTGCCGCCGCCCCCGTGCCCGACGATGCGATGCCCGTTGACCATTTCGTCCTCAAACCCGTACGCGTGTTTCACGTCCGGCCCTTGTCTCGTAGCGACCTTTCCAGACATCACTAGATCAGTGTTTTGCCGGTTGAGCAATCGGTGCTCGTGCAGAGCGATCCAAAATTTGAGCAGGTCTTCGGCGGTCGCATATCCACCGCCGGCAGATGCTCCCCGCGCAGGGCGCCGGCTCTCTCGCGTTGCCAGATCGTCCTGACTGTTTAAGATTACATAAGTAAAGCCCGAGGCGCTGTTCGCAATATTCTCATCCTCCAAATGAAACTCGGTATTCTTCATGCCCGCCGGAGTGAAGATATGCTCTTGTAAATAATCGGCATAACTCTGGCCTGAAACTCTCTCCACCATAGCTCCCAGAACGATATATCCGGCATTGCTGTACCGCACGCCCTTGCCCGGCTCAAATGCAGGCGGCTCGTCTGCGAACAGGGGGAAATAGTCGCGCGGACTCCGCAGGCTGTCTATCATTGCGTTAGAACGCACCCCAATAATGTCTCCCATGCCGGAAGTATGAGTCAGCAGGTGATGAATAGTCACCTTTCTTGCGACCTCCCGGTTGGGATAATCAGGCAAATGCGTGCTGATGGAATCGTCATATGAAAGTTTTCCCTTCTCAACCAGTTGCGCGATGGCGACCCCGGTAAAAATCTTCGTTACCGAGGCCAAGCCGAATTTCGTGTCAACTTGATTCGGGATGGCCGGGTCGAGTCGGGCGAAGCCATAGGCTTTCTCAAAAATCGGGACTCCATTTTTCGCTATGAGCGCAACGCCTGAGAACATGTCCGCCGCCACTAACTTATCGAGTAAAGAACTGATCTCTGCAACCATCCCCTGATCGCTCACCGGAGGCCGGGAAGCCACTATGTCGGGCGGGGGCGGGATGATCTTTTTGCTGAAGGAGACGATGGGGTGCGGCGGCTCCGGCGCGACTTTGACTACGATGCGATACCATTGCCCGGTCAACGTCGAGCGTGCACGCGCTACAATCTCGACAGGGTCGGAACTCTCTATAAGGTCAATGTCTAACGCCTGCGCCTCCCTGTAAAAGCTGATGGTTTCCCGGAAGAACTCCACCGCCGAGGTTTCTTCTGCGGCTGATTTTCCATAACCGGACCGGCTCAGGTTTCGCATGCGTTCGACTTCGCCGCTATTGAAGGCGCGCAGGTAGTTTGCGAGTTGGCGTGCGGCAGGCGTGTCGGGGAGAACCGATTCGATGTGTGATTGGAGCGACGCACCGCCCCCTGTCCCGAAGCGACCGCCGGGTTTCAAACATCCCGTCAAACAAACCATCAGGCTCAAGTGCATGACGAGAGCGCATCTGATCTTATGCATGATGTCTAGCTCTGAAAGTCTTCCTGCGCCGGTTCCAGATGACGCGTGACCGGCACGGCTTCGACCGGAGTGCGCAACGGGCAGGAGCAGGAGTTTGTCTTACTTCCGATAGTTGATAAGTCTTCCTGTTCGCTGGACGAAAAACGGGTGCCAGAGTTTCGAGACGATGGAGGCTGAGGTCCACCAGAAGCTCAGAGAGATTGATTCTTCGAGGGCGAGCACGGAGTGCCACCACCTGACGGGAATAAATAGAATCTCCCCCGATTCAACTACGAATTCCAGCGGGGTGGCCTTTTGAAAAAGAGGAAATTTGTCGAGATCGGGCCGGGAGACATCTACCGGGCTGAAAGACGGGTAACGATAGTCCCACGGGTAATAGACGAAACGGGACTGCTCCGGCGAAACCAGTATGAAGTTCTTCCGCCCGTGAATTTGCACGTAAAAATTATTGTGGCTGTCAAAGTGAAGAGGTGCGCCGTAGCCCGTCGGCCCAAAAAAACATCTCGGCTCCACTTTTAATCTCCGGCGCAATGCTTGTGGTAAGTAAGGCGGGAGTCTCATATAAGGGTCGAGCGACCCGATCTCGCTTCTGAGTTGTGGGATGCGCTCAAACAGGGGAAACGACAGGGCAAAATTTACCGGATGATTCCCGGACCGCATGGAATCTACGAAGGCCCCCAGCCGCACCGTGCTCTTCTTTTTTTTCGGACTAACGTCTTTGGACTCACCCGCCGATTCAACGACTTCCCTGCCCCTGACCGTGACTAACGTGTCGGGGAAGGCTGATTTGAAGTATTCGGGATTCCAGCACGAAACCGCCTCCCAACGGCTTGCCACCCCGGTAATAATGACGGGCTTGTTTGCGGATATGTAATTGCGGTACAGCGTTTCGGGCGTAGGTTGATCCAGACGGTCTATCGTTTGATGTGTCTCGCTCATAATTCTTACTAACCTCCTGTTCAAACGTGGCTCGAAATGCGCGCCTGAGTCTCTCCGAAGAGAAAGACGCGGTTAACATCTCCACACCAGTCAGGACTCCACTGTTTATTGCCGGTGTCTTCATCACTCGTAGATGGCAGGACTTCTTCCGCCGCTCGAACCCTTCTGACGACGAGGCCATATCTTTGCAGTTGTACAGAGCATCCTCCCGGCGATGCGCGCACCCGGCACGGTCTGAGATTACCGGAGCTAACGTTCTGCCGGAGCGAGAGTGATACTGTTTTTCGCGGCGGCGTTGACGGCGGCATCGGTAAAGGGGAAGTTTCGCGGTGCGACGTTGAACCAATCCGTCAACTGGTCTTTCCAGTGTGGGCTGGCCGGATCGCCTGATTGCCCGACGGAGATACCCTGTCGCGTCTGATCCCAATTGCTCAGGTCAACCAGCAGGCGCATGGAAACCTCCGGGCCGGCGTTGACCGTATCCCCGCTCCCGCCCGTCGTGAGCGGAAAGCGCGGGAGCGCGAACTGCCCGCCCAGAAGCGGCAATCTCGCGAGCGGGTGGTTAAAGTTGCGATGCGGCTTGTTGCCCCATGTCCAGATCGAGGTGTCAGGGCCGAACGTCCGTTTGATGTCGGCTACCGCCTCCTTGTAGCAGGCGAGAATTAAAGCATCATAAGAATCGAACCCCGGCGGCAACCAGGCAACCGGACGCGTGGTGATGACTTTATCAATGAAGGTGTTGCGGCTGGGCCAGGGGAAATGCTGCTCGCGTTTGTCGCCGAAAACAATCGAGAGGACGTGATACTCGAAAGCCTCGTGCATTTTCCCCGACAGCAACATGGCGCGTGAGTCCGCGCTCGCCTTTCCGTCCCAACCGTCGAAGTCTTCCAGCATCTTTTGCCACTCAGGCGACTTGTCGAAGTTGGCGCGGGCAAGTTTGACGACCTCGCCGGTAAACGTCGCGTCGGTGAAAGAGTAGGTGTCTGCCTGGATAACGCGGAAGTCGCCAAGCGAGAGTTTTTCTTTGGCGGTTAAGAGGTCGCTGATCCTGCGGGCGCGGTAAGGGGCGGGCCACGTGCTCGTGATGTGATAAGGGTAGTCCTTACCGACGACGCGCTGGTTGGCCGTGACGATCATGCCCGCCGGGGGATCGAAGCTGTTCGGTAGTTCGTCGAAGGGTATGAAGCCCGCCCATGCTTCGTCCACCGTCGTGCCGTCGTAGGGCACCGTGCCGTCGCCTTTGTTCCTGATAGGAATTTTGCCGACGCCGTAATAACCTATGTGGCCTTCAACGTCTGCATAGATAAAGTTAAGCGGCGGCCCGGCGTAAACTCCTAACGCCGCGCGAAACTCGTCCCAGTTGCGGGCGCTGTTAAGCAGGAAGAAGGTTTCGTAATCCGGCGGCTGTTGTTCCAGCGCAGTCCAGCGCAATGCATAGCGGCGGTCGGCCTTCTCGAAGATGACCGGGCCGTGGCGCGTCACCGTGACATCAAAAGGAACGACGCGAACCGACGTGCCGACGTTATTCTGACGAACCCTGATCTCTTCGCGCCGCACCTCTGCCTCGCGCAGCCCTGCCGGTGTCATGTACATCCGCTTGTCATCACCTGCAAAACGCTCGCTGTAGAGGTCTTCCACGTCACCGAGGAAATTAGTGATGCCCCACGCAATGCGATCATTGTGTCCGAGGGTGATGCCGGGCAGGCCGGGTATCGTCACACCCGCCACGCGCAGGCCCGGCGCATGCAAGTGCGACATGTACCAGATCGAAGGGACGGACGCATCGAGGTGCGGGTCGTTGGCGAGCAGCGGTTTGCCCGAGACGCTGCGCGCGCCGGAAACGACCCAGCCGTTACTAATGGTGCGTCCCATGTTATAGAGGCCGACCCGCTGGAACGTGCGTTGATTAATCCGTTCGATTGAATCAAGCGCACGCAGTGTGTCGGCTTCCGCCGCGGACAGTTGCGCAACCTGCTGTCCGGCATGTGTCAAGGCTCGCCGTGTGGCGTCCGGAGGCGACGCGCCGGCAACCTTCAACTGCTCCTGCTTGTCGCTCCCCACCACCAGGACATCGAGCGGAGAGGTGTCGGGCAGTATCTCCTGTCGCCGCTCCGGCGACACTTTCGCCAGCGCCTCTCGCGAAATATCCTGCCGCCAGGTATTAGATAACGCCTCGGCGTAGAGCTTGGTGATGACCAGCGAGTCCGTCGCGCGCCAGGGACGTGGCCGGTAGCGCAGGAGCGTGAACTCCAGCGGCCACGTTCCGAAGCTGCACGACTCGATATAGGCATTGACGCCCTGCGTGTAAGCCTCCAATGCTTCGCGCATCGGCGGCGAGACGCGATTGAGCATGTCCTCGGCCAGCGCGCTGAAGCCGTAGAGTCGCCGCTGTTTGTCTTCCGCCAACGCGGCTTCGCCCAGAATCTCCGACAACTCGCCGCGCGCCGTTCGGCGCAACAGGTCCATTTGCCAGAGACGGTCGCGCGCCGTGATGTAGCCTTGCGCGAAGAAGAGGTCGTGCCTGTTACCGGCGCGAATGTAAGGCACTCCGCGCGCATCGAACTGCACGCCGACGCGTTCCCGGAGGCAGCACAGTTGTGTGTCCTTCGGCTTGAGCGACGCCGCTCGCCGCTCGGTGTAGACGCCGTAGGTGAAGCCTGCCGCCAGCCCCGTTAAAACCAGGACACACAGCAGAATGTAGAGCGTTCTAGTTGAAAACAGCTTCAGCCTCATATTTGTTTGAGCTACACGGGGCGGGTCAGGCTTCGGGATCACAGCGCATTGCCGGTCAGCGAAGTCGCATGATAGTTGAGCGCGTCAGGGTCGGTTTCGATGACGCACCGGCCGTAATCGAGTTTGATGAGCCTGTCGGCCAGGTGGTAATAAGCGTCGTCGTGCGTGATGACGAGCACGGTTTTGCCGCGACTTCGGAGTTCGGGCAGTATCTGCGTGTAGAAAATATTTTTAAAGAGCGGGTCTTGATCCGAAGCCCACTCGTCAAAGACATAGAAGGGGCGATCTTCAATATAAGAGGCCAGCAGCGCGAGACGCTTGCGCTGCCCGCCGGAAAGCGCGGTCGTCGAGAGTTTGCCGTTCTCGACGCGAACCTTGTGTGCGAGTTGCAACTGGCGCAGATACTCCTGCCCCTGCGTTTCGAAGTCCGCGCCATCAGCGGTCGGCAGCCGCTCGAAGAGGTAAAAGTCTGAGAAGACCGCGGAAAAGAGTTGACGGTAGGCGTCTCTGTTCTCGTGATCTATCGCCTCGCCGTCGAGTCGTATCTGCCCGCTCTCGGGGATGTAGAGGCCGGTGATGACTTTGGCGAAGGTGGATTTGCCGCTCCCGTTGCCGCCGACGAGAAAGACGAGTTCGCCCGGATGAAATTTGAGGTTGATCGGACCGAGCGTGAAGGCGCTGTCTTCCTCCTCATGGTAGTAGGTGTGCGTCACGTCCTCGAATTCGAGACGTTGCCATTTAGCCTTCGACGACGGCGTAGTGAAGAGGTTGTCCTCTGCGCGCTCCGAGTCGAGCGAAAGGCCGATCTCTTCCATTCTGCGAAGGGAAACCTGCGCCTGTGAAAAATTAGGAAGAGAGTTGGTGAATACTCCGACCGGCCCCATGAGATAAAGGATCACCAAAACGTAGCCCATTAAGACCTGCGCCGTGAGGGGTATCAGGAGGGGCAAGGCAAAGATAATCAATCCGATGAGAAAAAAGTAGATGAACCTGCTCCATATATCCGCCACGATATAGACGGAAGAGGTGTGAGAATTAAGTCTCTGCAATTCGGTCGCGCAAGCGAGCAAGTCCTTTTGATAGAAATTGCTGCGGCGCAGGTAGCTCAACTTCAGTTCCTTGTTGCCGTCGGAGAGCGCGCGAAAATGAGTAAGGAGAGATTCAAACAGTCGCCGCGCGACCTTCTGGTAGGAGTAAGCCCTTCGCACGATCAACCAATAGCTGATGCCCCCTAGAATGACGAAGAAGAGTAGACCGCAGATGAGCGTCGTCGAGAGCCAGCCGATGTAGATCAGGCAAGTCAGCATCGTCGCCATGTTGATGCACAGGTGCGGGACGCTGACGAACGCTTGAGCGACGACGGTCGTATCGTTCGCCAGCACGGAGAAGAGGGCAGACGGGCCGGCCTCTTCGAGGCGACGCAGCGGCGCGTTCAGAATTTTACGCGTCAGGCGCATGCGTAAGTCGAACATAGTTCGCTGCGCGAGCGCGACCAGGAGGAACTGAGAACAGAAGGTGCTGAACAGGAGCAGCAGGCAGAACCCGATGTACCAGCGAATGACGGTTGACGGCGGGTAATTGCTATTGCTCAACGTAAAGTTGATAAAGATGAGCAGGGCGCTGTTACAGACGCCGCTCACGATTCCCGCGATGATGGGAAGCCAGATGAGACGGCCGGTATTGAGAAGCAGGAATTTAAGGAGTTTCATATCTGAATTCAATTATCGCCGGTGGAGGCCGCCCACCTCCACGCCGGGAGACTCGGACCGGCGAGAGGGTTGCCGCCCTGTGTGTGTGTAATCCGTCCGGCATGAAGCCGCACGACGGCGCGCTAAGTCTCGACGGTAAAACCAAGCTCACGGACGGCTTCGATGTCTACCGAATCTAAAACGGTGAGGTCGTGTTCGCGGTATCGCCCACTTGAAGCGGGCAACTTGAACAGGGTGTATAAGCGCGCTCTTTCATCCGTCCCGACATCAACTCCGAGGAAATCCAGCAGCCGGTCAACGCCGCTCTTTGGTGCAGCGCAAAACTCGTCGAAGTTGACCGACAGGAACTTATCGTCGCCCATCTGCCTGCCGATGGCAAGCGCCTTGCGGTTGGCCCTGACCCAGTATGACAACGCCGCCTTCGGCAGCAACTCGTCCGCCGACGGAATCTCCACGCCGTAGAGTTCTCCCCAGTTAAAGAGTTGTCGCTGGTTGTGGCTGTAAGCCATGTCGAGGCCGTGCCGCATGATGTGGACGTATTTTAGGTTCTTGAAATACTCGTTCAGATATTCCAGGTAGATGTGCGTGTTCGGTTCTTTCCAGCCCCACCCGATATACCTCGAATAGTCCAACTTCTTCGGGCGCATCATGTGCCAAGCTCTCTTCACAGGCCATAACCCGCTGCCGTCCCTCAGGTGGCTATGACCGTTGACTAACAGTTCCGCAATCGCCCCATTGACGAAGCCGAGGTCTCCTGCCGACGGGCGTTCGTCGCCCGTCATGGCGCGGCTGAAGATGTCCAGACCTTTGAAAATCAGTTCCCTCTTCCCGGCGTTTCGCGTCAGCCAGCGGCGGCGAACGAATAAGAGGGTGAAGTATAAATTGTCGTTGGCGTGATTGAGGTCGCTGCCCATGTAGAAGCCTAGATCGATCAACATCTGCGCGAACACACGCGTTCCGCTGCCACCTACCCCCGCCACCGCCACCACGGAAGAAGGGCCAGCGATGCGGGCGGCGGGAAGGCGAGGTTGAGATCGTAACCCACGCTGGCCGGGCGAGTTTGTCAGGAGCGTGGATGGAATCGGGTCTCTTTGCGACGCGTGATCCGTTGTCATATCTGCTCCGCCGCGTGCCCCTGTACGGGGCACGCAGAGTGAATGTCGTTGTCAGGCTGAGCTTCGAAGACGTGTGGCTCAGATGTTCTTCGAGGGCGTCCTGCATTGCGCCGGACTCCGAGATGGCGTCGAGGCGCGCGAGGCGAGTAGATCTTCGACAAATTCGACTCCCTTGTTCCCCGCATCCATCTCCTTGAATTTGCGCCCCATCGCCTCCGTGCGCTCTCTGTAGGATGAGTCTTCGAGCATGGCTTGCACCATCGAGCGAATCTGCTCCGCAGTAACTTTGCCGATGTCGCCCATCATCCCGAGCTTGTGATAGACGACTCTCGCGGCGTTACCCGGCTGGTCTGATGTGGTGGGAAAGACGAGCATCGGCACGCCGGACAGGATGCACTCCTTCACCGTGCCGAGTCCGCCGTGATTAATCATCAGAGATGCCCTTTTCAGTATCTCCAGGTGCGGCGCCCAGTTGACGAGCAGTGTGTTGGGGGCCAGACCGTGAAACACGCTCGCCTCCATCTGTCTGCTGATTGCCATCACCAATTGCCACTCCGGCTTTGCGGCGAAAGCATCTATGACGGTCTGAAAAAATCTCTGGCCGTGCTTGAAGTTGGAGCTTTCGCTGCCGAGGGTGCAAAAAATAAGCGGCTTGTCCGCAGCAATCTGCTCCCACGGGAAGGAGGTGTCCGGCGACTGCCGGTCGCGCGCGAGTTCGACGGAAGAACCGATGTAGTGATAGTGGGACGGCGTGGCGCGGTGCGGGAAATCGAAATCCGGCGCGCAGACGATTAATTCCGGCAGCCCGAGTTCGGGAGAAAAGACCGTGTCATACCTGATGCACGTGCCGTCGTAGTTGACACGCTTCGCGATCTGGCGTGTCAATTGATCCACGTCTCGCTTCCCGTGCAGACGGCAGAGCGTGCCGTTGACGAGTTTGCCCCAGGCGTTCCGATACCACGCGGCGGCTATTTTCATCCTGAAGAAGGGGGTTTCGCCGGGGATGATGGTCGTCAGTAAGGGAGGGCGCAACGGCCCGCGCCTGCGCGGCAGCACGACGCTCAACATCGCAGCCGGGATACCGAGTTCGTAGGCTTTAAGGGCGACCATTGGCAGAAGCGCATCTACGATGAACAAGCTTGGATGAAACTCTTCGACGAACCGGCTGATGTCGTCTCCTATGGCGGGGAGATAGTTGTTGAAGGGTTTTCTGATCCCGGCTCTGTATTCCGCCTGCGCGTGTGGCGCGAGGATGATGACTTCGAAGCCGTGCGCACGAATGTGATCCGCAAAAGAATGACCGAGGTCTATCCAGTCGGGCATGCTCAAGTAGCAGACACGGTGTCCCCTGGCCTTAAGCCCATGCGCGAGCTTGAAGGTGGGGTTCAAGTGTCCCGTCTGAGACAGCATGCAAAAGGCGATGGTGGACAATCTCTTTCACTCAACCGAACGTCGTATGTCGGCGCGGTTCGTTCACTGGCGGCAGCCTTTTGAACGGAGCGCGGCAGCACACGGCGTAGGATAGTTAAAGTCCCAAAAGTAGGCGGTTGGAGGCCGAGAGGGCTAGCGGTTCGGCAGACGGCAACTGAGCCTGTAGCCTTTGCGAGTGAATCAGACTCTGCCGCAGAAGCTCGCAGATTTGCAGATACTCTCTCCAACCGGGGAAGAGGCTGAACGCAGCTTCTTCAAATTCTTCCGAGGGGTTTTCGACTCGTCTCCGAAGGAAGTCGTAGAGCTTAACCTGCGCGGGCGCGGCGATGGACACTTCGTCGAGTGGGACGGCGCTGTCGTTGTGCTTGAGGTTAGGCTTCACGCCCTGCGTCAGCATCTCGATGTCGCCGCGCCCCGCCGGAAGCCCGCATTGCTCGTCCAGAAAAGCGGTGAGACGCACACATTGTTCGCGAGGGTGCCGCAAAAGCTGCTCATATTCGATAAAGATCACGCGCCGGCTCTCTCGTGTGTGGTGGAGGGTCGAGAGCATATAGCTTTGCCAGAGCAGGAGCGACGCCGAGAGCGGGAGATGGAATCTTCTTTGCAAGGAGCGCGCGATATCCAGCGGGTGACGCACGGTGACGATATAAATGGGAGATGTCCAAAAGTTTTTCCAGAACGGCAGCACGAGTCCGAGCCGTGGGTCTTTCCAGAACCATATATTCGCCCGGGAGTTCATTGTTTGAAGCAGCCGCAAGGCTTCGTCGCGCAACGCAGGCTCGCGGGCGCGTTCGACCAGACGGTTGTTGTCCTCGTCCCCCGGAGGCACTAACCAGTTCGCAGCAACACCGGCCAACAACTCATCATTAAACCAGACCAGCGGCATGTACTCCCAGTAGCCCTGTTCATTCCATTCGTCCGCCGGCAGCAGTGATTGCTCCTCGCCTGCGTAGGCTCCCCACCTGTGGACCAACTCGGCCACCAGAGAAGTACCGCTGCGATGCATGCCCAAAACTATGATGACGTTTTCCAAAGCCGTTCTCCCTAAATCAGCAGCCATTCGCCCCCGCGCGGCGAAGCGCGATTTGATCCCGCCATCGAAGAGCCGCGACATTCACGCCGGCAGGCGTTTTTCAGGATTGAGCCGTTGCGAGGCAATCGGCCAGCCGACGCGCCAGCACGCGCACGTGCGGTTCACGAAATATTGAGAGGTGGTCGCCGGGCACCTCGTGGACTTCCACCCTCCCCGGCGCGATATTCTCCCAACCCAGGAACCAGTCGTAAATTCCTATCCCCCGTTGTACGGCGGCACGGAACAGCGTCACGCGTCCGGCGTAGGGCTGCGGCACATAAGTGCTCCAGGCTACCGAACTGGCCCGGAAAACTTTGAGCAGCCGCTGGAGGTCTTTCAGGCCGAAGCCGGGAGGAAACATATTCAGCGGTCGCCCCTGTTCGAGTATGTAGTGCGACTGTTCATCCGGCGTCATCCGCCGCAGGCGTTCGACCGGAAGCTTCATGTACTCGCTGAGCGCGGAGGCCAGCACCGTCGCGTCATCCACCTGTTCCATCACGTCGCGCGAGGGTCTGTGCTCGTCGTCGGCCAGCACGCTGTCGAAAATCGCCAGCAGGCCGATCTCTTCCCCCTGCCGTCGAAGCTGCTGCGCCATCTCGTAGGCGACCCGACCTCCCATTGACGCGCCCCCGATATAGTATGGGCCGTGCGGTTGCACGCCGCGAATGGCTTCGACATAGCGCGCGGCCATCTCCACGGCTTCTCTGATCGGCTCGATGTCATGTTCCAGTCCCGGCGCTTGCAACCCGTAGAAGGGTTGGTCGGTTCCCAGATGTCGTGCCAGCGGGGCAAAATGGAAGGCGAAGCCGATGGCGGCGTGAACACAGAAGAAGGGCGGACGCGAGCCGTGAGGCTGAAGCTCAAGCAACGGAGAGATGGGGGCCGGCTTCTCCTCTTCGCGCAGGACGTTGGCGAGCGTCTCGATGTCTATTCTGGGGAAGAACAGCGCTGCCGGGAGTTGCCGCCCGAAGCCCTTCTGAATCCTGCCGAGGATGATGATGGCGCGCAACGAATTGCCGCCGAGATCGAAGAAGTTGTCTTTAACCCCGATGGGGCGGACATTGATGGCATCCTCCCAAATTTGCGTGAGTTGTCGCTCAAGCTCGTCGCGCGGCGCGATGTACGACTGACGCACCTCCGAACGCTCGTCGCCGTGAGCGGGCAACGCCTTCCAATTAACTTTCCCGTTCAGTGTGCGCGGAATCTCTTCGAGCATCAGGAAGGCGGCGGGGATCATGTAGTCCGGCAGGTTGTCGCGCAAGTAGTCGCGCAGTTCCGGCACCTGCTTGCGAATCAGGAGTTCTCGCAGCGGGTTGTTGGCAAAACTGCTCAGGGGCGGCTCGTCGCCGGACCGGCTCGCGCCCGGAGCCTGCGCGCCCGCGCTCTCCCGTACAGTTCGGACGGCTGACGGACGGCTGAACTGTACGTCGTACTCGTCAGCCCGCCCGGAAGTTGACCAGCCGATCTTCACCGTGTAGCCGAGTTCAGACCCGACCGCCCAAAAGTCTTCCGGGTCCTGGCCGTGTTCGGAGAGCCTGCGGGTCAAGGCCGCCGACAGGTCGCCAGCCGTTTGCAAACCGTCGCGCTGTCTGAGCAGTTCCGCCGTTTTGACCGCCGACAGAAGACGCGCGTTGGGCACACCGCCGAGCGTTAATGCTTCCGTCTCTTTATCCTCCAACAACTGTCGCACGGAGGAGAGGGACAAGTTCTGCGCCTTCCAATCGAGCGCGGCGGAACGGGCGGCGGGCGTGTCGTCGCCGGTCCCGACGTGAAGAAGCGCGTCGTAGCGAAATCGCGTGAGTTCGTTGTGATGACGACCGCGCTTGAGTTGTATCTCCACGCGAGTGATGCGCGGTATGCGTCGTTTGAGCGCATCGAAGAAGGCGTGGTCGAGGCAGAGTTCTTTCTCCTCTCGCACGCGACGATGCACGTTGGCGGACAACTCGGCGAGGGGCAGAGATAAGGATGCGCCTTCGAGTTCGGCGGAGGCATAGAGGGCTTCCAGCAGCCGGAGGTGGCGCACGTCTCCGATGAAGATGAAACCTTCAGACTCGATCCTCTCGACGACCCTTTCCAGTAACCGCGCCAGATAATTTGCATCCGGGAAATACTGGACGACCGAGTTGAGCACGACCGCGTCGAAATTCTGATCGGCGAAGCCTTCGAAGTCGTGCGCCTCTCGATGCAGCAGCGTCACTTGCGAGAGAGCAGTCGCACTCGCGTCCAATTGCGACTTCGCGCGGCGCACCGCCGCAGATGATACGTCGGTTCCCACATAGCTGCGGCAATGCGGGGCGAGGCGCAGAAGCAATGCACCCGGCCCACAGCCGATCTCCAACACGCTGCGGGGCGTGTGGCGGAGAATGCGCTGCGCGGTCTGGTCCACCCAATCGCGCAGTTCCACCTGCGGGATAGCGCTGCCCGCAGACTCGCCCTTGCAAGACACGACGGGCAAGACCTCGCCGGTTGCACGCGAGGTTTCGCCGTAAGTGTCATCCCATTTAAGTCCCCAACGGGCGACTTGTTCGGCCTGTAATTCAGCCCGCGTCGTTTCTTCGCGTAGCTCCAGATAGCGGGCATCGGGAACAACGTAGGCGATCAACTGCTTGTCCGCCCCTTCGCTCTCCGTAGCCCGAACGACGGCCTGACGCACCGCCTCGTGCTTGACCAAAACATTCTCAATCTCACCCAACTCAATGCGATAGCCCCTGATCTTCACCTGCGCGTCGGCGCGCGCGATATATTCTATGTTGCCGTCCTCTAAATAACGCGCCACGTCTCCGGTGTGGTAGAGCCTCGCACCCGGCGTCTGGCTGAAGGGATGCGGGATGAACTTCTCGGCTGTCAACTCCGGGCGTGACAGGTAGCCGCGCGCCAGCCCGCTCCCACTTATGTAGAGTTCGCCAGCCGCCCCTACCGGCACGGGTCGCAAATTCCGGTCGAGCAGATAAACCTGCGCATTGGCAATGGGGCGTCCAATCGGAATTGCGCCCGCGAGCGGGGCTTCCGATGGAATTTCATAAGCGCAGGAACCGACGGTTGCCTCCGTCGGCCCGTAGTGGTTGAAGAGTCGCATGGCGGGCGCATGTGCGCGCCAGAAGGCGAGACTCTCGCCCCGCAACGCTTCACCGCCGACGACGAGCGCCTTCGCGCGCATGATCTCTTCCCAGTCTTGCAGGTAACTCTTGAGCGCCTCAAGGTGAGTCGGCGTGATCTTCACGAGACTGAAATCCCGTCCGCTCGACAAGGCGTCGCCAAGCGCCTCGACGCCCTCGCCTTCCGGCAGCATCGTCACGGTGCGACCCACCAGCAAGGGGGGCAGCAACGCCGTAACTATTAAGTCGAAGCTGATAGAAGAATGGACCGGGGCGCCGCAGCCCTCTTCCACCTTGAAGGTTTGCACGCACCAGTGCAGATAGTTGGCGAGCGCGCCGTGAGAAATCATCACGCCTTTCTGTCTGCCCGTGGAGCCGGAGGTGTAGATGACGTAAGCCAGATTCTCCACTCCCGCCCACGCCTCCGGTTCCCACTCCTCCTGCTCCGCAATCGCTTCCCACTCTCCATCCACACACACC
>WUUC01207175.1_pt1 | contig 24816 bp, 10 predicted proteins | sample 6278441 | NCBI WGS metagenome assembly WUUC01 (sample SAMN13675441, study PRJNA597444) | soil metagenome | isolation source: soil | place: USA: Washington | collected 2017-10 | reverse complement strand
GCGGCAGCATTGCGTCAATGGGCAGATAGGCCGCGCCCGCTTCGAGTATGCCGAGGGCGGCCACGACTTGTTCCCAGCCTTTTCTCATCACCACGGCGACGAGTTGGTTGGGCCGCACGCCCTGTTGTCGCAGGCGTCGTGCGAGGCGTGTGGCCCGGCGTTGCACCTCTGAATATGAGAGCGTGCGCGTGAGCGTGATGATGGCGGGGTGGTCGGGACGCTCGGCTGCTTGTCGGTAGAAGGCGGTGTGGAGCAACCCTGTAGGAAGTGGGGCGGCGGTGGCGTTAGCCTGAGCGTGGCGTTGGCGTTGGGTTGGGGGGAGGAGCCATTGGCGGGAGCGTTCCTGCCAGACCGATTCGTCGTCGGCCAGCCCGTGAAGGAGCCGCTCGTAGGCGGCGGACATCTCTTCCAAGACTCCTTCGGGGAAGAGTTCTGCGACGGTGTCCCAGCCGTAGACCAATGCGCCGCCTTGCTCGGAGACGCCGTGGTCCAGATAGACCTGTGGCGTCTGGCTGATGCCATAACGCATCTCGTCCTGCCATGCGGCGAGAAACTCGTCCCGTCCTCCGCGTTCGTCGAACAAGGTGCTGGTGAGGACGACGGGCATCAGCGCTCTCGTCGCGCCGCCGCTGCGACGGTTTAGTTCTCGTAGGACCTGTACGCCGCTGTAATAGGCGTGGTCCATGTCCGTCCATAGTTGCTTCTGAATGCGGCGTGCGCGCATCAGGAAAGAGTCTGTCGCCTGCGTATCAATCGTCAGCAGCACGAGCGAGGTGAAGTCGCCCGCGATCTGGCTGACCTGCGGATGCAGCGGGAGACGATTAAAGAGCGTGAGATTGATGGTGAAGCGTTGGCTACGACTCCACATGCCGAGGATTTCCGCATAGGCCGCGCACATGAGGCCGGAGGGCGTTAAGCCTGCCTGTGCCGCGCGCGTTTTGAGGCGCAGCCAGATTTCGGGGTCCAGACGATTGCGCCAGCGTACGAAGTGCGGCTGCGTGATGGAGGCCGGGTCGCGCGCGAGCGGAAGTTGCGGCGCGGGCGGAAAGTCGTCGAGCCGGTTCAGCCAGTATTGCTCGGAACGCTTGTAAGTGTCCGTCTGTCTCAACTCGCGCTCGGCCAGAACGTAATCGCGGAACGACAGTTCGAGCGGCGGCAACTCCGCTTGCGGATTGTGATAGAAGTAGAGCAACTCGCGCCCTAGTATGCGACGGCTCCAGGCGTCGCAGATGAGCGCGTCAACGCTGATGTGAATCAGGAAACGCTCTTCGTCCAGCCTTGAAGCGAGCACTTCGAAGAAAGGCCAAACGTCGAGCGGCAGGACTTGATGAGAGAGCCTCTGTCGAATCGCCTGAAGGCGTTCGACAGAGACTTGCGGGTCGTCGCTGCGCAGGTCTTGAAACTCGATCTTGTAAAACGGCACTTCTTCCAGAATTTGCTGCTGGCCGTCGGAGCGCACGACGATGCGCAGAGTGTCGTGGCGATTGATGAGCCGTTGGAAGGCTGCGTTCAAACGTTCGAGATCGAGGTCGCGGAATTCAAACTCCGAATAGTTGTGCGTGGCGATCTGTCCCAATTCGAAGTTGCTGCTGCGGCCTACCCAGTAAGCCTGCTGAACGTCCGTTAAAGGAAACGGTTGGTGTCGCGCGGCGGGGTCGGGAGTGATGGAAGGCAACGCCACGAGCGGCAAGCGTTCGCCCTCCGGCGACTCGCGCAGAAGTTCTATAGCCTCGGCCAGCCCCGCGATGGTGGGCGCTTCGAATAGGTTGCGCAGCGGCACGTCCAGACCGAAGACGTGGCGCACCTCCATCATCAATTCGATGGCGAGCAGCGAATGGCCGCCGAGTTCGAAAAAATTATCGTGGATGCTGACGGCGTCAATGCCGAGCACTTTCGCCCACGTCTCGCTCAACAATTCTTCCACGCCCGTGCGCGGCGCGACGAAATCACGCGCGTCCGCACGCGCCGCGCTCGACGCGGGCGGCAACGCTTTCAGATCAACTTTGCCGTTTGGAGTCAGCGGAAGTTTTTTCAGAAAGACGAAGGCCGAAGGAATCAGCACGACCGGAAGCTGCGTGTTGAGATACGCCCTCAAAGCCGGGACGCTCAACTCGGCCTCGCCGTTTGAAACCACGTAGGCCGTGAGCGCGTACTGGCCGGACTCGTCTTTCTGCGCCGTCACGACGCACGAATCAATCTGCGGGTGATTGCGCAGCACGGCTGTCACTTCGTCCGGCTGTATGCGCACGCCCCGAATCTTTATCTGATGATCGAGACGCCCGACGATTTCGAGCGAACCGTCGAGGCGAAAACGTCCCGAGTCTCCGGTGCGATAAAGCAGGTCGTGCGCGTCAGCGCGAAACGGGTTCGGGACGAATTTTTTCGTCGTCTCTTCCGTGTCGTTGATGTAACCGAGCGTGCGAAACGGTGTGCGGATGACGATTTCGCCGAGTTCACTCGGTCCGCAGAGGCGATTCCCGTTTCCGAGGACGAGCGCCTGCGTCTGGGGCAGCGGCCCGCCGATGGGCTGCGTCTGCGGCAACACGCCGGGTCCGGGAGGCACAACGTAGAAACATTTGGCAAGCGTGGTCTCGGTCGGGCCGTAGAGATTGACGAGCGTGATTGTGCCGCCGTAGGTCTTGCGCCAGTTGTGCACGAGCGCGTCAGAGAGAGGCTCGCCCGCGAAGAAGACGTAGCGTAGCGAAGGCAACGCCAGTTCGTGCGGCGCGCCCGCGAGCCACGATTGCGCGATGGAAGGAGTCGTGTGCGTAAAAGTGATTCGTTCCTGTTCAAGCCACGGCAGGATGCGGTCGGCGGCGAGGTCTTCCGTGTCGTCGGGCAGGCAGAGCGTCGCGCCGCTGCACAGGGGCGTGAACACGTCGCGCAGAACCACGTCGAAAGAGAGACCCGTGAGTTGCGCTGAGCGGTCCTGCGGTCCGAGTTCGAAAGCGTTTCGCTGCCAGGTGACGAAATGGCCCAAGCCTTGATGCCAGCCGAGCACGCCCTTCGGGACAGACGTTGTGCCGGAGGTGAAGAAAACGTAGGCCGGGTCGGACGGTGAGATTTGCGGCAGTTGAAACGCATCGCCGCGCCGTTTCTCTGGCCGCTCGCGCACCTCTCCGGTTTCATCCGAGACGTGCAGGCGGAGCGTCAGCGAAGCGTCTTCAAGCAGATCATGCTCTTCAACTTCGACGCCGACGCCGCAGACTAAAGCCTTCGCCCGCGCCTCTTCAAGCATCATACGGCGACGCCCTGCGGGAAGTTTGCGGTCGAGTAGAAGCAGCACGCCGCCGCTCATCAAGACTCCGAGCATCGCGGCGACCAGACCGAAACTCCGACGCCCTTCGACGGCGACGGTCGTGCCGCGTTCGATGCCGCCTTCAATGAGCGCGCCTGCGATCTCTCGCGCTCGTCGCTCAAGTTCCACGTAAGACATAGAGCGTGCGCCCTGCTTGAGCGCCGCGTGTTCGGGCGCGGCGGCGACGCGTTCGCGAAACTGTTCTGTGACGGGCGCGTAGACGGGTTCTTCGAGCGGCGCAGACGGATCGGGAAAACGCTCAAGCATGCCCGGCGGGAGCAGCGAATAACTTTCGATGGGGCGCGCGGGGTCGGCCACGGCCTGTTCGATCAGGAAGCGAAACTGTTCGAGCATTGACTCGATGCGTTCGGGCGCGAACAGTTCGGTCTGGTAGAGAAACCTGATGAAGAATTGCCCTTCGGTCTCGTTGATATAGACGGTGATGTGAAACTTTGAGACAGGCTCGTGTAGATCAACGCGGCTGATGCTCAAACCCGGCAAGACGAGCGGGGTCACGGGCAAGTTATTGTAGTTAATCAGCACGTCGAAGAAGGGCGTGCGGCGCACGTTTCTTTCGGGTTGGAGTTCTTCGATTAATTTTTCGAAAGGCAGGTCCTGGTTGGCGTATGCGCCGACGGCGGCCTTGTTCAAACGCTTCAACAACTCCTGAAAACTCGGGTTGCCGGAAAGGTCCGTGCGCAGAATCAGGACGTTGACGAAAAACCCTATCAGTCCTTCGAGGTCAATGTGATTGCGACCGGCGACAGGCACGCTGAGCGCGATGTCCGTCTGGCCGTTGTAGCGGTTCATCAATATCTTGAAGACCGCGATGAGGACCACGAACGGCGTGACGCCCTGCGCCTGGCTCAAAGCCTTGACGGCTTCCGAGCACGATTTCGAGAGAGTGATCGAGCGGTTTGCGCCTTCGAAGGTTTCGACCGCCGAGTATGGTCTGTCCGTCGGCAGGTCCAGATGATGAATGCTGTCTCTGACCTGTTCTTTCCAGAACTCCAACTGCGCCTGGAGCACTTCGCCTTGCAGCGTCTTTCTCTGCCATTCGCCGTAATCGGTGTATTGCAGGCGCAGTTCCGGCAGCGGCGAGGGCTGCCCCTTGATGAAGGCTTCGTAGACCGTCGCGATCTCGTTGGTGAACACCCAGACGGACCATCCGTCGGAGATAATCTGATGCATCGTGACGAAGACGTAATACTCTTCGGCTCCGAGTTTGACGAGTTTGAATCTCAACAAAGGACCGGCGGCGAGATCGAACGGCTCGCGGCTCTCGATGGTCGCAAGCCTCGCCACCTCCTGCAATTTCTCTTCTTCGGGTAGTTCTTGCAGGTCTATGAGCGGCAGTGTGATGCGCAACTCCGGCGCGATGACCTGCACTGGCTTGCGGTCGCACGTCGAGAAAGTGGTGCGCAGAGACTCGTGCCTGCCGACCACTTCGTTGACCGTCGCTTCGAGCACTTCGAGATCAACCTGCCCGCGAAAATGGAGTTGACCGTGTTCGTTGTAGAGGCAGGTGCCCGGCTGCAACTGGTCTATGAACCACATCCGCTGCTGTGCGAACGACATCGGGAAGACGCTCTGGTCCGGGCGGCGCGAGATCGGTTCGATGGGCGACAGATGCGTCTTCTGCGTCTTCTTCTGAGCTTTCTTCTCCCGCAGCATTTGCTCTAGGAGCTTGCGCTGCATGGGCGATAAAGCTTCGATGCGAGTGTTAGTCTTGCTCATTGACGCTCTCCAAATACTGTCCTCATGCGGCTCTTGCTCTGCCCGCGCCCCCGTGCTCGAACCTGTGCAGGCTATGAATAAAGACGGTCTCGAATCTCCTCGTCAGACAACTTCTCCAACTCGTCCAGCAGCCCGGCCAACTCTTCTTCATCTTCCGACACGTCCTGTAGGGATTTGACGACCTCGGCCATCCCGGCCACGGTCGGCGACTCGAAGAGAGCCGAGAGCGGCAGTTCAACTTCAAACTCCATGCGCGTTCTGGAAACGACCTGCGTGGCTAAAAGCGAGTGGCCTCCGAGTTCGAAGAAGTTGTCGTTGACGCCGATGGGATGGCGTTGCAAGACCTTCTCCCAGACCTGCGCCAACTGCGCTTCTACTTCGTCGCGCGGCGCAACGTATGCGCGCTCCTCCGCGAGCATGGCGATGTCGGGCGAAGGCAGTGCGCGGCGATCAATCTTGCCGCTCGGCGTGAGCGGCAGAAATTCCAGCACGACGAAGGCGGACGGAATCATGTAGTCGGGGAGTTTGAGTTTGAGCATTTCGCGCAACTCCCCTGCGGTCGGCGCGTTCGCTCCTTCGGGGACGATGTATGCCACGAGACGCGTCTCGCCGAGCGAGTCGGGGCTGGCGATGACCATCGCATCGCGCAGAGCCGTGTGTGCGCGAAGCGCGGCTTCCACGTCGCCAAGCTCGATGCGAAAACCGCGCACCTTCACCTGCTCGTCCGTGCGTCCTATGAAGATGATGTTGCCGTCCGGCAGATAACTCGCAAGGTCTCCGGTGCCGTAGAGACGCGCGCCGGGCGAGCCGCCGAACGGATCGGGAATGAACTTTTCAGCCGTCAAGTCGGGCCGGTTGAAGTAGCCGCGCGCTAAACTCTGGCCGCCGATGTAGAGTTCGCCGGGCACGCCCGAGGGCACGGGTTGAAGTTGCTTGTCGAGCAGGTAAATCTGCGTGTTTGAGATCGGGCGGCCAATGGGCGGAGCCTCCGTCGAATCCGGTCTGACGGGCACGGCGACCGCGCTCGCGACGACAGTGTTCTCCGTCGGGCCGTAATGATTGACAAGCGTGAAGTCTGTCGGCTGCGACGGGTAGCGGTGCAGTTTGTCTCCGCCGGTCAGCATGTAACGGAGCGGCGTCTGTTCCGGCCAGGGCAGTGCGAGGCAGGCTTCGGCCAGCGGCGTCGGGATGAAACTGATCGTAATTCGCTCTTCGACGAGCCACCTCTGCAAATCTTCAGGGGAGAGGCGCGTCATCTCGTCCGGCAGATAGAGCGACGCGCCGGAGATGAGCGTGGGCCAGATTTCCCACACGGAAGCGTCGAAGCCTGTGCCCGCCAACTGCGTCGTGCGGTCGGACGGACTCAACTCGTAAACTTGACGATGCCAGTTGACCAAATTGAGCAGGCCGCGATAGGGCACGCCCACGCCCTTCGCCCTGCCCGTCGAGCCTGAAGTGAAGATCAGATACGCAAGATTGTCCGGCAGCACGCGTATACCGGGGTTCGAATCGCTCTCGCGTGCGATCAACTCACGGTCGTCGTCTATGCAGACCAACTTCCCGCCGCTTGGTTGCGACAGGCGTTCGGCGTGCTGCCTTTCGGTCAAGAGCACGGAAAGCTGCGCGTCCTCGATCATGCCCGCCAGTCGCTCCGAAGGATAGGCCGGGTCCAAAGGAACATAAGCGGCTCCCGCTTTGAGCACCCCTAGAAGGCTCACAACCATCTCCGCAGAGCGCGACATGCAGATGCCCACACGCCCTTCCACCCCGCTCCCCATGCGCCGCAGGAAATGCGCCACCTGATTAGCGCGCCGGTTCATCTCCCGGTAGCTCAGACGCTGCTCTCCGCAGACCAACGCGTCGGCTTCCGGTTGACGCTCGGCCTGCGCCTCTATCAATTCCGCGACGCTCTGTTCCAACTCGTAAGCGGCGGCCGTGTCGTTCCACTCGAAGAGCAACTGTCGTCTCTCCGCAGCGGAGAGCGGGCTGAAATCAACGTGAGGTTCGGAGGGCTGCGCAGACATCGCGGCCAGCGCGCGCAGGTAATAATCGGCGTAGGCTTCGATCTGCTCACGCGGAAATTCGCTCGCGGTGTAGTCGAGCGCGAGCGTGATGTCTGCCGTCAAGTGATCAATGTTGAACTGTATGGTCAGCGGGAAGTAAGTCTGTTCGGAGGCGTCACCTTCAAGAATCTCCATCCCCGCAAACTCTGCGATGCGTTGATAGGCGTGGAAGTGCGTGAAGTTTAAGACCGACTCGAAGAAGGATTGTCGTCCGTGCCTGCGCTGCAACTCCGCGATTGGATAGCGGCGATAAGGAAGCAGCGAACGCTCCACGTCGAACACCTGCTGAGCCAACTCGCTCCACGTCTGCGTGGAGAGACGAACGCGGAACGGCAGCGCGTTCAAATGCGTGCCGAGCACTTTGTCTCCGTCCGCTCTTTCAGCGCGCCCGTTTGAGATGAGACCCGTCAAGACATCTTGATGCCCGAGCAGGCAACTCATAACTTTGACGTGCGCGGCGAGCAAGACGCTTTTAACCGGCACTGCGGCGGCGTGCGCCAACAGTCGAAGTCCCTTCGAAACTTCCGTCGGCACGACGCGCTGTACACGATGTATGCCCTCGACCGTTCCGGCTTCATTCGACAGAGGCCAGCGCGGCAGTTTGTTCGGCGCGCACTCGCTGAGCGTGCTGTCCCAGTATTGCTGGCACGCTTCGGAAGCGAGCGCTTCCCTTTCGAGTGCGACGAAATCGCGGAACGAGGCGGCGAGCGGCGGGGCTGCGGGAATCGCGCCCGCTTCGAGCAGCGCGCCATAAGTGCGCAAGAGTTCGGAGAGGAAAGAGGCCACGCTCCAACCGTCAAAAAGCGGGTCGCTCAGTGTGACGTGAAAAGTTTCGTCCGTGCTCCGGTGGATACTGATGCGCGCAAAGGGCGGGCTTGACCAGTCGAACTTTTTCTTCTTCTCTTGCGCCACCCATCCCAAAACGACAGACGCCTGCTCATTCGTCGTGAGTTGTCGCACGTCGAACACTTCCAGAGGGATCGAAGCCGACGCGTGGACCAACTGAAGCGGCTCGCTGTAGGCGTCCATCGAAAAAGAGGTGCGCAGGATCGGATGGCGCGCGACGACGTATCGCAACGCCTCCGCGAAGGCTTCCCTGTCGAAACGCGCGCGCACGTGCACACGCGTCACGTAGACCTCATAGTCCGCACCGTACTCGCTGTGAAAGACCAAACCCTGCTGCAAAAAGCTCATCGGGTAAGCGTCTTCCAGTTCCTCGGGGAGTTGCGCGCGGTCCTGCTCCGAGATGAGTGCGAAAGATTCCGGGGTTTGTGCGGCGTGCGAGCCTTCAAGCTCTTCGGCGCAATGCTGTGTTAACAGGCGTACGGTTTGATACTGAAAAATCTTATCAATGCTGATGCTCAGCCCCGCCTGTCGCGCGCCGGCGACGACTTCGATGCTGCGTATCGAGTCGCCGCCGATGCTGAAAAAGTTGTCGTCAATGCCTACCGAGTCGAGTCCTAAGACCTGCGCCCAGATGCTCGTGAGAATCTCCTGCTCGGTCGTGAAGGGCGGCACGTACTCGCTCTCCGAGGCGGGACGCACGACGTTCGGGGGCGGCAACGCTTTGCGGTCCAATTTTCCGCTCGGCGTCAACGGCAAACTCTCAAGTGCGATGAAGAAACTCGGAACCATGTAGGGCGGCAGCCGCTTCAACGCAAACTCACGCAGGCGCACGGGCAGCGGTCGCGCCTGCGCATCCCACACGACGTAAGCGATAAGCTGCCGGTCGTGCGCGGAAGATTCATAGGTGACGACGGCAACGTCGCTGACATCCGCATGCTGTCTGAGCACCGACTCGACCTCGCCGAGTTCGATACGGTTGCCGCGAATCTTCACCTGATGATCTATGCGCCCCAGAAACTCGATCACTCCGTCAGGGCGATAGCGCGCCAGATCGCCCGTGCGATAAAGCCTCGCGCCCGGCGCATCTCCGAACGGGTTCGGGATGAAAGTTTCGGCGGTCAACTCCGCGCGTTTGAGATAGCCGCGCGCCAGCCCGCGCCCCGCGATATACAACTCGCCGGGCACACCCGGCGGCACTGGATTGAGCCGCTCGTCGAGCAGGTAAATCTGCGTGTTGGCGATGGGGCGGCCAATGGGAACGCCCGGCGACGCCGCGTGCTCCTTCTCGCAACGCCAGAAGGTCACGTCAACAGATGCTTCGGTCGGCCCGTACAAATTTTCCAGATCGGCGTCGAAGCGTTCGAAGAAACGCTCTTGAAGCGTGGCCGAAAGCGCCTCGCCGCTGCACACGACGAGTCTCAAACTCTCATTCTTCGCCGCGTCTTCCGCTTCCAGAAACATTCGCAGCATCGAAGGCACGAAATGGACGACGCTGACTTCGTGCTCGCGGATTAATTGAGAGAGACGCTCGGGGTCTGTGTGCGCTTGCGGCGGTGCGACGACCAGACGCGCGCCCGCCATGAGCGGCCAGAACAACTCCCAGACCGACACGTCGAAAGTGAGCGGCGTCTTTTGCAAAACGGCGTCGTGCGGCGTGAGTTGGTAAGCGTCCTGCATCCAGAGCAGGCGGTTAGTGATTCCGCTGTGAGGAATCATCACGCCTTTCGGGCGTCCGGTTGAACCGGACGTGTAGATGACGTAGGCGAGATTGTCCGCGCCGCATGTCTCGGGCCGTTCGTCGTCGTCGCCCGCATCCCCGGACGTAGGCCGCCACTCGGAAAGGTTCACTTCAATCGCTTGAGGCGCGGACAGTAGAGCGGCGGTCGGCGCGTGAGTCAACAACACGCGCGCGGCGGCGTCTTCGAGCATGAATGAGAGACGTTCGATGGGATGCGCGGGGTCCAGAGGCAAGTATGCGCCGCCCGCTTTGAGTATGCCGAGCAGCCCGACCATCATTTCCGTAGAGCGTTCGACGCAGATGCCGACGACTTCATCCGGCCTGACGCCGAGCCAGCGCAAATGCTTCGCGAGCGCGTCCGCGCGTTCGTTCAACTCGCCGTAAGTGAGACGCTCCTGCCCGAACTCGACGGCTGTTGCGTTGGGTGTCTTCACAACCTGTTGCTCTATCAGGCGATGCAGCGGGAGGTCTCGCGGGTAGTCAACTTCGGTCGCGTTCCAGTCAGCCAAAATCTCTCGACGCTCGGGTGCGCTCAAGAGCGGCAGGTCGGCTATAGACTGTTGCGGGCGTGCGACGATGCCCGCGAGAAGCGTCTGAAAGTGCGAGATCAATCTCTCGACGGTGGCAACGTCGAAGAGGTCCGTGTTGTACTCCAAAGCCGCGCCGAGTCCGTCTTCGATTTCGGCCACGATGAGCGTGAGATCAAACTGGACCGCGCGCGTCTCCAAAGCTATCGAGCGACAGGAGAGGCCGCCGAGTTCGAGCGGCGCGCCGTCTACGTTGAGCGCGAGCACGGCCAACTCGTCCGCCTTAAAGAGCGTACGCTGCATGACGAGCATCGCCTGAAAGATCGGAGAGCGGTTCGCTTCGCGCTCCGGTTGCAAACGTTCCACGATCAAGTCGAACGGGTAATCATGATGTTGCAAAGCTCCGCGCACCGTCCGCTGCACGGCGCGCAGCAGTTCCGTGAAACTCGGACGACCGGAGAAGCGCGTGCGCAACGGGACGGGGTTGACGAAATAGCCGACCAGATCGCCCAACTCGGGAAGGTTTCGCTCCGTCACAGGCGAGCCGACGATGACCTCTTCCTGTTTCGTGTAGTGATGCAGTAGAACTTGAAAGGCCGCGAGCAGGCCGACGTAGAGAGTCGCGCCGTGCTCCGCGCAGAGTTGACGCAGGCCGCGCGTGAGTCCTGCGTCGAGCCTGAAACGCAGTGAAGAACCGTTGAAGCCTTGAGTTGCGGGGCGCGGTCTGTCGGTCGGCAGATTCAGCGCGGGCAGTTCGCCGCTCAACTGCTCCATCCAGTAAGACTCTAGACGCTCGCTGCGCTCGTCGCGCAACATGCGCTGTTGCCAGTGGACGTAGTCCGTATAACAGAGAGCGGGAGGCGCAAGCGACGCTTCCCGACCGGCGACCTCTGCCGCGTAGAGCAACCCGAGTTCGCGGAAGATGACGGCGAGCGACCAGAGGTCTGCGATGATGTGATGAAGCGTGAGCAGAAGAATCTGTTCGGATGCAGACTTTCTGAACAGGTGCAGGCGGAGCAGCGGCCCGCGCTCAAGGTCGAAGGGGCGGTGCGCCTCTTCCGTCAGACGTTCGCGTATGCGCGCGTCGCTCCACGCAGAGACATCTTCCTCTTGCCAGCCGGGAGCCATCTGTTCGGAGACGTGCTGCACGGGTTCCGAACCTTGAAACATGAAGGTGGTGCGCAAAGCCGCGTGACGCATGACCAATTTGTCGAGCGCACGCGAGAGGGCTTCGGCGTCGAGCGCGTCGTCAATTTTGATGGCGCGCGCGATGTGATAGGCAGTGCTGTGCGGCGCGAGTTGGTGCAGGAACCAGAGCGAGCGTTGGCCGTGCGAAACCGGGTGCGTGCTCACGTCTCGATCTATCGGGGCGATGGCCGGAGCGGGACACGCCGCGCCCTCTATGCGCTCGGACACAAGCGCGGCGATGTCTGCGACGCTCGCGCCTTCCAACAGGCTCGTGACTTCAATCTCCACGCCAAGTTCGACTTCGATCCGGTTCTTGAGATCAACGGCCATCAAGGAGTCGAGGCCGAGCGCGGTGAGCGCGCGGTGCGACTCAACTTTCGCGGGAGGAACGCCGAGCGCGCGTGCTGCGTGTGCGCGCAGCGCGGCGATCAAAGAGTCTTGACGCTCGCGCGTCGAGAGCGTCAAAAGCGTTTCGCGGTCTATGAACGGCTCGCTCTCTTCGTTAGTTGAAGCCTCTTCCAGAATGCTGCTGCCGACCACTTCGAGCGCGTTCGTGAGGAAGCGAATCTTGCAGGCGTGACGCTGGAGTTTGCCGCTCGAAGTTTTGGGGATCGTGCCGTGACGGATAAGGACAATTGCATGGACGCTGATCTCGTGTTCCTGCGCGACCGCCTGTCGCACAGCCGACGTGACTTCTTCCACATCCAACGCGCGGTGCGAACGCGTCACCTCCTGCACGATGACGAGGCGTTCTTCTCCTTCAACGTCAATCGAGAAGGCCGCCCCGCAGCTTGGACGCAGAGACGGGTGGCTCTGCTCAACCGTCATCTCTATGTCCTGCGGGTGGTGATTGCGCCCGCGAATGATGATCAGGTCTTTGAGTCTGCCGACGATAAACAACTCGCCTTCGTGTTCAAAACCCAGATCGCCAGTACGCAAGAACGAGACCGCCGCGTCGTCTGCCAGACGCGCGCGAAACGTCTGCTCAGACTCTTCAGGCCGGTTCCAATACCCTTGCGCGACGCTGCCGCCGCAGACCCAAATCTCACCGACGACGCCCGGCGCGCACGGATTCAGCGTCTCCGTATCAACGACGGCGATCTGTTGGTCGGCCAACGTCTGCCCGCAACCGACGAGCGTGCGCAGCGGGCGCGCCTCTTCATCGTCCGCCACGGCTTCGCCCTTTTCCAGCGCGCCCGCGCTAAAGCTGCGCATCACGGGTTCGGCCTGCTTCGCTCCGCCCGAGACGATGAGCGAGGCTTCGGCCAACCCGTAGCAAGGATAAAAGGCCGTGCGCTTGAAACCGCAGGATTCGAAGGTCGCGGAAAAGCGTTCGAGTGTTTGTGAGCGAATCGGCTCCGCGCCGTTGAAGGCCACCTGCCAACTGCTGAGGTCGAGCGTTTCGCGTTCGGCGTCTGTAATTTTTCGGACGCAGAGGTCGTAAGCGAAGTTAGGGCCGCCGCTCGTCGTGGCTTGATAAGTCGAGATGGCCTTGAGCCACCTGAGCGGGCGTTGCAGGAAAGAGATCGGAGACATCAAAACACAACGCGCGCCCACGTAGATCGGGTGCAGCATGTTGCCGACCAATCCCATGTCGTGAAACATCGGCAGCCAGCCGACGATGGTCGAGGCTTCGTCCAGTTGGAACGCTTGCCGCATCAACCGCTGGTTGTGCATGAGATTGACGTGGCTGACCATCACCCCTTTCGCAGTGCCCGTCGTGCCCGAGGTGTATTGAAGGAAGGCCAGAGTTTGATCATCTACCGGGAGCGGTTCGGGGTCGGGAGGCGCATCGTCGCTCAAAGCGGCGGTGGCGATCCACTTGATGTCGCGGAAGGCCACTTCCTGCGTCAGCCTGTGGGTGCTGTTGGCCGAGAGGTTCGTGGGCGTGAGGGCGACGGATGGCCTGGCGTCTCTCGCGATGGCTTCCAGCCTGACGTAGCTGCGATTGAGTCGCGTCATGCGCGGCTGATAAGCCGGGACGGCGATGACGCCCGCGTAGAGACAACCGAAAAAGGCTGCGATGTATTCGAGGCTGGCCGGATAGAGCAGGAGCGCGCGGTCGCCCGGCTCGCACTCCTGACGCAATAAAGCCGCGATGCGGCGTGCGCGCAGGTCTAATTCCCGATAGGTTAAATGAGAAGCGAGGTCTTCGCCGTTGTCGAGAAAAGTGTAGGCGAGATCGTCGGGCTGGTGAGTAGCCCGCCATCTTAAGAGGTCGCCAAATGTCGCGGCTTCAGGAACTAATCCAAACCGACTCTTCATGAGTCTCCTTGCAGACCGGCCTCTGCCCATTCCTCACTAGTCGGGAGGTTAGGAGTCGTGGGCTGGGAACCGGCAGTTACTTATGGTGAGAAAGCAACGGTCAGTCTGACTCTTACAAAGACATGCTTAACTTTACTTTTATTTATTTACTGAGAGGTGTACTCACGGAATGTTACTTCAGCTTCTGTTCTCTTGAATTTCACTGCCATGTCGAGCGGCGTCTGACCGCCGCTGTCCTTAATATCGGGGCGCGCCCCATGAGAAAGCAGCCAGACGCAAACCTCCGGGCTGTTTGCGAAGACCGCGCCGTGCAGCGCGCTGATGATGCCGTCGCCCGCGTTCAGGTCCGCGCCGTGTCTGGCTAACAATTCGACCATCTCAAGCGAGCCGCCCATGCCCGCGTAGAACATCAGAGGAATGTTGTGCGCGCCGCTGGCGTTCAACAGCGCGGGGTCCGTGGCAAGCATCTCCTCAACTTTCCCGGTCATGCCGAGCAGAGCAGCCGTGCAAATGTCGAGCGGCGCACCCGACTCCAACAAGTATGAAGCGATCTTCTTCTGGCCCGTGTGCGACGCCGCTTGAATGGCAGTTTCGTTGTCGGCAGTGCTTTTATTGAGCACCGCAGGATACTTTTCCAGCAGCGACTTGACGGCGTCCAGGTTTCCGTGAGCCGCGCCGACAAACTGGTTGACTATCTCGGAAGGGACTTCCCCGCTTGTTTCCATTCAAGTGCCTCCTCGCCGTTTTCGCTCGTCGGGAAAACGGTCTTCAAGATGAGTTGAAGTATGAAACCTGTTTCGTTTTGTAAAGTTAATTCTGCGAAAAGATGAAGCGCCCACGGCACTGCGGGTTGAACAGTAGAAGAAAGGGCGCTCTTTAAAACTCTCGAACGGGAAATCCGAAAAACACCTGAGAGATTATTTCACGACAGGCTTTAAGTCGTCGTTATTCGACCACAGGAGTAACGCTTTAGGGCCTGGACTCTTTAAAGTTGTTCAGTATTAATGAAGGACGTAAAGCGATTATTCTTTACGGGTTCGGAAAACATCTCTCACGGCGCGAAGGGAGTGTAATGCATTTTCCAAACGCATTCAAGAATTAAAATAGACGCCCGCTCCTTCTTTCAAAAAGCGTCCGAGTCGCGGCCACGACCGCGAACCTTGCCGGCGACTCTGGACAATTCGAACATGACGGCGTTAAGAAGTCGTCGCTCGGAACGTCTGTTGCGCGCGTCAGGCTAAAGTTCTTTAGCCTGCAAGTGAAATGTGTTATAAGGCAGCGGGTTTGACGAGCACTGGGGTCTGCCTCATCAGCCGCTCTCGCTTGACTCAACTCTCCAAGCGAGGCCGGTGCGGCTCGGAGTCCGAGCAAATAATCTATAAAAGCAATACACATCAATGCTGTCGGGGAAAATTGCGCTATGCTCATGGCCCTCACACGCGGTGTTAGTTCGAGCGTCGGAAATTGTCAACTGACTTTCCTTGAACGCGAATGCATTGACACGTCCAAAGCCGTCGAACAGCATCAGGCTTTTCTACGCTGTCTCGAACGGATGAACGTCCAAACCATTCCGCTCCGGGAGATAGATGAATTGCCCGACGCCGTCTTCGTCGCAGACCCCGCCGTCGTCGTGGACGAACTCGCCATCATCGCGCGCATGGGAACACCCGGCAGGCAGCCCGAGGTCGAGAGCGTGGCCGCCGCGCTCTCCGAGTTTTTCCCGCTCCGATTTATCGAGCCGCCGGGAATACTCGAAGGCGGAGATGTGATACGCATCGGCCGGACGCTCTACATAGGGTTATCGGGGCGCACGAATCGAGAAGGCGTCGCCCAACTCGCGCGCTTTCTCAAACCGTTCGACTATCAGGTAAAGCCCGTAGAGGTCAAGCGATGTCTGCATCTCACGACGGGGTGTTCATATCTCGGGCGCAACACCATCCTCGCCAATCCCGCCTGGGTAGATGTCACACAGTTTGAAGGGTTCGAGATCGTTAACGTCCCGCCCGCAGAACCGTGGGCTGCGAACACGCTCGCGAACGGCGATCAAGTGCTCTGCCCGAGCGCCTTCACGCAAACTCATGCGCTGCTCGAAGCGTTAAACTTTTCCCTACTCAAGACCGACATCTCAGAGCTTGCCAAGGCCGAAGCAGGGCTGAGTTGCCTGTGCCTGCTCTTCGAGCACAACGGCTCGTCCCTTCGTAAGCCGACGCTCGCGGCATCGCAGTTTTAGTAATTTTGCAGGAGATAAAGTGAGACCGGGTTCCGGGCGTAAACATTTGCGTCGAACTCGCAGGCAGGAGACTTTATGCGAAAATCGTCGAAGTTACGGACAGTCCTCGTTCTGGTTTTGACGCTCGTTCTCATTGTCGGGGGCGCGGCCTATTTCACAGGCAACTTCAAAGCGTTTCTGCTTGCCATCGCCGGATTCGCCTGCCTCGTCTTACTTCTCATCGGAGGTCTCTATTTATATGCACGCCGTTCGATACCGGCGACGAACGGCGTGCGCCGCGTCGAGGGTTTGAGCGCGCCTGTAGAGATCATACGCGACTCGGATTACGTGCCGCATATCTTCGCCCAAAACAGACGCGAAGCTTACTGGGGGCTGGGCTACGTGCACGCGCAGGATCGGCTCTGGCAACTCGAATTTCAACGACGAAGCTGTCAGGGTCGCGTCGCTGAAATACTCGGGGCCAGACTTTTACCCTTAGACCGTTTTATGAGGACGCTCGGCATTCATCGTTGCGCGCCGCAAGTTTGGGAGTCTTTGTCGCAGGACGCCAGAGAAATCATCGAAGCTTACGTTGCAGGCATCAATACCTTCATAGGCGAGCACGCGAAGGGCGGTTTCGCGCCTGAATTCGCGCTGCTCCGTGTCAAACCCGAATTGTGGACGGGCGTGGACGTGGTCTTGATGAGCAAGATGCTGGCCTGGAGTCTGGGCGGAACTTACGTGACGGAACTGCTGCGTCAAGACCTGATCGAAGTGTTGGGACACGAACGCGCGCGGCAACTCATCCCGGACTATTTCAGAGACGATTCGAGCGCGGCTACTCGACAGCACAGGTCGCAGGAAGAGGCGTCCGCCCTTCCCGATTCGACCGTGCTCTCCGCTCCGCTCGACCCGGGAACGGTCAGAGAAGAAGGCGTCGGCTCTAACCTGTGGGTCGTAGAATCTTCCAGAAGCGCAAACGGCAAGCCCGTCCTCGCCAACGATCCACACCTCATGAGTTCTATCCCGATGACATGGTATCTGGCGCACCTCTCCGCGCCCGACTTCGACGTTATCGGCGCGACGATTGCGGGCATTCCGGGTGTAATTATCGGCAGAAATCGCAATATCGCGTGGGGCGTGACAAACCTCAATCCCGACGTGCAGGACCTTTTCAAAGAGAAAATAGACGACGAGGGGGAGTCGGCGCAGTTTCTCGAAGAGGCCGAACCGCTGGAGTTGATCAACGAAACCATCAAGATCAAAAAGCGTCCCGACGTGCAGATCAAAGTGCGTATAACACGCCACGGCCCGCTCATTTCGGACGTGATAGACGCCAACAACGCGGAACTGCCGATGGCCGGTCGTCGTCGCTCCGGCCCTCCGCTGGCCTTGCAGTGGACGGGTTTGCAGACTTCGGATTCCACCCTTGAGACTTTTTTGCTCTTAAATGAAGCGCGCAACTGGGAAGAATTTCAAGAGGCGCTCAAGCATCACGTCGCGCCCGCACTGAACTTCGGCTACGCCGACACAGAAGGCAACATCGGTTATCACTCAGCCGGTAAAATTCCCGTCAGAAACAGCGGCGACGGTTCAATTCCGGCCGAGGGATGGTCGGGCGCGGGCGAGTGGGTCGGCTTTATCCCCTTTGAAGAATTGCCTTCCGAATATAACCCTGCCGAGGGTTATCTCGTCTCCACGAACAACTCTCCCGCCGCCCCGCATTATCCACATTTTCTCGGGGCAGATTGGGTTGAGCCTTACAGAAAGCAGCGCATCTCCGAACTGCTCGACGGCACAGAACGCCTCGGAACCGACGACCACGCGGCCATTCAAGGCGACACGCTCTCCATGCAGGCGCGCGAGAGCCTCCCCTTCCTGCTCTCCCTCGTCAACGCTCAGGACGCCGAAATGCGTAAGGCTGTAGAGTTGCTGGAGGGATGGGATAGAGACGCGCGTGGGGCGAGCATTCCTGCCGCCATCTTCGCGGCCTGGTGGATGAAACTGCCGCGCGTGCTCCTCTCCGAAGAATTAGACAAGAAGTTGATGGCTTCTTACGAGGGCTGGTCTACCTACGTCAACCGCTTTGTGATGAACTCGCTGGCAGGGCGCGCCGTCGCGCCGCCGGAACCTGCGAAAGTTGCGGAGCAGGCCTTGCGCGAAGCGCTGGACGAACTCAAGGGCAGGCTCGGCGGCGACATGCAGACATGGCGCTGGGATCGTCTCCATCGCGCGGTCTTCCCGCACTACCCGTTTCATAACCTGCCGTTTTTACAAAAATGGTTCAGCCGCTCGGTTCCCTGCGGCGGAGATTGGAGCACGGTCAACTTCGGTGCGGTTTTGTCTGTACGCCCCTTCATACAGCGCAACGTGCCCGGCTATCGCCAAATTATAGACCTCGCGCAGCCCGACGGCGGCAGTTTCATCCACGCCGTAGGTCAATCAGGCCACTTTCTCTCGCCCCATTATGACGATTATCTAAAAGATTGGGGGGCCGTCCGCTACCGCCCGATGCGTTTTACAAGAGAAGCCGTCGAACGCGATGCACGCACGACCCTGCGACTCATGCCTAACGCGACGCACACTTCTTAGCAATGCTTTGCCTTCGCGTTTCTTAAGCAATGCTTTGCTTTCGCGTTGTCAACGCTTTCAGCTAATTGAATCCTGACGGCTGTTCAAAAAACCTGTCAGCTTCAATTAGTGGCCGAACTCAAAACACCTGAGGCTCCGACCACATCCGGCTGCCACGTGTCTTCCGATTTCGAGACTGGCCTCGCAGCCTGCACGACTTACGCGGGCTGAGTTAGTCGCGCACGCCGCAGCCGCGCAGCACGCCAAAGGCCAGGCATCACGCCATCCTGACGCCCTTCGCCGGAATTACCGTTCTTTTCCTGCTCTCTAGCTCATAGCCGAATAGAACCCGCCGCGAGCAGTATTGATAAAACTTCTCTTACCTTAATTGCTGTGAGTTAAAACGTGAAACGTGATAAACGTTTGAAGTGCTTATACTTTCTATGCCGATTCGAGATTCGAAGCACGATTGCGTCTCCTTAAATTGGGACGCGGTCAGGCACTTGCGGCAGACTTTATTGAAAGAATTTTACCTGTATATCTGCTTCCTGAATAATGGATCATTTGCCACCTTAATTCTCCTTCAAAGGCGAATATCACACTGAAAAGTGAAAATAAACCTTTATTCTAAACTTTTATTGTGGTATAAGCCGTCAAATCATGCCGAGAAAAGTCACTCCATTTTCAATCTCACCAAGTCCTGTTTCACTATATTTGACTGATGCGCTTGAGGCGGCGCTTTTCAAAATTCGTTATTGCGTTGACTACAGGCAGGGCCTAACTGCCATTCTCGGTGACGTAGGGGTCGGGAAATCATCGCTCGTCAGATACGCGCATGCGGAACTAGACGCGCGGGAAGATGTAACTTCTATCCTCATCCCCACTCCCAACTTCAAAACCGATTACGCCTTTATTCAGGCTATTTCGCAGGCCGTGGGACTTCCCTCACGGCGCAGCGTGCAACAGCACGAGCGCGAGCTTGAGGCTTGGCTTGGCGAGCAGTTTTTAGAGGATCGCGCGGTCGTTCTGTTTGTGGACGAGGCGCAAAAGTTGAGCACAAAGATGCTCGAACTCGTCAGATCATTTCTCAACTTTGAGACCGACGAGACCAAACTGATTCAGATTATCCTCGCGGGCCAGTTGGAGCTCAGAGATCGTCTGCAAACAAAGAAGATGCGTGCGCTGTTCTCGCGTTTAATTGCGCCGACAGTGCTCAGTCCGATGTCCCCGGCGGAAGTGGACAAGATGATTCAGCATCGCTGTGACTACTGGAAAGTGCCTAATCCCTTCCCTGCCGAGGCGATGCGACGAATTTATCTGCTATCAGGCGGCATCCCCCGCGACGTGCTACGTATCTGCGGCACGGCACACCAAATGTTGCAACTGATGGCTATTAAAGAATCCCCGCCGGAGGTCATAGACCAGGCATTTCAGGAATTACAGTTAAAAGACGCACAAGGAATTGCGGAGGAAGTTGCCGTATGAGTGAACCCGTGAAAGTTTTGCCGATGGCGCAACTCTTGCGGCTCGCAAAAGAGAAAGAAGCCAGAGAAAAAGCCGAACGTGAATCTTCTCAGATTACCGCAGTACCGGAGCACCGGAGTACCGCAGTACCGGAGCCGGAAATTAAAGAAACCCAGCCGATTATCGAAAAAGAGGCTGGAACTTCTACCGCAGTACCGAAGCACTCCGGTACTGCGGTAATCCCACAGGAGAAGTTCTACAAGAAGGCGAACGCGGTAGCGGATCAAATAGCCCGGACTCTGACGCCTGCCGAGAGCAAAGTATTCGAGCAACTTCTGAGATTGTCTATTGGCTTCAACAAAGAAGTGTGCCGCGTGCGCGTCTCGGTCTTGATGGAGCGCACGGGTTATACCTCGGATAAAACCGTGCGCGCCGCCCTTCGCGGATTAGAGTTGAAAGGAAGGGTCGAGCGGCTCTCGGCGCGCAACAGTCCGCTCGGAGATGAGTATAAAATTCTGGCCTACTCCGGTATTACCGGAGTACCGGAGTACCGGAGTACTGCGGCAGAAAATACCGCGGTACTGGGGTCAAAAGTTACCGGACAATTAAATACAAGTATTAAAGATCAAAATACTGATGATGAGGCTTTCGCCGAATTGGTCGCAGCTTTCAGCCAGACAACATTCGCGCTAACCGGCAAATCGCCTACACCAGCCGAAGCCGAAAAGTGGAAGGAACTCGCGGAGGTACTGATCGCAGAGTTACGCATCGCCGCCGGGCGTACGACTATCTCAAACGTGCCGGCGTTCATGGCCGAACATTTACGGCGCAGGCTTTGGAAGATAGACAAGCGGCAGGCGCAGGCGGAGGGCAGGGAACTTCCGGATCAAACGGCTGTAGCGCCTTCCAGCGTGCCCAGCGGGCAAATCTGCCTCGATTGCTCTAATAGCGGTTGGTGGTATCCTGATGGGCCTGAGAAAGGGGTCGCCAAGTGTAGACACGAAAAACTCTCTGGCAACGAGGCGGAAGGGCGAACTTAAGGAGGCGACTTGATACCCTTTCTCGCAAACGCTCTGTTACAGTCTTTGTAGAACTTTACATGCAAGCTGGCCTGTGTGCGGCCAACTGTATTTCGGAAATCTACGACCGCAACATCTTCCCGGCGGGCGTGGGAAGCAAGGAATGAATTGCCGGGAGGCTCAAATGGTTCTCGCTCTGTTCAGCATAGTGGTCGCGATTTTCCTCGGTTACGGAGCCGTGCAGGAATTGATTGTGCGTGGGATTCGAGGAGGCGAGACGCAGCCCTTCTTCGTCGGACTGGTCGGCCTAATGGTGAGCCTTTTGGTGGCGAGTTCGGGCATCGCTTTATTGCGGAAGTGGCCGGTGGCACGCCGCCTAGTTCTTCTCGCGGGCATCTCGTCGCTGGCGTTCCACGTGTACGCGGCGCTGCCTCCGCATCGAAATGTAGGGCTGTTGGTGTTGCTGGTCGGGGCCGGTTATGGGGCGATTCTGCTGTGCGTTACCCTGAGTTCGGGCGGGGGGAGGACGCGAGTGGCCTGAAGGCTCGTGTCGCATTGGTCTCTGCGCTCGCGCTTTCAAGACGAGTTGTTAAAAACCGTCAAGCCAGGTAGCCTGAACAGTCTGTGTATGGCCCGGTCATTGAGAGGCGGGAAGCAAAAACTCGGGGTACGAGAAGCACAAAATTCTCACACATCGCGGAGAGCCTTCAAGGAACTCTCACGGAAGGTGTTTCCCGGTGAAAAGTTATGTCTGGACTTGAAGAACTTAACTGGTACGCTATTCATACCAAACCCCGGCAGGAAGAAAGAGCGACAAATAACTTGATCGCGTGGGGAGTCGAAACATTCACTCCCAGGCTGAAAGAGAAGCGCCTCAACTCCTTCACCGGCCAGCCGATGCAGATCATCAAACCCTTGTTCCCGAGCTACATCTTCGCGCGCTTTGATGCTCGCACCATGCTCCATAAAGTATGGTATACGAGGGGCGTGCATGCCGTGCTCAGTTTCGGCGGACGCCCTGTGCCCGTGCATGATGAGATAATCGAGATCATCCGCGCGCGTATCAATGAAGAAGGCTTTGTCCAAATCGGGGAAGAGCCGAAGGTCGGCGATAAGATAAGAATCAACGATGGTCTGCTACATGATTTTGAAGGCATCTTCGAAGGCAAGGTCAAAGCTTCGAAGCGCGTGATGGTACTGCTCTCCACCGTTAATTATCAGTGTCGCATCGAAGTCGAAAGTGATTTGATCGAAAAGGTAGATTGAATTAATGCCCGGCGAAAGACGGCCCATTTTGAAGGCGAGAATGAAACTGTGTGAACGATTTGATGTCTCGAAGACCGACCTTTTTCAACAATGAAGCCGACTTATTATCTCAACTTCACTTTCAATTATGCCAAGTCGAGAGACATCTAACACAACGCGCTGGCTCACGCGCAATGAAATAAATCGCGCGGCGAAAATGCGCCTGTTCTGCTTGCCCTACGCGGGCGGCGGCAGCTCGATCTTTCGTTCCTGGTCGAAAGACCTCCCGACATTTGTAGATGTCTGTCCGATTCAACTGCCGGGGCGTGAAACTCGTCTGGGAGAGCCCGCGGCCATCCGAATGAAGCCTCTGGCCGGGGCGATAGCGCAGGCTATCCTTCCATATTTGGACAAGCCTTTCGCCTTCTTCGGTCATAGCATGGGCGCGCTCGTCGGCTATGAAGTGGCGCGACTGGTACGCGATGATAAGGGACTCGAACCCGTCCAACTGTTTGTCTCGGCGCACGGCGGCCCGCACATACCCGAGAATGACACGCACGTTTACAAACTGTCGGACACCGAATTCGTGAAACACCTGCGAACTCTTAACGGCACGCCGAGCGAGGTGTTCGATCATCCGGAGTTAATGCAGGTGTTGCTCCCGACACTGAGAGCAGATTTCGAACTCCTGGGCACTTACGACTACAAGGCGGGAGCGCCCTTTAGCTGCCCCATCACGGTCTTCGGCGGCACGCAGGACGACTCCGTGACGCCTGAGCAATTAGAAGGCTGGAAAATTCACACGACCGCTAACTTCTCCGTGAGATTTCTTCCCGGCAACCACTTTTACCTGTTGTCACACAAGACGCTTTTGCTGCGGATGCTCAACGAAGAATTGAATCGGGTCGCGCCCCGGTTGTAGTCCGAAACAGGCCAAAAAGGACCCGCTCGCGGGATTGATATCCACGGTTATGGATATTGCTGCACGAAAATTTGCAATGATACACAATCACATCTATGCCAGTTATTTGCACCGCTTGACAAACAAAACTTCGTTAAAGTATCGTACAAACTCCGGGTTAGAAATTCAGTAAGTGACAAGTCTCTCTACTCTCTTACTCAATACCAATAAACAGCCGCTCAATTCAGGTTATCCAGTTATGTGCTACTCAAAGTGCTATGTAATATCGCTATGAGCCGTGCAGGTAAATGTTCGAGTCTAAATTAACTCCGGAAGTTTACGAAAAAATTGGATAGGTAGTGTTTCTCAAGAGCGCTGACACAAAGGATTTCCCCCCAACTCCTCTGAAGCTGTTTTGAAATCATTTTAAGATTTCGGTGGTCATTATTTTGCTACGAGTTTGAGGATTTGCATCACTCTCTAAGTAAATATCAAACCTCAATCCCGCAGTGAAAAAAACAAATTCCGTTCATACTTAAAATTTCGTACAGCTTCTCCAGTTGTATTAATAATTTCGATTGTGCCTTGAGCGAAAGAAACTATCTGGCACATTATGCGGTAGCTCTGCCCGCCAGCCATTTTCATCAACTAAGTTATCGGGATAAGATGTACAAGGGTTTGAAAGTCGTATATTTGCTGCGTAAAGTTTGAGGGACAAATAAAGATGAGTGCGAACGGCCACGAGTTGATACAGATTGAAGGTCTGAGGAAGGTGTTTCTTACGGATGAAGTAGAAACCCACGCTCTATCGGGTATCAATCTGGACATCCGGGCCGGAGAGTTCGTCTCTATTGCAGGTCCTTCCGGCTGCGGCAAGTCCACGCTGCTCTCCATACTCGGGCTGCTCGATCAGCCTACGGAGGGCAACTACCTGCTCGACGGAAAAACCGTACATAATTTGTCTGTAGATGAGCAATCCGAGATACGCAACCGCGAAGTCGGGTTCATCTTTCAGAATTTCAATCTCATCGGCGACCTCTCGGTTTACGATAATGTCGAACTGCCTCTGACCTTTCGCGGGATGGAAGCTGCCGAGCGACGCGAACGCGTCAACGATGCTCTGGAGAAAGTGGGCCTCGGCCATCGCGCCAAACACTTTCCGCACCAACTCTCGGGCGGGCAACAGCAACGCGTAGCCGTGGCGCGGGCAGTTGCGGGACGCCCCTTGATTTTGCTCGCCGATGAACCGACGGGGAATTTAGACTCGAAGAGCGGGGAAGGCGTGATGAACCTGCTGCGTGCGCTGCACGCGGAAGGCGCGACCATCTGCATGGTCACACACGACCCTCGCTATGCCACTCATGCCGACAGACAGATTCAACTATTTGACGGTCAGATAGTTGACGAAAAGATCAGGACCGCATAAGCCGCGATGCGCCTCCCGACGCTCACCACGAAATAAAACCGCTGTGAAATGCCTTCGGCTTTTTCGAGCAAGAGGCGATGCGCGCCAATTGCTCGACAGTGGTCTCTATCTGCTCCGATTCCTGTAACTCGCACGAACCTCCCGCTAAAGTAACGCCTGATGCTCTTAAAGGTTGGCCGCGCTTCAAAGAGTAATCGGGGCGGGGATGCGTTGACTCTATTCTTACATCAAATTTTATGGAGACAAGGTAATGAGTAATCAAAGAATTACTGAGTTGGAACGTACAAAGTTTCTACTTGTCTTAAACGGTTATGCGTAT
>WUUC01037655.1_pt1 | contig 24834 bp, 4 predicted proteins | sample 6278441 | NCBI WGS metagenome assembly WUUC01 (sample SAMN13675441, study PRJNA597444) | soil metagenome | isolation source: soil | place: USA: Washington | collected 2017-10 | reverse complement strand
CGATGGGAGAGCCCACCACTATCTCTTCCTGTCCGCTGTAGCGCGAGAGCAGGATGTTGAAGGCTGCCAGTAGCGTCATGAATAGCGTCACGCCTTCGCGCTGGCTGAGGGCTTTGAGCTTTCCGTTTAGGGCTGGCGGCAGGGCCAGAGCTTGCACCGCCCCGCGATAGCTCATCGCCGCCGGACGCGTGTAATCGGTCGGCAGTTCCAGCACCTCCAAACGCCCGCTCAAACGCTCGCGCCAGTAACTTAACTGCTCCTCCAGTACCGCGCCCGTCAGCCATTCGCGCTGCCAGAGTGCGAAGTCCGTGTACTGCACGGGAAGCTCGGGCAACTGTGGAGGGTGTCCCGCCGCGTATGACTGATAGGCGCTGCTCATCTCTTTGATAAAGAGGTCGAGCGACCAACCGTCCGTGATGATGTGGTGCATCGTCAAAAGCAAGACGTGGCGCTTGTCGGTCATCCACAGCAACGTCACCCGCAGCAGAGGCCCGCGCCTCAGGTCGAATGGGCGGTCGGCCTCTGCTGTGGCGAGGCGCACGGCTTCAGTCTCCCGTTTTGCCTCCTCCATCTCGCTTAAATCGACGACGGTCGGCGTCAGCCTCAGAGACCCGGCGACGACCTGTACGGGCGACTCCTCGACGGTGGTAAAGGTGGTGCGCAACGTTTCATGGCGTCGAACAATCTCGTTGATGCTCGCAGTCAGGGCGGAGAGGTTGAGCGCGCCTTCGATGTTCAGGCTGATGAAAGTATTGTAAGACGCGCTGCCGGGTTCGAGTTGGTCAATCAACCATAAGCGCTGCTGAGAGAACGAGAGCGGATAGCCATGCGCGTCACGACGGCGCGGCGTGATCGATGTCCGCGCTAAATCCCCACTCTCCTTTTGCAATAGACGCGCCAACAACTCGCGCCGCTTGGGCGACAGTTCCGCGACGCGCTCCTCAATCCTGCTCATCGGTTCTGCTCCCGCTCGCCTTTCGCTCAAGACCTTTCCGCATCCCCCATCTCTTCCAACAGCGCATCGACTTCGTCTTCCGAGAGCTGTTCGAGACGCTTCAGCATCTCCTCGGTGCGTCCCACCTTGCCCTGCCGCTCGCGGGCGGCGGCGAGTTCAGCGGCGAGGGCCGCGACCGTCGGAGACTCGAATAACAAACGCAAAGGCAGTTCGACGCCACATGCTTCGCGAATGCGACTGACGATGCGCGTCGCCTGAAGCGAATGCCCGCCCAATTCAAAGAAGTTGTCCGCAACGCCCACGGGTCTGACGCAGAGCACTTCGGCCCAGATTTCCGCCACGCTCTCTTCGTCGGGAGTGCGCGGCGCGACGTAGGACTCCCCGGCCACAGACCTTTCCGCGCCGGGCTCGGGCAGCGCGCGGCGGTCAACTTTTCCATTCGGAGTTAGCGGCAGAGAGTCGAGCACGACGAAGGCTGAAGGAATCATGTAAGACGGCAGACGCTGTTGCAGGAAGTCGCGCAGTTGCGGAATGAGGCGAGTTTCCCGTCCCTCTCGCGTCGGATTGTTGGCATAGTCGTCCCACTCACAACCGCGCACTTCCGGCTCGGGAAACGATGCCTCTCTACGCGACGACGTTTCCGCCCCGCCTACGTCCCTGCGTCTGAGCGACACATCGAAACTGCCTTCGGCCCCGTGCCTTGCCCAACTGATGCCGACCTCATAAGACAACTCTTCGCCGAGCGCGTGCAGGTCTTCAGGGTCGATGCCCTGTCCGGTCTCAGTCTGAATCGCGCGCCGCAACTCCCCCGCCGTGCGTAAGCCGTCATCGCCCGCCATCAGTTTGAGAAGCTTTCTCTCCACCGCAAGACGTGCGTTAGGAACGTTTGCCAGATGCAAAGTCTCCGGTTGTTGCTCGACAAGCAAGCGGCGCAGGCCGTCGAGCGTGAAGCCCTCGCTCTGCCAGTTGAGTCCGGACGAAGCGCCGGTCGGCGCTGGCATGTCGCCGCCCACCCGAATCATCACCTGATAACGAAACTGCATCAGTTCGTTATGGCAGCGTCCGCGCTTGGGCCGAATCTCCACACGGCTAATCCGGGGGAGATGTCGCCGGAGGGCGAAGAAGAACTCCGGCGCGACGAACAGTTCGTTCTCCTGCGCTATCTGCGTCTTCACTCTCTGACGCAGTTGCGAGATGGGCGTCGAGTCTTCCGCCTTGAAGAGTTGAACCGAAGCATGAAACGTCTCCAACAGGGGCAGGCTGCGCACGTCGCCGACGAAGATGAAGCCCCCCGGCGCGACGGCTTCGACGGCGCTCTCCAGCACTCTTCGCAGATATTCGATGTGGGGGAAATACTGCACGGTCGAGTTGAGGATGACGGCATCGAAGGAGTCCGGTTCGACGCCCTTGAAGTCGTCCGCCGCTCGCCGGAACAGAGAGACGCTCGCCAACCTGTCACCGGCTTGCTCCACTTGCCGCCGCACGCCGTCGAGCGCTACCTGCGAAATGTCCGCCCCCCAGTAGCGCGTGCACTGGGGCGCGAGACGTGTGAGCAGCATGCCCGTCCCACAGCCAAGCTCAAGGATGTGGCGACACTGCTCCGCACGAATCGGCCTCAGCGTATCTTCCAACCAGACGCGCATCTCTTCCGCCGGCATCAGCTCGCCGGTATAGCTGCTGTTCCAGCCCGTGATATTAAAAGTCTCGTCGTACTCTTTCGCAGGCTCGCTGTAGATCAGGTCGTCGAAGACCATCTGCCAGTGAACGCGTTGAACGTCTTGCAGGTCTTGTTCGTCAACCTGCGCCGCCGGGTCTTGATAATCCAGACTACTCACCACGTAGGCGACCAGTTGCTTCTCGCCGGAACTATCCTCGCGCGCTATGACAATGCTCTCACGCACTTCCGCGTGCTCTTGCAAGGCCGCTTCAATCTCCCCCAACTCGATGCGGAATCCACGTAGCTTGACCTGTTGGTCGAGGCGCGCGAGAAATTCGATGTGGCCGTCGGCGCGACGGCGCACTAAATCACCCGTCCGGTAAAGGCGCGCTCCCGCATCAGCGCCGTACGGATTCGGAATAAACTTCTCCGCCGTCTGCTCCGGTCGGTTCAGATAGCCGCGCGCGAGTCCGTCCCCGCCAATGTAGAGCTCGCCCGGAACCACTGCGGGCACGAGACGGAGTTGCTTATCGAGCACAAATGTTTGCGTGTTGCTGATGGGTAGGCCGATGGGTATCGTCCGCGAGTCTTCCTCCACCACCTCCACTTCGTACCAAGTGCTGAAGGTCGTGCTCTCCGTCGGCCCGTACACATGCAACAGACGCTCGGGCTTTCCCTGCTCCAAGACCAGACGCACCGCCTGCGGGTCTGACGCTTCCCCGCCGAACATCAGGCATCGCAACGTGGCGAAAGCCGTGGGCGCGGAGCGTGCTATCTGATTGAAGAGCGCCGTCGTCAGGAACATCACGGTGATTCGTTGCGCCGCAATCCGTCGCGCCAACTCGGGCGGCGACAGCGCGGCATCTTTGGCGATGCCGATCAACTGCGCCCCGTGCAGCAATGCGCCCCAGATTTCAAACGTCGCCGCATCGAACGACGCGTTCGACACCTGCGCCACGCGGTCGCTCGTTTGCAAACGCACGTAGTTCGTATTAAAGACCAGACGATTGACCGCGCGGTGCTCGACGCTCACTCCTTTGGGTTGCCCGGTCGAACCAGAGGTGTAGATGATGTACGCCAGATTTTGCGCCGTCGCGATGTGCTGCGGATTCTCCGCGCTCTCTTCGCTGAAGGTCTGCCCGTCAGCATCCATAGAGACCGCCTCGACGCCACCGGGCAGCAGCACGTCGCGCCGCCAATTCTCCGTGAGCAGCAGACGCGCTCCGGCGTCTTCCAGCATGAAGCGCAGACGCTCCGCAGGATAGGCGGTGTCCAAGGGTAGATATGCGCCGCCCGCTTTGAGGATGGCGAGCAGGCCGACGAGCATCTCGACCGAACGTTCCATCAGCACTCCGACCGCAATGTCGGGGCCGACGCCGCGCCGGCGCAGGTAGTGAGCTAAACGGTTGGCGCGTACGTTGAGTTCGCCGTAGCTGATTTGCTGATTGTCGTCCGGGTACGAGATGGCTATCTTATCAGGCGTGCGCGACGCTTGCTCCTCGAACAACTGATGGATGCAAGTGTCGTGCGGGTAGTCGCGCCGCGTCTCGTTCCACTCGCGAAGTATCTGCCGTTCCTCCGTGCCGGTGAGCAGTCGCAGGTTCGAGAGCCGCGTATCGGGATCGGCTGCGACGCTTTCGAGAAGCGTCTGGAAGTGAGCGAGCAGACGCTTGATGGTAGACGCTTCAAACAAGTCGGTGCTGTAAATCAGCGGGCCGTGGATGCCCTCACCCGGCACACTCCAGAGGTGGAACTCCAGCTCGAATCTGGCCTGTTTGCCGACCTCCTTGTCGTTCATCCTCAATTCGAGCCCGCGTGCGGAGGGCAGTTCCGGCGTGTCAGTCTGCAAGTTGAACATCACTTGAAAGAAGTGGTGGCGACTCATGGCGCGTTCCGGTCGCAACTCTTCGACCAGCATCTCAAACGGCACGTCCTGATGCCCGTATGCTCCCAGCGCCACCTCGCGCACCCGCCCGAGCAACTCCCGGAAGCTCGGGTTGCCGGAGAGGTCTGTCCTCAGCACCAGAGTATTGATGAAAAAGCCGATGAGCTCTTCAGTCTCGGCACGGTTGCGCCCGGCGATAGGAGAGCCGAGAATGATGTCGTCCTGCGCTGTATACCTGTGGAGTAAAGTAAGGAATGCGGCGAGCAGCGTCATGTAGAGCGTGACGCCTTCCCGACGACTTAACTCATTCAGTCTCTCCGTCAGGTTGAGCGATATTTGCAGCCATTGCTCCGCGCCCCTGTAGGTCATACGTAGTGGTCGCGGATGGTCGGCTGGGACTTCCAGCATCGGCAGGCTGCCGCTTAACTGCTCCTTCCAGTAGGCAAGCTGTTCCTCCAACACCGCGCCCGTCAAACGCTCGCGCTGCCACGCGGCGAAGTCCGCATATTGCACGGGGAGCTCGGGCAGAGGGGAGGGCTTCCCCGTCGAGAAGGCTTCGTAGAGCGCCAACAGTTCGCGCATGAAGATGTCTATCGACCAACCGTCCACGACGATGTGATGGATGATGACAAGAATCTGGTGCTCATCTTCACGCAACTTGAGCAGCAGGCATCGCAGCAGCGGCCCCTCTTCCAAGTTGAAAGGTTCTGCGGCTCCTTCTTCGAAGATGCGTTCGACTTGACGGTCGCGCTCGCTTTCCGAATAACTGCTCAAATCAATCGACGGCAACGTGACGACGAGCGACCGGGCGACGACTTGAACGAGTGCGCCGTCTCTCTCCGTAAAAGTGGTGCGGAGGCTTTCGTGTCGCCGGATGATTTCATTAATGCCCTGCTCCAGCGCCGCGACGTTGAGTCGCCCATCGAGGTAATAGGAGAACGTCAGATTGTAGGAGTCGTTGTCCGGCTCCAGACGGTTGAGAAACCAGAGCCGTTGCTGCGCGAATGAGAGCGGCGCATCCGTGCCCGGGCTACGACGCGGTATCTCGCGAGCCGCCGTCGTCTCGGCAGTCGAGGGTTTGCGCCGGAGCCGCATGACAAGGGCCGAGCGTTCCTCCGGAGAAAGCGCCGCCACGCGTTCGGAAACATCACTCATAGACGGTTAACCTGACTTCCTTGTTGGTTCTGAAGAGAGCTGAACGGTCGTTGACGTAAAAGCTTCGAGACGTTGTTCCTTCCATGCCTTTCGGAGCAGAGCAACTTGCCGGAATTGCATCCGTCGTAGTCCTACGGTCAGAGCAGATTTGGCGAAGTCTCAACTTCCTCGCCCGGCACTTCCTGTAGCAGTTGCGCGAGGCTCTGTTTGTCGTGCTGGTTAATGACGCGCTGCGCCACGACGAGCGACAGGCCGCTGACCGTCGGCGCTTCAAACATGTCGCGCAGTTGCAACTCGACGCCGAAGGCTTTGCGCACACGGGAAATCACCATGGTTGCGAGCAGCGAGTGGCCGCCGAGGTCGAAGAAGGTATCGTGGATGCCGATGTGATGGATGCCGAGCAGTTCCTGCCAGATGTCGGCGATCTCCTGTTCCAGCTCGTTTTCGGGAGCGACGTATGTGTTCGGCAGTTCGGGACGCGCGTGAAGCTCCGATGCCCCGGCCTTCTGTCCCGGCTCGGCATTCGCCTGTGGTTGAAGCATCACCCACTGATTGAGACGAGTCTGCAAGTCGCCGGTCGAGACTACGACTTGCGCGACGTGCGGCATCGAGAGGATGCGTCGGAAGGCATCGATGCCTTCAACGGGAAGTATCCAGCGTGCGTCGAGCGCCGTGTTGCCGGACAGTTTATCCTCTCTGATGCCGTCCAGATTCCAACCGTCCCAGTTGACGCTCATCCATCTGTCGGGAGAGTTCTGGTTGTGCCTTTGCACCACAGTATCCACGAAGATGTTCGAGGCCGCGTAGGCGGTGAAGTTCAGGCCGCCGAGGATAGAAGAGAGCGACGAAAGCGTCAGGCAAAAATCCACCTCTTTGTCGCGCAGGATTGTCTCCAACACCAGCAGGCCGCGCGCCTTGACTTGCAGATGGCGCTCGCAATCAGCGGGCGTCATATCGACGAGTTCCTTATCAACATCCGCTCCATTGACGGCTGCGCCGTGGATGACGCCATGCACTCCGCCGAAGCGGCGCTCAGCGGCGGCCAGAGCCTCACGCATCTGCCCTTCATCAGACACGTCTGCGCGCAGCAGGAGCACCTCCGCACCCTTCGCCTCAAGCTCCTGTACGCGCCTGATCCGATAACTCACCTCATCCTCGTCGCCATGCGCCGCAAGCCATCCGTTCCACTCATCGCGGTCGGGCAAGCCTCGACGCCCCGTCAGCACCAGCCGCGCCTTGACGACTTCTGCCAGAAATCCGGCGAGCACTAATCCGACACCGCCCAACCCGCCCGTGATCATGTAGACGCCGCGCTCACGCAGGCGCGGTTGCGTCTCAACGGCAGACTCCAGCACCATCGGCTCGAAGGTTTGCAACCAGCGATGTCGGCCACGATAAGCCGTCGGGAGGTTGGAAGTGTGCGCCGTCAATTCGCCCTTCAACTGTGTCAGAAGACGCTTGCGCGCTTCGCTTCCCGGCGGCGGCACATCCACGTCGATGCTGCGACAGGTGATGCCCGGATGCTCCTGCGGTATAACTTTGCAAGCAGCCAGAACGGTCGCCTTCTCCGGGCACAACACCTCCTCGCCCGTCACTTCCTGCACATTATTCGTGACAACTAAAAGCTCAGGCGAAGGCTCGGCCACGTTTTGCACGAGCGTCTGCGTGAGAAACATCAAGCTATAGAGCCCCCGTTCCTGCGCGCGCGCGAACTCCGAACCATCGGACGGAAGTTTTCCGTCGCCCGTCACGCCCCAGAAATGCGCGATATGGTCGGGCATGAGGCGTTTGGCCGAGAGGTCTTCGAGCAGGGATTGATAATCCTCTTTGCGTGCCGGGTTAATGATGTAGGCGCGCTCGGCTACTTTTGTGAACCGCTCACCCGCGTTGACCGTCACCACCTCCGCACCCGACTCCGCGAGCCGCGCCGAGACCTCTGCCGCGAGTCCGCACTCGTCCATCAAGAACAGCCAAGTGAGTTTCGCTGCGCGCTGCACGGCGTCGGTCATTGCGCCGTTAGGGGCCGCCGTGCGTTTCCACGAAGGCAGGTAGAACCAGTTGGCGATGGCGTTTTTGCCGAGCGGCGGGCGGCGTGCTCCGGCTTCGAGGGACAGGCCCTGCCGCTCGACGTAGTAACGCTTGCGCTCGAACGGGTAGGTGGGCAGTGAGACGCGGCGGCGCTGTTCGTCCGTGTGCACGCCCGCCCACACGACCCGACCTCCGGCCAGCCAGAATTTGCCAAGCGCAGTTAAAAGCATCTCCACGTCCGAACGCTGTTCGTGCGGATGGCGGAGCGAATGCAGTATCACTTGATTGACGTTCTTCTCCGGGTGCTGCTTCACGAGCGCGCTCAAAGTATGGCCCGGCCCGACCTCAAGCAAAATTCGCTCCGACTCTCTGAGCATTTCGCCGACCCCTTCGGCGAAGCGGACGGTCTGGCGCAGGTGTCGTACCCAGTAGCGCGCATCGGTGGCGTCGGCGTTAGTGAGCCAAGTGCCGGTCACGTTGGAGATGATGGGTATCTTCGGCGCAGACAGTTGCACCTGCCTGACCTGCTCCGCGAACTCGCCCAAGATTGGTTCCATCATCTCTGAATGAAAGGCGTGAGAAGTATGGAGAAGTTGCGATTCAATCTCTTTGCGCCGGAGTGCGCTTTGAAATTCATTGACCGTTTCAGCTGGGCCAGCGACGACACAACTATGGGGCGTGTTGACCGCCGCCAGCGCCAGACCGTGCGGAAGAAGGGCGTTCACTTCCCTTTCCGGCAGAGGGACGGCGAGCATCAGCCCCGCCGGTTGCTGCTGCATCAAACGCCCGCGCACGGCGACGAGCATCAAAGCATCTTCCAGCGAGAAGACACCCGCCAGACATGCCGCGACGTACTCTCCGATGCTGTGTCCGATCATCGCGCCGGGGCGCACGCCCCAGCTCATCCAGAGTCGCGCCAGCGCATACTCGACGACGAAGAGCGCCGGTTGCGTAATCGAAGTTTGCTTGAGCAGTTGCGCGCTCTCTTCCAGACGTTCGGCGGGCGCGTAAAGCACGCTGCGCAGGTCGAGACCCAGATGCGGGAGCAGCAACTCGGCGCAAGTGTCAACCTGCTCGCGGAAGAGAGGCTCAACGTCGTACAACTCCTTCGACATTCCGGCGTATTGCGCGCCCTGTCCGGGGAACATAAAGACGTTTGGCCGATGCCTCGGCTCTTGAAAGTTGGTCAGAAGCCTTTGTGGTTCACGCCCTTCGAGCGCGGCCAATGCGTCGTCCCTATCATGACAGACAAACATGCGCCGGTGCGCGAACTCCTTGCGCCCGACCTGCAACGTGTATGCAACGTCGGCAAGGTTCGCATCCTCGTGCGCCCGTAGATGCGCGGCCAGATTCGCGGTCGCCATCTCAAGCGCCGTGCTCGTTTTGGCTGAGAGGATGAACAACTGCGCGGGCCTCGTCTCCACGGAAGTCGGAGGGGGCGGAGCCTCTTCAAGAATGACGTGCGCGTTCGTTCCCCCGATGCCGAAGGAGCTCACGCCCGCGCGTCGTCTGGTCGTTTCGGTCTTCCATTCCGCGAGCCGCTCGTTGACGTAGAAAGGGCTCTTCGCAAAATCAATTTTCGGATTGGGTTGCTCGTAGTGCAGGCTCGGAGGAATCTCTTGATGCTTGAGCGCGAGCACGGCTTTAATCAAACCGGCGACGCCTGCTCCCGCGTCCAGATGCCCGATGTTGGTTTTGAGTGAGCCGATGGCACAGAAGCCACGCTTCTGCGTGCTGCCGCGAAAGGCTTGCGTGAGAGCAGTGATTTCGATGGGGTCGCCGAGCGACGTGCCCGTACCGTGAGTCTCGACGTAAGTTATCGTCTCGGCGTCAACGCCTGCCAGCGCCAGCGCCTCCGCAATCACTTCGGCCTGACCGTCAACGCTCGGAGCCGTGAAGCCGATTTTTAAGGAACCATCGTTGTTGATGGCCGAACCTTTGATGACGGCGTGTATCGGGTCGCCGTCGGCCACGGCATCGCTGAGGCGCTTGAGGACGACCAGCCCCGCGCCTTCGCCTCCGACCGTGCCGCGTGCCCGGGCGTCGAAGGCGCGGCAGTGTCCGTCAGGCGACATGATGCCTTCCTCTTGATAGGTGTAGCCCTCCTTGTGCGGAAAAGTTATCGAACCGCCACCGGCGAGAGCCATGTCGCATTCACCGTTGAGCAAACTCTGGCAGGCGACGTGAACCGCGACGAGCGAAGTCGAACAGGCGGTCTGAACGTTGATGCTCGGCCCTTTCAGGTTCAGCTTGAAGGAGATGGTCGTCGGCACGAACTCTCCGTGATTCCCGATGTCAACCTGATAAGAACCGACCCGCTCTATGATGTCAGGCCGGGTGGCGAGATTGACGGGCAGGTATGTGCCCGCGCTCACGCCCGCATAGACGCCGACGCGGCCCGCAAACTTCTCCACGTCATAACCGGCATTCTCGAACGCTTCAACCGCGCACTCCAGCAACACTCGATGCTGCGGGTCGAGCATCTCGGCTTCGCGCGGGTTGTAATCGAAGAAGGGCGCGTCGAAGAGCGCGACATCTTCGAGGATAGCTTTGGCAGGGACGTAGCGCGGGTCGGCCAATTCTTCCGGGTTGAGTCCTTCGGCGCGCAGTTCTTCAGGCGTGAAGAAGGAGACAGACTCGACACCGTTTCTCAAGTTCCGCCAGAACTCTTCGATGTTCTTCGCTCCGGGGAAGCGGCCCGCCATGCCGATGATTGCCACTTCGGACGCTTCATGATCGTCGAATTGATAATCTTTACTCATTGGACGCTCCCATCTGCCGGCGTCTCTGCTGCTGCCTTTGTCGCAACTGCCTCTGCCTGTCCATCGCTTCGAGGCGGGACTGCGCCGAAGTGCCTGCGGGTTGCGCGGAAGGCTTCGGCGTCTCGTCGCTTAAATGTTCGGCCAGCGCGCTGACGGTCGGGAACTTGAACATCTCGATGATCGAAAGGTCGGTCTGCAAGACTTCACGCAGGCGGCTGTTGACCTGCACTATCAGCAACGAGTGACCGCCGAGGTTGAAGAAGTTGTCGTGCACGCCGACGTTCTCTACTCTGAGGACTTCCTGCCAGACGCTCGCGATGGTGCGCTCAAGTTCTGAGCGCGGCGCTTCGTAAACTTCATCGAGTTCGGGCCTCGCCGCATCTGCTTCGGGCAAACGCCGCCGATCAACCTTGCCGTTGGGCATCATGGGCAACGCTTCGAGCGTGACGAAGGCTGAAGGAATCATGTACTCGGGCAATGTATTTTTCAGGTGACGCCTCAGCTCGCCCGCCGTCGCCGCCTGCGCCGCGCTCTCGACCACGTATGCGATCAGGCGATTGCCGCCGTGTCCGTCGGGACGCGCGACGACCACCGTCTCGCGCACGCCCACGTGCTGGTTGAGCGCGGCTTCAATCTCCCCCAACTCGATTCTGAACCCACGGACTTTGACCTGCTCATCCACTCGACCCAAGAACTCGATGTTGCCGTCGGGCAAGTAGCGCGCGAAGTCGCCGGTACGATAGAGGCGTTCGCCGCCCGTCCCGTACGGGTTGGGGGCGAATCGTTCGGCGGTCTGCGCAGGCTGCGAGTGGTAGCCGCGCGCCAGTCCCGCCCCGCCGACACATAACTCCCCGGACACTCCGACCGGCACTAATCGCTGCTCTTTATCCAGCACGTACATCTTGGCGTTCATCACGGGACGCCCGATGGAGACAGCGCTCGCGCCGTTTCTTTCCGCGCCTCTGCGGGCTTCATAGTTGCTCGCCGTGATGGTCGTTTCCGACGGCCCGTAAGCGTTATTCCACGTCACGCGGTCGCCGACGGCGTTCTGCCATTTCGCCAGCGACTCCGGTAGCGTCTTCTCGTTGCCCACGATGACACGGCGCAGCGAACGGGGTACGGGGCAGTCGCGCTCCGCAACAGCGGTCACCCATTCAGCCCAGAACGACGCGGGCAGGTTAACGAGCGTGACACCTTCAGCCTCCAAAAATTGCACGAACTCTTCCGGCGCAGAGACGGTCTGCCCGCGCCGCATCACCAGCCGTGCGCCGCTCAACCATGCGGCGAAGAACTCCTCTGCCGCGACATCGAAGCTCAACGAGGCAAACTGGAGGATGCGGTCGCTCTCCGTTACTTGATGATGTGTGATGAAGGCGTAAATGGCATTCACGAGCGAGCGGTGCTGGATGAGAATGCCTTTCGGCTGCCCGGTCGTCCCCGAGGTGTAGACGAGGTAAGCCAGATTCTCCGCGCTGGTGACAGGTGCGGGATTCTCCGCGTCCTCTTCGGCAATGCGCAGCCCCTCGGCATCGAGGCTCACTACTCTGGCCTGATGCTCGGGCAGGCTGCGTGCGAGCTTTTGCGTGGAGAGAAGAAGCGAAGCCCCTGCGTCCTTCAACGTGTAATGCAAGCGTTCCGGCGGATAGAGCGGATCGAGAGCGACGTATGCGCTCCCGGCCTTGAGGACGCCTAGTATCGCGACCGCCATCTCAAACGAAGGTTCGAGCAGAATACCGATGCGGGCTTCGGGCCGCGCGCCCGCACGTCGCAGATAGTGTGCGAGGCGGTTGGCGCGAGCGTTCAGTTCGGCGTAGGTCAACTGTTGGCCGTCGAGCACGATGGCGACCGACCCGGCAAGCCGAGTGGCCTGCGCTTCAAACAGTTCGTGAATGCACCTGTCGCGCGGATAGTCACGCTTCGTGTCATTCCATTCGATCAGCAGTCGGTGTCGCTCATCATCGGCCAGCATCGGTAGCTCGTTGAGACGCTGTTGACGGTCGGCAACGATCACTTCGAGCAGCCTCAGGTAGTGTGAGAGCATTCGCTCGGCTGTCTCACGGTCGAAAAGGTCTGTGTTGTATTCGAGCGCGCAGAGCAACGCCTCGTCGCGCTCCATGAGATCGAAGGTTAAATCGAACTGTGCCGCCTTCTTCGTCTCGTCATCATGCAAACGCATCAATACCTCGCCCATCTGCAATGAAGGCAAAGGCGCGTTCTGCAATGAGAACATCACTTGAAAAAGCGGCGTGCGGCTCATGTCACGCTCCGGCTGCAACTCCTCGACCAACTTTTCAAAGGGCAGGTCTTGATGTGTGAAAGCTCCGAGCGTCACGTCGCGGACTCGCGTCAAGAGTTGCGCGAAGGTAGGGTCGCCGCTCAAGTCTGTGCGCAGCACGAGTGTATTGACGAAGAAGCCGATGAGGTTTTCAACATCGACGTGGTTGCGGTTGGCGACGGGCGTGCCGACGATGATGTCCTCCTGCCCGGTGTAGCGATAGAGGAGGGTCTTAAAAACGGCCAACAACGTCATGTAGAGCGTGACGCCCTCGCTGCGGCTCAACTCCTTTAACTCTTTAGTCAATGCCTTTCCGATTTCACGCTCCAACATTTCGCCGCGATAAGTTTGCACGAGCGGGCGCGGGCGGTCGGTCGGCAGTTCGAGCGAGGGGGGCGCGTCGCGCAGATTCTCTCTCCAGTAAGCAAGCTGCTGTTCAAGCTGTTCGCCGCTCAACCACTCGCGCTGCCAGATGGCGAAATCACGATACTGAATCGAAAGCTCCGGCAGCACAGCCTGCTTGTCCGTCTGGAAGGATTCGTAGAGTGAGGCCATCTCGTTAATCATGACGCCGATTGACCAACCATCCGAGACGATGTGGTGCATGGTCAATAAAAGAAGATGCTCGTCTGTTCCGAGAGCAAGCAGGCTTGCGCGAACGAGCGGCGCTTGCGACAGGTTGAAGGGTCGCAGCATTTCCAGTTTATGACGCTTGATCTCTGTCTCTCGTTCACCTTCGGGCAGGTTGCCGAGGTCATAAACCGGCATGGGGAGCGTGAGATGCGGCGTAATCATCTGCACCGGCTGGCCGCCGATGGCCGTAAAGGTTGTCCGCAAGGCTTCATGTCGCCGCACGATTTCGTTGACGGTGCGTTCGAGAGCCTCCCTGTTTAGCCGCCCCTTCAAATGAAAATTCGCCGGTATGATGTACGGGCTATTCGGCTCTAAGACATTTAAGAACCAGAGTCGCTGCTGTGCAAAAGAGAGCGGGAAGGGGCCGGATTCTCTGTGGCGGGGGATGGCCTCGCGCGGCGCTGTATCGGCTTCTCTCTTGAGTCGCATGACGAGCGCGGCACGCTCCTCCGTTGAAAGCTCCGAAGTATTCTTGATTGCTTCGCTCATGTTCACTTGCACCTTTAAACTTTCCCGATGTCTGAACGGGTTGGGGATGAATCTCTCGGCTGTCAGCTCGGGATGGTTGAGATAGCCACGCGCCAGCCCACAGCCTCCGATGTATAACTCACCGGGCACGCCCACGGGCACGGGCTGAAGCTCCGCATCGAGGATATAAATTTGCGTATTGGCAACGGGACGACCAATCGGCGGGGCGGCGTCGGCGTGCGGCATGCTCTCGACCGGAGCCGACGTAGCGACCACAGTATTTTCCGTCGGCCCGTAATGGTTGACGAGACGAAAGGGTAACTCCCGGCCCGGATACCGGTGCAGTTGGTCGCCGCCCGTGAATAAATACCGCAACGCGACGGAGTGCGAATCTTCGTCGCGCACTGTGGTTTCGGCCAGCGGTAGCATTGCTTCGGCCAGTGGCGTCGGCAGAAAGCAATGCGTAACCCGTTGATCCCTGAGCCACCGCCACAGCTTCGCCGGTGAGAGGACTGTTTCGTCGTCGGCAATGAAGAGGCACGCGCCCGCCGTCAGATAAGGCCATACTTCCCACACCGAAGCATCGAAGGACTGACCGGCGACTTGCGACGCGCGGGCCTGTGCATCCAACCCGTAACTCTCTTGATGCCACCGCACGAGATTGACCAACCCTTCATGCTGTAGCTCGACGCCTTTCGGTTTGCCCGTCGAGCCGGAGGTGTAGATGACGTAGGCGAGATTATCAACCTCCGCACGGCACGCTAAGTTCCGTTCGCTTTCACCGGCGAACGCCTGCTCGTCCGTATCCAGACAAATTACCTGCGCCTTGGTCGGCGGAAGATAGTCGAGCAGACGGCGCTCGGTTAGTAATATGGGAGCGGCGGTCTCTTCGAGCATGAAGGCGAGACGCTCTTGCGGGTCGGATGGGTAGAAAGGCACGTATGCTCCACCGGCCTTCAGGACGGCGAGCGCGGCGACAATCATGTTCAGCGAACGCTCGACGCACATCGCCACCAGCGTCTCCTGCCCGACTCCCAGAGTCCGCAGGTGACGCGCAAGTTGATTGGCCCGCCCGTTCAACTCGGAATAGGTGAGCGACCCGTCGCCGCACACGGCGGCGAGCGCATCCGGCGTGCGCTCGACCTGTGCTTCAAACAGTTCGTGGACACACGCGTCACGCTGAAAATCTCTCTGCGTGTTGTTCCATTGCGTCAACAGTTCATCACTTTCGGCGGCGGAGAGCAGTTGCAATTTCGAGATGCGTTGTTGCGGCTCTTCGACGATGCTTTCGAGTAGCGTCTGGAAGTGTCCGACCATGCGCTTGATGCTCGCTTCGTCGAATAGGTCAGTGCTGTACTCGACGCTCAGTTGCAGTTGCGCCCCGGCGTCCTCGATCATCAAAGCCAAATCGAATTTTGCGGTCGCCGTGTCAATCTCTAATAGCTCCGCATCCAGCCCGGGCAGTTCGAGTCGCTGCCGCGACGTGTTGTTGAAGGCAAACACCACCTGAAAGAGCGGCGCATGACTCAGGCTGCGTTCAATCCGCAACTCTTCGACTAGCCTCTCGAACGGCACGTCCTGATGCGCGTAAGCGGCCAGCGTGATTTCCCGCACGCGCCTGAGCAAATCCCGAAAACTCTGACTGCTCTTGATGCCGTCGGTTCGGATGACCAGCGTATTGACGAAGAAGCCCAAAAGGTTTTCCGCTTCCGCAAGGTTGCGTCCGGCGAGAGGCGTCCCGACGTTGATGTCGGTCTGCCCGGTGTAGCGGTAGAGCAGCACGTTGAAGGCCGCCAGCAGCGTCATAAACAGCGTGCTCGACTCGCGTCGGCCCAACGTTTTGAGGGCTTCCGTGAGAGACTCGGGCAGCGTTGTGTAAAGCGTCGCCCCCCGGTAACTCTCCACGGGTGGGCGAGGTCTATCAGTCGGGAGTTGCAAGACCGAACGGCTGCCCGCCAACTGCTCGCGCCAGTAACTCAACTGCTCTTCTTCCGTCCCTTGCGCCTGCCGCTCGCGCTGCCACGCGGTATAATCCACGTACTGCACAGGCAGTTCAGTGAGCGGCGACTCACGTCCTCCGGCGCACGCGGCGTAGAGCGCCGAGAGTTCCCGCGCGAGCACATCGAGCGACCATCCGTCGGCGATGATGTGATGCATCACCAACGCGAGCACGTATTCCTCTACGCCGAACCTCACTAAGACATGACGCCAGAGCGGACTTCGCGTTAAGTCGAAGGGTGTGCGTACCGCGTCCGCCACAACCTTGAGAGCTTCCTGCTCCCGCGCACTTCCCTCCGTGCCGCTTACTTCCACCACTGTTATCTTCGACGGCGATGGTTCTTCGATAACCTGCATCGGCTCGCCGTCTATTTCAACAAACCTTGTCCGCAAAACTTCGTGCCGCGCCGCAATCAAGTGCAGACTATCTTCGAGCGCCTTGATATCCAAAGGCCCCCGCAAGCGCATCACTAAAGGCAGGTTGTAGAATGCGCTCTCCGGCTTCAGCCGGTGCAGAAACCATAAACGCTGCTGCGCATAAGAGAGACGGAAGGCTCCGCCGCGCTCTTGCCTGCGCACCGGCACACTGCTCGCCTGCCCGGATCCGGCCTGACGACGCGACTCGACTTGGGCGGCGAGTTTGGCGACCGTCGGAGAGTCGAAGATGTCAGGCACGGACAATTCAGCCTGTAGGCTACGGCGCAGGCGGGAGATGAGCATCGAAGCGAGCAGAGAGTGTCCGCCCAGCTCGAAGAAGTTATCGTCCACACCGACCGCCTTGAGACCCAACACTTCACACCATGCCCCGGCGATTAACTCTTCGAGAGGCGTGCGCGGTTCCGCCAGTAGCCGCTCATCGCCGGGTAGGCTGGCGGGCGCGGGCAGTTGGCGGCGGTCAACTTTGCCGTTCAGTGTCAAAGGCAGCCTGTCCATCCACACGAAGGCCGACGGAACCATATAGTGCGGCAACTGCTCCTGTAGAAAAGCGCGCAGGTCGCTGTTGGGCGCGGCTGTGTCGTCGGTCACAAGGTAGGCAACAAGGCGTTTATCTCCCGGCGCATCTTCTCTGGCGAGGACGACCGCTTCTCTCACCGACGGGTGCTCGACCATCGCCGCTTCAATCTCGCCGAGTTCGATGCGGACTCCGCAAATCTTCACCTGATGGTCTATCCGTCCCACGTACTCAATCGCGCCGTCGGGCAGGCAGCGCGCGAGGTCTCCGGTTTTATAAAGGCGCGCTCCCGGCTCGACCGAGAAAGGATGCGGGATGAAACGCTCGGCGGTGAGGCTCGCGCGATTGAGATAGCCACGCGCGAGACAGATGCCGCCGATGTGCAACTCACCTGCCTCGCCTTCGGCGATGGGGCGCAAGCGCTCGTCAAGCAGATGAATCTGCGTGTTCCAGATGGGTCGCCCGATGGGCACGACGCGCAAGCCGCTCTCGCGCTCGCACTGCCAGAAGGTGACATCGACGGCAGCCTCCGTCGGCCCATACAGATTGTGAAGCTCTGCGTCCAGACGTTTGAAGAAACGTTTCTGTAGCTCGTAGGGCAGCGCCTCGCCGCTACAGATAACACGCCGCAGCGTCGCGCATCTTTCTTTCAACTCCGGCTCTTCGAGAAAGACCTGCAACATCGAGGGGACGAAGTGCAGCGTCGTAATATGCTCTGCGGCAATCAAATCGGCGAGGTACTCATTGTCGTGATGGCCGAGAGGGCGCGCGACCACCAACCCTGCGCCCGTCATCAAAGGCCAGAAGAATTCCCAAACGGAAACGTCGAAACTGAACGGCGTTTTTTGCAGCACACGATCCGACGCATCGAGCCTGTACGCATCCTGCATCCAGAGGAGGCGATTACAGACGGCCCTGTGCGTGTTCATCGCGCCCTTCGGTTTGCCCGTCGAGCCGGAGGTGTAGATGACGTAGGCGAGGTTGTCGGCGGAAATGCTGATTGTCGGACTCTGCTCAAGCTCGTCTTCAATCTCAGCCCAATCAGTATCGAGGCAAATCACGCGCGCGTCATGTGCGGGCAGGGTTGTGCGCAGACGCTCCTTCGTGAGCAGCACCTTCGAGCGGCAGTCATCGAGCATGTATGCGAGTCTGTCTGTGGGATACGCCGGGTCAAGCGGCACGTATGCCGCGCCCGCCTTGAGAATCCCGAGTATCCCGACGACCATCTCAACCGAGCGCTCGACACAAATAGCGACAAGCGCATCCGTCTCCACCCCTGACCGTCGTAGATAGCGCGCCAGTTTATCGGCCCGCTCGTTCAATTCCCGATAGGTGAGGCGCTGACCTTCAAAAATCAAAGCTACCGCATCGGGCGTGCGCCCGACCTGCGCTTCGAAAAATTGGTGGACGCACTGCGGCGGCTGGTCTTCGACAACAGTATTGTTTAGCCCCCCGGCGACCGCCCCTTGAGTAAACAGGGGTCGCCATTGCGACTCTTTTTCAGACAAATACTCCGTCAAGTCTGCCCCGCTTTCAGTCTTTGTCATGGGAATTGCCGGTTAGTTCGTCTCAAGGTACTTACAGTTGGAACTTTTCGAGAGCGGGACTGAGGTTTCCGAAGAAGTGGGAGATATATCGTGTGACCTTAGGATTAACACAGCTTTAAAACTTCACTAAGTCAATAGAGTACGTTGGCGCAACATTGAAACGGCGTTCGTGCTCTTTGAGGCGCAAAGCAACCGCATGAAATGCGCGCGAAACACGCATCCCATGACAAAACATTAGGTCGTCAATGGCAGCGGCGGCGGAAGTAGTTTTTGTCGCGTCAAAGGCGACTTAACACACTACTAGAAACGCTGCTTGAACCCTGCTGTCTAAAGTTGTTGAGGATGGGCAAGAACCGCGAATTGAGAACAACCGAAATAGGCTCTTACAATTTCACTTTCAAACGTGCTGCCAACACATGAGGTCTGTCAGAACATGCGAATAAAACTAGCCCAAAGGACGATCAAATTGTCTGCTGCGTCACAACGTCATCCAACTTCTCAATTGGGAAGTAAAGCCACTGCTTGCACGTATTTGTAAGGAGGAGCGCGTATCGCAACAGCAGTTTTTGGAGAGGCCATCATACACTCATTTAAAGTGTTGTCAAGAGCGTTGAACACGCCCCCCTGTTGCCTTTGGTGCGTCTTCTGTGTCAGGATGCCCCCTCGCTGAATCGGGCTTCTCACCGCCGCACCCGACGCCCGTCTGATTTGCGCTCGGGACTCAAGTCTCTCAAGCCCAAACGAATAACGCCGTAGAGCCGGAGCCGGACACGCACACACTCGTCTTGAGACGAGCATTGCAGCGCACGTGCGGTTGAAAGCTCGACGGTTTGAGGAAAGAGATCAAACTCATGAGGCTGCTGCCGTCGCTCATAGCCCTCGGCCTGCTCGCGGCGCTCGCACACGTTCTGCCGACGACCGGCAAGGTTCACGCTCAGACGCCGCCCCCCGCGCAATCGCCAGCCGTCGTGGAGCCAGCGAAACTTCCCGTCAGCCCCGGTTCCGGCGCGGCCTTGCCGGAGGAGAAGGCTCGCCCCGTGCGCGTCTCTCGTTTCGAGGAGCCGCCCGTCATTGACGGCAAACTCGACGATGAGGTCTGGAAACACGCGGCGGTCTTCAAGGATTTTTACCAGATAAGTCCCGGTGACAACACGGCCCCCTCGCTGCCCACGAAAGCCTTCATGGGCTACGACTCGAAGCACCTCTACTTCGCTTTCCATTGTTTCGACGAACCTGGCAAGGTGCGCGCCACGATTCCTAAGCGCGACGACGTATTCGTCGATGATTCGATCCGTATCTTTCTAGACACTTTCAACGACAAGCGCAAAGCTTACGTCTTAGCGTTCAACCCGCTGGGGGTGCAGCAGGATTGCATCCGCACGGAGGGGGTCGGCCCCGATTGCAGCGTCGATATCGTGATGGAGTCGAAGGGCACTCTGACCGAGGACGGTTATACCGTCGAGGTGGCCGTCCCTTTCAAATCGCTGCGCTACGAGGCAGGTAAAGACAAGCTCTGGGGCTTCCAAATCTTCCGGCGCATTCATCGGTTTGACGAAGAGGACTCGTGGATGCCCATCTCGCGCGACGTGGCGGGCTTGATAAATCAGGCCGGACATCTCACCGGGCTGGAAGACATCTCGACCGAGCGCACTTTGGAGCTGATACCCAGCGCTCTCATCTCCGAGACGGGCCGGCGCGTGCGGACGCTCCCGCCATCGGCACTTGAAACTCTCCCCGAACCGTTCGACCGGGGGCGGTTCGTCAACCGGCCTCTGCACATAGACCCCGGCCTGACGGCGAAGTTCGGCATCACGCCCACGGCCACCCTCAGCCTCGCCCTCAACCCGGACTTCGCGCAGGTCGAAGCCGACGAAACGGTCGTCACGGCCAACCAACGCTTCCCCATCTTCTTCGAGGAGAAGCGCCCCTTCTTCTTGGAGGGTGTAGATGTCTTCCAGACGCCGGTGACGGTCGTGCATACGCGCACCATCATCGACCCGGACGTGGCCGTCAAACTCACGGGCAAGCACGGGCGCACCTCCTTCGGCCTTCTCATGGCTTCGGATAACGGCCCCGGCAACTTCAGCGAAGAGGAGCGCGACGACCCCGAATTGCTACCCGTCGTGACGAAATTACTGGACAAAAACGCCATCGTCGGGGTCTTGCGCCTGAAGCGCGACGTGGGCGCGGAGAGCAGCCTCGGCCTCGTCGCCACCACCTACAACTTCGTCGAGAAGCATAACGACGTGCTGGGCTTCGATGGGCGCTTCAAGTTGGACGGGCAGACGACCTTAGATTTTCAGGTGCTCGGCACCACCTCGCGCCGCCGCTTCTTCGACGCCGACCTCGGGCGAGCGAGTTACCGGACGGGGAACGCCCTCGGGTATTCCGTCAGGTATGAAAAGGCCGGGCGCAACTTCGGCTATCACTTCGACGGCAGCGGCTTCAGTAGCTATTACCTCGCCGATGTCGGGTTCACGCGCCGCACCAACACCAACCGCGAAGCGTTGACCTCCTATTACAAATCGACCCCCCGGCCTGACGCGAATCTCATCCAGTGGCAATTCGCAGGCTCCATCCTGACGGACTTCGACTGGCAGGGCCGTCAACAGGGTTGGCAGTTCGAGCCGCAGCTCGAATTGAATTTCAGACGCCAGATCAGGCTGCTCGCGGGAGTAGTCAACGGCTACGAGCGGTTATTCGAAGAGGAGTTCGGCGCAAAACGAACGTCGTCGCGACCGGGGGCTTTCAACGGGGACGACGACGAGCGCTCAGGCAACTTCAGGACATTCTACGGGCTGGTCGAAGCGACGCCGAGCAAGAAGTATTCGGGCTTCCTCTCCGTCACCGCGTCTCGTGGGGTGTTTGACTTGGATTTTGGGGCCGGATTGAGGTTCCCGCGCGTCAGTCCGGCGGCACTGCTCGACCCCGAAGCGCCGCTCGACCCCGGCCCCGGCGATGCTCTGGACATCGAGGCGGAGGCCGTCTACCAACCGACCGAGGCATTGCGCGCGTCGCTCGGTTACAACAAGTCGCGGCTGATTCGGCACGACAATCGACGCACGGCCTTCGATGAAAACATTTTCGCCTTCCGCTCGACCTACCAATTCACCCGCTTCCTCTTCGCGCGCGCTCGCTTAGACTACAGCACGCTTAACGCCAATGTGCGCGGGCAGTTCCTGTTAGGGTGGACGCCCAATCCGGGAACAGCTTTTTACGCGGGTTACAACGACGACATCAATCACCACGGCTTCAACCCCTTCACCGGCCAACTCGAACCCGGCTTTCGACGTAACGGACGCGTCTTCTTTATCAAGCTATCGTACCTCATACGTCGAAGCTTTTAAGGGGAGGCTGACTGTGCCGTTTGAACCACTCCAACGGCGGTTTGTTACGCGCGCGGCTGGGCCTTGATCATTTCGACGCTCCGGGCCAGAGCGGCGAGCGTCGGGGTCTCGAAGAACGTCCGCATGTGGAGTTCGACCTGAAAAAAGTTGCGTACGCGTGAGATGACCTGCGTGGCGTGGAGCGAGTGACCGCCCAGCTCGAAGAAGTTGTCCTCGACGCCGACGGCTTGAAGTCCCAGGACTTCGGAGCAGAACTCGGCCAGCTTTTGCTCGACCGCCGAGCGCGGCGCGACGAACTTCGTCTCCGGCTCAAGACGCCCCTCGTCGGGCGCGGGCAGCGCCTTGCGGTTCACCTTGCCGCCCGGCGTCAGAGGGAGTTTGTCGAGCTGCACGAAGACGGACGGCACCATGTACTCCGGCAGACGCGCGCCCAGATGGCGGCGCAATTCGCCCACGCCGCACGCCTCCCCCTGCTTCATCACGACGTAGGCCGCGAGGCGTCTGTCGCCGCGCAAATCCTCGCGTGCGACGACTGCCGCCTGCGCGATTTTCGGGTGCGACGACAGCAGCGCCTCCACCTCGCCGGGTTCGATGCGGAAGCCACGGATTTTCACCTGCTCGTCGCGGCGACCGATGAACTCTATCCTGCCGTCGGACAGGCGGCGGGCCGAGTCGCCGGAACGGTAGAGCCGGGCACCGGGCTCGGCTGAGAACGGGTCGGGGATGAACCTCTCGGCGGTCAACGCGGGCCGGTCGAGGTAGCCGCGCGCCAGCCCACAGCCTCCGACGCAGAGTTCGCCCGGTGCGCCCACGGGGACGGGCCGCAGGTGTTCGTCTAAAAGGTATATTTGGACGTTCGTCAAAGGGCGGCCAATGGGGACGGTGGATGCCTGCTCCGCGACGCTCGCGACCTCTTCCCAAGTGGCGAAGGTCGTGGTCTCCGTCGGGCCGTAGACGTGAAGGAGCCGCCCCGGCGGCCCCTTCTCCAAGACCTCCCTGACCCATTTCGGCTCGACCGCTTCGCCACCGAACAGGAGGTGCCGCAGCCCCCGGAAGGCCGCCGGGAGTTCGCTCGCCATGTGGTTGAAGAGGGCCGTCGTCAGGAACAACGTGGTAACGCCGTGCTCTTCGAGTTGCGCGGCAAACTCGCCGGGCGAGAGGGCCACGTCCTTGTCTATGATGACGAGGCGCGCACCGCACAGCAACGCACCCCAGACCTCGAAGGTGGCGGCGTCGAAGGAGCTATTAGAGACTTGCGCCACCACGTCCGACTCTTCGAGCCTGATGTAGTTCGTACCCTTGACGAGGTTGTGGACGGCCCGGTGGGGGACGGCGACTCCCTTCGGCTGCCCGGTCGAGCCGGAGGTGTAGATGACGTAGGCGAGATTCTCTGCCCCCGCCACGCGCGCCCCGTCCTCCTCTTCTCCCTCCGCGCCCCCGCCCTCGGCTGACTCCCATTCCGCATCGAGGCTGATGGTGTAGCCCCAGTAGTCGGAGAATTTTTCCGAGAGGCTCGACTGCGTCAGCAGGACGTGGGCCTTCGCATCGTCGAGCATGAACGAGAGCCGCTCAAGAGGGTACGACGGGTCGAGCGGGACGTAGGCTCCGCCCGCCTTGAGGACGCCGAGCAGCGCCACGACCATCTCGGACGAGCGCTCCGTGCAGACGCCGACCAGCGCCCCCGGCCCGACGCCGAGGCCGCGAAGGCGGCGCGCGAGTTGGTCGGCGCGCTCGTTCAGTTCCGCGTAAGAGAGCCGGCGACCGCCGCTGACGACGGCCACGCGCCCGCCGTGGCGTCTCGCGACCTCCGCGAACTCTTCGTGGATGCAACGGAACTCGCGCGCGCCTCGCGCCTCTTCGTTCCACTCCGAGACGACCTGCCGCCGTTCCGCTTCCGTCATCAGCATCAGTTCCGACAGCCGCCGCTCCGGGTTGCGGGCCGCGTCTTCGAGCAGCGTGCGGAAGTGACCGAGGGTGCGCGCGAGCGTCGAGGCGTCGAAGAGGTCTGTGTTGAAGTCGCAGGCGAGTCCCAGTTGCCCGTCGCGCTCAAACAGGTTCAGGCTACAGTCGAACTTGCTGTGGCCGGAGGGAGGCGAGAACCACTCGACCTCCAGCCCAAACATCGGCGGGACGGCGACCGGCTCAAGGTTGAGGGTGTTGGAGAAGAGCGGAAAGCGGCTCGCGTCGCGCGGCAGTCGCAACTGCTCGAAGAGGGCGCTCACGGAGATGTCCGCGTGCTCGTACGCTTCGAGCAGCGGCCCGCGAACTTGCGCCATGAACTCCGCGAAGGTCGGGTCGCCGACCAACTGGCTGCGGATGGGAAGCAGGCGCGTGCAGTAGCCGACGAGCCGGGACTCGTCGCGCGACGCGCGGCCCGCGACGGGCGTGCCGATGACCACGTCAGCCTGCCCCGTCAGCCGGTGAAGCAGCGCGAGATAGCCCGACAGCAGCGTCATGAAGAGCGTGCAGCCGTGCCGCCTGCCGAGCCCCTTCAACTCGTCGCGGAACTGCTGGTCGAAGGTCGCGTGCAGTCGCGCGCCGTTGTAGGTCTGAACGGGCGGTCGCGGACGGGCGGCGGGGAGGTCTGTGTGCGGGAGTTCGCCGTCCAGACGCGTCAGCCAGAAAGATTCGTCGCCGGCCTTCTTCGCCATGCTCTCGGGCCGCCGTAGACGCTCGGCGTAATCGCCGAACTGCAAGGGCTCGGCCAACTCCCATGCGACGCCACGGCACACAGCCTCGTAGACGGCGAACAACTCCTCCAATATCACGGTGAGCGACAAGCCGTCCGAGATGATGTGGTGAGTAGTCAGCACGAACAGGTGATGCCGTTCTTCCAGCCGGAGCACGTGCGAACGCAGGAGCGGTGCGACGCCGAGGTCGAACTCCCGGCGACTTTCCTCACGCAGCCAGCGCGCCGCTTCACTCTCGCGCTCCCCGGCGGTCGCCGCACCGCTGAAATCCGTGAGCGGCAGTTCGAGCGGCGGCGGCGGGTGGACAAGTTGCGCTTCGCCGTCGTCGCTGATGCTCGTCCGCAGCGCCTCGTGGCGGCTGACGACCACCTGGACGGCGTTGGCGAGGGCCGCCACGTCGAGCGGGCCACGGAGCCGCAGGCAGAGCGTTTCGTTATAAGCGCACGAGGCGTCGTCGCCCATCTGCGCCAGCACCCAGAGTT
>WUUC01123305.1_pt1 | contig 24851 bp, 20 predicted proteins | sample 6278441 | NCBI WGS metagenome assembly WUUC01 (sample SAMN13675441, study PRJNA597444) | soil metagenome | isolation source: soil | place: USA: Washington | collected 2017-10 | reverse complement strand
GTTCCCATCGGACCTGAAATTATTCCGTCATTTCGATAGCCTTGGGCTGTCGTTTACCAATTATCCCTGGGCAGGTGATGTGTATGAAGTGTACAACACACGTTCGAAAATAAATCGTTTTACGGGCGAACCGACTAAACCAAGTCCATTGTTCGGTCACGGTCCCGACTTCGGTTACTTTATATATGGTACCATCTGGTATGGAGATGAGCTTTGGAATCACGGTGCAATGAAAGATTATAACAAAGACGGTGATTACGACGACTACGATGCGTTGATGTGGGACAACGAAGGTAATGGTGGAAAGGGGTTCAAACCCTGGACAAAATTCCAGCATCCGGTATTGGGTGAAATTGAGATGGGTGGATTTCATCCGAAATTTTTCTCACAAAATGGGCCTCCACACCAGTTAGAAAATTGGGCGGCGAAAGAAGCACGCTTCAACCTGGCGATGGCAAAAGAGCTTCCCCAGATCGAGATCACAGATGTGACAACAAAAGCGCTTGCAAACAACGAATACGAGATACGCGTGAAGTGGACAAACACCGGCAAACTTCCGGTTGCATTAGAACAAGCAAAGCGTGTGAAGATCGTACAAGAGGACCGTCTCACATTGGAGATTGACAAAGAACTCACGAAAGGCGGAAAAGACGCGCAGGTAACCATTGTCACTCCGTCGCTCACTGATAAAACGATCTATGCCGGATATACCGGTGTCCGGGAGAAAAGGGAAGCAGTATTCAAAGTTAAGTTGAAAGAAAAAAAAGAGACGAAGATCAAAGTGAAATTGTCGTCGACGCGGGGCGGATTGAAAGAGCGCGAGGTGATATTGAAGTAGTGTGGCGATGGCATTGAAAAATTCATTTACCATCGTTAATCCAGGCCAAATAGCAGGCATGAAAACGACCGGGAACTATTATCGCCAGTAGACAAAAAATTCAACGGCAGACGGCTGTAGTTTTGAAGGGAGCAAGCAAAGCAGCTGTCAACTAGTTTAAAAAATGCTAACTTGATTCAGGCCTTTCCTGAATCAAAAATGAGGTTGATCTTAGTTCTTCTGGCGCTTGCCATCCAACAACCCGACGATAAACTGGCGAGGGTTGTTGATCCCGATGGTCACACCGATGTTCGTAGTGGGCAGGGCACAACGTTCGATATTGTTGGCCGGGTGACCACAGAGGATTTTTTTTACTGTGAGCCGACAGGCAACAACGACTGGCGTAAAATCAGATTATTGAGGCCTTTGGGCCAAACTGTTACCGGTTACATTCCCAAAAGCAAAATTCAGCTCATTGAATCAATGAGCTACAAAGAGCAATCTGATATTATTCTCCGTGTGCTGAGCAAAGAAAAGCAGTTCGCCGACAACGTTTTCGAGTCGCACAGAAAATACAATAGCCTTTCTAAAAAATGGAACAGAAGCACGGACAGCATACTGTACAATACAACGGCACGCAATCATTCTGTTTTTTCGGAGACGTCATATTCTGCCATTCTTAAATTCCTTCCGAAAACGTTCTGCAAAACAAAAACCCCGGTGATCATCAACAGCCTTTTCGCCACGATCTGGAGCGGAAGAATGTCGGCAAATGAGGAGCGTTCATCTTCGGTAGCGATGTGTTTTGCATGCGCACCGAAAGTCCTGAGCCAACTGATCAGCCAGCTTGAAAACAAGGAACAGAAAAAACTGATAATAGACGACATTGAAACTGGTCTGCGGAATAATTTTTCCGTCACCGAACGCGAAACCTCTAATACCGAATTTCTGAATTTGACAAAGCAACTTGAATTGCTTCGCGTTGAAGAAAATTAAAGGAGCGAGATCCTTGGGCTTTAACGTTTTTCAGTTCAATACCTGCCGCAATCAATGCCATTTTATAAAGCTCAAGAAACTGCGTTCGTGGCTGCCACCTTCTTTTCCCCTGTCAGGATTATTTTAACGCGCCGGTCAGTTTAAACACCCAGGCATGATCGCAAGGCATATTGGCCGGTGTAACTACAGGAGGCGAGATCGTATTTCCTGAAAATTTCACCGTCTGATTCACGCCCAGCATTTCCACCCGCGATGGTTTCTGAATACCTGGCACAGTGAAATTCTTTTCCGGAAACGCTGTCAGCAGAACGTACAGATCTTTTCCTTTCTGAGTGTAATAAACTCCCTTTTGCTTTTGTGACGGTGCCGCCTTCCAGGCGGTTGTTCCGTAAATCGCCTCGCCATTCACTTTCAACCATTCTCCCATATCGAGCAACCGTTGCTGCATAATTACCGGTATGCGACCATCGGCCGTGGGACCGATATTCAGCAGGAGATTTCCACCGCGCGATACTTTATCGATAAGAATTTCCACCAGTTGCGTGGACGAATTGTAGTCTTCAAGGCCTTCATTGCGGTTATAACCAAACGACGAACCTATTCCCCTACACTCTTCCCACGGATGTTCAATTGCTTTCGTGACTGTCTCGCTGTGCACGAGGTCGTACTCAGTGGTGTAAATTCCGCCATGCACGCTTCGTGTTTCCTTACCCCACCGGTCATTCACAACGACGTGATCTTTCACCGCCGATTCATTGTACAACCACGCAAGGAACTCTGTACTCTTCCAGGTTTCAGAAGGGTGATCCCATTCTCCGTCCGTCCAGAAAATATCAGGATTGTAGCGCGTAACAAGATCTTTCATCTGAGGCATCATATGTTCGTCTACATACTTATTCACGTCTGCATGGTACAATGGACTATACCATTCGTAAAGTGAATAGTAATAACCCATTTTAATACCCTCTGCTTTTACTGATTTGATGAGGTCGCCGGCCAGGTCGCGATGTGGACCCACGTCGACCGCGTTCCAATTCCAGGACTGCGCACTCGGCCAAAGTGTAAAGCCTTCATGATGCTTGGAGGTAAGCACAACATATTTCGCTCCAGATGCTTTAAATAACTTCGCCCATTCGTTTGGCTCAAACATCTCCGCTTTAAAATCTTTTACAAAGTCCTGGTACTTAAAGTCGGCACCGTATGTTTTATTGTGAAAATCCCTGAAGTATTTATGAGCTTCATCCCTGGTGTTCGTCAACCTGTTCCAATACCACTCTGCATAACATTGATAGATACTTGCGCCATCGGATGGCAGCGGCCCCCACGCCGGCACTGAAAAAACCCCCCAGTGAATGAATATCCCAAACTTGGCATCGGAGAACCATTGCGGCACCGGCCGGTTGTCAATTGACGCCCAGTCGGCTTTGTATTGTTGTGCGGTTGATGACAATGCGAACACGACGCAGGCAACAACAGTGAAAAGCGATTTCATAGATAGAATACTTATTGACTCAACCTAATATCCGACTTTCGGACCGAAGTGAAAAGCGTTAATTGTGAAGACGGACCATTACTGCGCGACGGTCTCCTGAGGGTTGGTAGTTTTTATTGAAATTTTCACGGTAACGTTGTCGGACTGCAATCAAAAGTTTTTTGGTGCGAACCGACCGCACGGCTATTCCAGCTCCGCCTGGGCAAAGAGCACTGTGAATTTTTCACACCACACAAGCACAAATGGGTACTCGTCAATGTTGACGGTGGCAGGAATCGAGTACGCCTGCCTGCCCATCGTGGATTTGAGTTGTCCGAGATTGACGTACTGCGATGCATTCTCATCCTTACTTAAATACACCTTAAGGTCAGGACCGTTCTGTGATTCATACGGATCAAGCACAACGACATTGACGCCCCCGCTTCGATAGATCGAGGCTACACCGCTTGCAGTATGACCTACACCGATGATCGTGCCGGTTTTAATCAATGTCGCAGTAGAGGTATCAAACTCTTCGTCAATCGGCTTCTCCGGAGCCGCATCTTCCGGTGCACACGAAAACAAGAATGCGCCGAGAAGAATCACCAATAGTTTTGCAGGCTTCATATCAGTTGTTGTTAAGCTTAAGACTTGTGCCTATCATGAACATCAATGACTTTCTACGGAACCTGTCGTTCGGCTCGGGAAATTGCTGGACAGGTGTATCCGTCGTGTATTCTGTAAAGAGAAACTCAAAGCCAGCGCGCATTCCCCAACGATCGTTGATCATGTATCTCGCGTAGAGCTCTGAATTGAGCGTCCCCTTGTCGTTGTCGCTTACCAGGAGTGCATTGAACGTGGTAACTTCACTGTTGGTCATTTGTCCAAAAGGACCATTGATATGATTGCCGCGACGAGCACCACCAAATGAAAATCCAATTGCATCAATATTGAAACCAGCATATAGTTTGGTGGAGAATTTCCATCCAAGATTGATCATTGCATTGATCGCGTAAACATTTGGTTTTTGAATAAGAAAGGTGTCCATGTTGGCCGTAATGTTCTCTTTAAAAATTACGAAAGGGCCGGTGCCGCCGGATGTCAGTTTCGCGGGGGCAGTCACATAATACTGATTACGACCGAGGAAGCTGGTAAATCTTGTACCAACACCGACAACAAATCTTTGATGGCGACCCAAAAGCCAGTTGCGCGTAAGGCCTGCGACCAGTGTGCCTTGATGTCTGGCGAAACCTACACCGACATCAACGACGTCCTCCTTTACTGAAGTCTGGGCATGACTGGTGACCTCAAAACCGGAGAGAAGTACAAATATCCACGCGCGCATGGTCCTAATCCGTTTTCATTCAAATAGTAATAAGTTAACCCATGAACCGGAGAAATACGTTTTTCGCTTTCAATTACATAGACAGCCGGACCGGTCAAAATTACCAACAAAGGCTTTAATGGCGCAAGCACCCAATAGTCGCCAAGGTAGATCAATTTAATATCTTAGCTGTCAGGCTATGTACTGGATGCGACTGTTACGTCAATGGACAACCATTATCCCGATCCTCGCGTGGGCGTTGTATTTCACGGGCCTGATCGTCGATAGCGGGATATTTCAGGGCTTTGCGGCCGTGTTGCTGATCCTTAGCGTGATGTCGGCCGTACATCATTCTGAAATTGTCGCGCACCAGGTTGGTGAACCCTATGGCACAATCATTCTTGCCGTCGCTGTAACAATCATTGAAGTGTCTATTATTGTGTCGCTCATGGTTTCGGGCGGCACCGAAGCGGCATCACTGGCGCGAGATACAGTTTTCTCGGCGACCATGATCATCCTCAACGGCATTGTGGGATTGTGTCTCCTTATTGGAGGATTGAAATTCCATGAACAAAACTTTTCCAAGCATTCTTCAACGATCGCATTGGTGTCAATCGTTTCCATCGTGATCCTGACCATGGTGTTTCCCTCCTTTACCACAAGCGTGAAAGGTCCGTACTATTCAACACCGCAATTGATTTTCGTCTCTGTGAGTTGCCTTTTGATCTACTCGGTGTTCCTGCTCGCGCAAACCCGAAGGCATCGCGACTACTTCCTTACAGAAGGCGATGAAGAAATACAAGCAAATATCCTCATCAGTAAACGCAGTTTGATCTCGAGCCTGGTATTCCTTTTGATCTGCCTTGGTATTGTGGTGCTGCTTGCGAAAACTTTGTCGCCAACGATCGAAGGATTCATTATTGCCAACCATCTGCCCGAAGCCCTTGTGGGTGTTATCATTGCTGCCGTCATACTGTTGCCGGAAGGAATTGCGGCAATTATTGCAGCAAGAAAAAACAAAATTCAAACCAGCCTCAATCTTGCGCTGGGATCGGCCCTGGCGAGTATTGGCTTAACTATTCCCTGTGTTGCCGTCGTTAGCCTGGTGTATGACATGGATGTGGTGCTGGGACTCGACTTTAAATCGATAATCCTCCTGGGACTATCCGTGTTCATCACAATGTTGTCGCTGGCAACCGGAAGGACAAATGTGGTTTATGGTATCGTATTGCTCGTCAACCTGATAGCGTTCATTTTCCTCATCATCTATCCTTGACGATTGGAGTTTCCCGAGTAAGGAAATTTTCGTTATCCCAATGCTTCCACTGACTTTACCTCTTCCGGCATCATACGCTGGAACAGGTTCTCGATGCCAGCTTTAAGTGTGACTGTCGACGAAGGGCAACCGCTGCATGACCCCTGCAGATTCACGCGAACAACTTTATCAACATAAGAGTGGAAAGTGATCGCTCCGCCGTCTTGTTCCACAGCGGGCCGGATATACTCATCAAGAATAGTCTTGATCTTGATCACCGTTTCTGAATCATACTCACTTTCACCGTCGGCTGTCACGCTTTCCGGCGCTTTGCGATCAAGGATCAGTTTTCCTGCTTCGAGAAATTTAATAATGTGCGTCCTGATCTTATCCTGGATCTCAACCCACAAAATGTCCTCTTTCTTGGTTACGGTAACGAAGTTGCTCATGTAGAATACACGTACAACTTCAGGGTATCCAAACAATTCCTGTGCGAGAGGTGCATCGGCAGCGCTCGCCACATCCGGAAAATCGAAACTCATACCTTCAGGAACCAGCATTTCGTTCACCACGAACTTCAATGAATTCGGGTTAGGATTGGACTCCAGGTAGATGTTGATTTTTTTTGGTGCGGGCGTTACCATAACTGATTATTCTTTGTCGATGTGAGAACAAAAATACTGAGAAAAAGTTCATGATTGATCAACGTTGTCTGGCGTTGGATTACCAAGCGCTCCCTCCCACTTGCTCACAACTGCGGTGGCAATGCTGTTACCAATCACGTTGGTTGCACTGCGGCCCATGTCAAGCAATGGATCGATCCCCAGCAACAACGCCAGGCCGGCTTCTGGTATGTTGAACGATACCAATGTGCCTGCTATCACCACCAATGAGGCCCGCGGAACGCCGGCAATACCTTTACTGGTGAGCATGAGCACCAACAGCATACTGAGTTGTGTGGCAATGGACAAGTCAATATTGTACGACTGCGCAATGAACAGTGTAGCAAAGGTCATGTACATCATACTGCCATCAAGATTAAAAGAATAACCTAATGGCAACACAAAGCTTACGATCTTGTTGCTGGCTCCAAACCGTTCGAGCTCCTCCATTGTCTTCGGATAGGCAGCCTCGCTGCTTGCGGTAGAGAATGCCAGCAATGTCGGTTCTTTCACGCGCCTGATCAGGTCGATGATCCGTTTTCCAACAACTACAGAACCCGCCAATATCAGGACGATCCATAACAGCAGGAGACTAAAATAAAATTCAGATATAAAAATGGAATAGGTCTTGAGAATACCTATGCCTTGTTTGGCGATGATCGCCGTCATCGCCCCCAGCACGGCAATTGGTGCCAGGTTCATTACATACCCGGTAACTTTCAGAATAACATGAGCCACTGAATCAAAGAAAGTGATCACAGGCTTTCCCACCTCCCCAACTGCCGCGGTGGCAACGCCAAAGAACAATGCGAAGACCACGATCTGGAGTATCTCGTTCCTGGCCATAGCATCAACCGCACTCGTAGGAAAAATGTGATAGAGAAAATTCTTTAACGAAAATCCGACAGCAACCACGCCACTCGATGTTGACGGCAATGGCAGGTGCATAGCTTCGCCGGGCCGAAAAATATTTACCATGATCATTCCCAGCAACAAACTGGTCAATGACGCACCAACAAACCATAGCAGTGTTTTTCCACCGATCCGCCCCACAGCTTTTATGTCCCCGAGTCGCGCCACACCGACAACCAGTGTCGAGAACACCAGCGGCGCTACGATCATTTTGATCAGGCGGAGGAAAATGTCGGCCATCAGCGAGAACGGTTCAACTTTCTTATCACGCATCGCCAGAATTGAATTGCGTGTTTCTTGCGCTGCCGCCTGTTGAACCAATGCATTCGCTTTTGTGACGCTGTCTGGTGGATTGGCGATCACTTCGGCCAATTGCTTCAGATCAACATCAAGCTGTTCCAACCCCTCATTCGCTTCCTTCAGATATGTTTGATTGAGGTAAAACCCCAGGATGATACCCACAATGAGGCAGATAATGATGTAGAGTGTAAGTCGGCTTTTCTTACCCGGTTCTTTAGGAGCTTCCATAGCGAAAGATGCGAAAATTTTAGATTTAAGATTTGTGATTCGTGATTTACCACCATAAACCCCATGTGTACCGACGATGCGCTTCAGCATCGTTCACCCGGTCAAAAAATCTTAAATCAAAAATCTTAAATCTTAAATCGCCAATGTCTTATCTTGTTCTAACGTTATCCATCTATGAGCAACGATCGTCGAAAGTTTTTATCAAAAGCTATTGCCCTCGGATCTGCTGCTGCGTTGCCTTTTATTGGCAAAGCCAGCACACAATCATCGAAGCCCGCTTCTCCTCTACCGTCTCTCAAGGGCCGCAAGATCCTATTCACTTACGGCGGTTGGGAGGGTCATGAACCGACGAAGTTTGTCGAATACTTTGCGCCGTGGTTCAAAGAAGAAGGTGCGCAGGTACAAGCCTATGCAACACTCGATGCGTACACGGACAAGGCGCTGATGAATTCCATCGACCTTGTGATCCAGGTCTACACGATGTCGCAGATCACACGCGAACAGGAAAACGGGTTACTGACAGCGGTCCGGGAAAACGGCGTAGGGATGGCAGGCTGGCACGGCGGCATGGGCGATTCGTTCCGCAACAATGTCGAATACCAATTCATGACTGGTGGCCAATGGGTATCACATCCCGGCGGTGTAATTGAATACGATGTTCGCATCAGCAACCAGGAAGATGAGATCACGAAGGGTCTTAAAGATTTTCACCTGAAGAGTGAACAGTACTACATGCACATCGACCCTAATGTTAAAGTATTGGCAACAACCCGCTTCAATGGAGCAATAAGTCCATGGATCGACGGGTGCGTCATGCCTGTTACCTGGAAAAAGATGTATGGAAAAGGAAGGATATTCTATACTTCAATTGGGCACAACCTGACCCACGTCACAGAGAAGCCGGATGCACTCGAGATGATCAAACGCGGAATTAAATGGGCGAGTGCAAGTAAGTATGAGGCAGCTGAAAAGTGGATAACTCCCGCGTATCAATAACGTTGCCAGGTTGAAAGGTTACTAAGTTGGTAGGTTAGCGTGTGATTTGCCCACAACCGGAACTCACGAACTTAGCAACTTAGCAACCTAAGAACCTTTAAGATACTTATCAACGAACTTCAGTATCTCCTCCGAAGCCTTAATGTTGTTTTCCTTCTTGGCAAATCCGTGACCTTCATCAGGGAAGATCACATACTCTACTGGTACCCCATTCTTCTTTGCAGCGGCAACAATTTCGTCGGATTCTACCTGGAGTACGCGTGGGTCGTTACTGCCTTGAAGTACAATGAATGGCTTCGTGATCTTGTCAGCATGGAACAAAGGCGATTTGTCGTAAAGCTTCATTGAATCGGCCGCATATGGATCGCCAAGTTCCAGGTAAAGGGCCTTGCGAAAAGATTCCCACCAGGATGGCACACTCTTCAGGGTTCGTGGCCAGTTGGTAACACCAAAGAGATTGACCCCCACCTTGAATTCTTCGGGGGTGAAGGCCAGTGCCGCCATGGTCATATAGCCGCCATAACTTCCTCCCATTATACCAATCTTGTCCATATCGACGTAAGGAAGTGTCGCCAGTAATTTTTTGGACCCGACGCAATCTTTCAGGTCGGCATCCCCGTGCTTCAGATCATCGGCAGCGAAAAAGGATTTACCATATCCTGAACTGCCGCGGTTATTGACTGCGAGAATAGCATACCCGTGATTCACCAGGTGCTGAATGGTTGGATTATAATTCAATCTCGTTTGACCACCAGGACCGCCGTGTATCCAAAGCAGCGCCGGTACTTTTTCACCGTCCGCCAGTCCAAGTGGCTTGTAGAGCAAACATGGGATCTCAAGACCATCAAACGATTTGAAACGCACGACTTCACCGGCAACAAGACTCGCCGGGTCGATGGATTTACTCATCGTTTGTGTCAACTGCTTTACTTCACCGGATTCGAAATTGTAAACAAACAGATCGCTGGGCGATTTAGAACTGCTGACATAAAATGACATCAGTTTCTCACTATCAGAAATTTTCACATTGGTGATGTCGCCCTCAGGAACACCCTTTACCGTTACAAGCTTGCCTGTTGTTTCATCGTAGATCTTGATCTCCGTGCGCGCATCATTGTTAATGGCGACAACCCGGTAGCGACCATTGCGCGACAAATTCGCGTATGCAATGTCCCATGGAGCTTCCTCCACTTTCTCGACAGTACCTGAAGCAATATCGTAGCTGGCTAAATAGGTAAACTCAGAACCCAGATCCGTGAGGTAAAAAAGTTTATTCCCATCGTGGCTAAAATACTGAGGCTTGAATTGTGCATCGCCTTCGTGGGTGGAAAGCAGCTTTGCTTTTCCCGACTGAGTATCCAGCAGGTACATGTCGGAATTATTGGTTGTAATGGATTTGATCAATGCCAGGTACCGGTCGTCGTCAGAGATAGCGGCGGGTGTATATCCTTCGTCGTTCTTATACACAACGGCTGATGGATAAACCGTTCCCTCCTGCGCTGTGCCAACCTGGATCCTGTGCAGATCAAAGAATCGTTTATCGCGGCTGTTGGATGTATAGTACAGCAGGTCTTTTTTGTAATTCCACCCAAAGAACTGTGCCTTCGCAGTACTATCCTGGATAAGGTCATTCACACCCCCATCTGCGGATCGTACATACAAGTGAGTGATCTCATTTCCTCCGTTGTCGCTACCATAAAGCACGCGGCCATCATTGGGGAAGTAACCATAAGCGTAAATAGCATTGTCCGCAGAATTCGTAAGTGCCTTCTTCTCACCGGTATTAATGTCTACCTCGAAAGCATTGAATATGCCTGTTTCTTTGGTGCTCAGCAACACCTTCGATTCGTCGGGTGAAAATGAACCTCCAACGATCTGAACAATGTCCATGAATTGATCCATGGAATACTGTTGCGGCTTGACCGGCTTCTGCTCGCACGCGGCGAATGTGAAAAGGGCCGCAAAAATCAGGATCAGTTTTTTCATGAAATGGCTTACTTTGGTTGACAGGATAGCGAAGTTTTTGGGCAAATTACAAAATCCCGATCATCGCGCAGAGGCAAAAAATCCAATTAGGGCAGACACCGTGTTTATTCCTCCGCGCGAGCAACGAAGTCGCAACTCTGCCTAACTTGTATTCCACATAATGATATCAGCCATGAAAATGAAATACCTCTTTTCCCTTCTATGTATGGTAATGGTGAATTTGTCGATAGCGCAGACGTACAGGGTTATGAGTTACAATATCCGTTACGATAATCCAGCGGACGGCGTCAATCACTGGCCGAAACGGTCTGAAAAAGTTTTTGCATTGATCAAAAAATATGATCCGGTGTTGTTGGGACTCCAGGAGGCGCTGAAGCACCAGATCGACGACATCACCCGCGCAATTCCCAATTACAAATACGCAGGCGTCGGTCGCGATGATGGAAAAGAGAAAGGCGAGTACTCACCGATTCTTTATCAGCCTTCAAAGGTTGACCTGCTGCAATCAGGCACACAATGGCTGTCCGAACAACCTGAAATGCCTGGCAGTAAAAGTTGGGACGCGGCAATCACACGCATAGTGACGTGGGCTTTGTTCAAAGATAAAATCAGCGGCAAAGAGTTCTATTACCTCAACACACACTTTGATCACATTGGAAAAGACGCCAGAAAGAACAGCGCTGCTTTGATTATCAAACTGACAAAAGAACTGCAGAGCAAAAAAAATATTCCTGTACTCGTTACCGGTGATTTCAACGCTCAACCGACTGAACCACCCTATACGGTGATGATGGAAAGTAAATTATTCACCGACTCGCGAAAAAATGCTGACGTTGGAACCGCTTGCACATTCAGCGTGAATGGTCGCTGCAACCTGATCGATTACATTTTCCACACCAATGGATTTACATCATCAGCATACCAGGTCATCAAAGACAACGATGGCACGAACTATCCATCGGATCATTTGCCTGTGATGGCGGAGTTGAGGTTGGGTAAATAGTAGACGGTTATTGGTGTAAACAACCTTCATGCTTTGATGGCAGGTTCCCGACCACGGTCGGTGACCACCGATGCACTGCGCATCGGGGTGGACAACACACGACCGTAGGGAAATCGTATTTGACGTAATCAATATGCTTCCGTTGTATCCTCAACTCAATCTTATCGGATCGCTGGAAACACCGACCACAGGGAACTCCACACCACGAATAACCAACAACGAATAACCAATAACAATTATTTCCTGTTCGCCAGATACACACCACCGATGATCGCTGCCATCCCTATGTAGTGCCCGAAGTAAAGCGACTCTCCATCTAACAATCCCCACAACACAGCAACGATTGGCATGATGTAGGTAACGGAAGCGGCGAAAAGCGGCGTTGCTATTTTGATGAGGACCGTAAACAACCAGTTGGCGATTGCTGTACTCATGCAACCGAGTAACACTATGAACCCGAAGGCTTTCCACGACCCGTCAAGTGTGCCTAATTTTGAAGTGAATTCTGTGAAGCCAAACAGGTAGATGATAGCCATCGGGCCAATAAATAAAAGTGCACCGCTGGCAATGGTCATGGGATCTAAACCCTGAACTTTGAACTTTACCCAGTTAACATTGGTACCATACATCGCACAAGCGGCAACAATTAACAGTGCATAATAGTTGACCCCTGAAATTGTACCGCCGGTTCTCGCGAGCATTAAGACGACAGTACCAGCAAATCCGATGATGATTCCGATGATCGCAGAGTTTTTAAAGCGTTGGCCGAAAAACAAAGCCCCCATGATCATCGTCCACAATGGAGACAACGTGTTGAGAATTCCAGCAACTGAACTATCGAGTTTGGTTTGCGCGGTAGCAAACAGGAACGCAGGGAAAAAGATTCCCAGCAAGCCCGATACGAACAGGTTGCGATAATCATTGCCGCTAAGTTTCCGAAGACGGAAAACCGCCACTGGCAACAGGAAGGTAAATGCTGCGCCAACACGTAGCGCGCCGACTTCATCAGGAGCAAATACACGTACTCCCTGTTTGATGAGGATAAACGACGTGCCCCATATCAGGGAAAGGATCATCAATAATCCAAAGGCTTTGAGTCGGTGGTCGGGGGGCATGAAACAGGTGAGACTAAAGACTTCAGACTTTAAACTAAAGACTCTAATGAATAAGCGTTTGCAACTTCTTCGAGGATCTCATTTACGTCCCCTTGCGTTGGTGCTTCAACCAATCTCGACCGATAGGGTTTAAAGTCGGGAAGGCCTTTGAAATAGCTGGCGTAGTGTCTTCTCATTTCGAAGACACCAAGTTTGTCGCCTTTCCAACGTATAGAAAAATCGAAGTGTTGTCGCGCGGCACGAACTCTTTCTGTGATGTCGGGAGGTGGAAGCAATTCACCGGTGTTGAAGTAATGATGAATTTCGTTGAAGATCCAGGGATAACCAATCGCCGCACGTCCGATCATAATTCCATCAACTCCATACCGGTCGCGGTACAATTTTGCTTTCTGCGGTGTGTCAATGTCGCCATTGCCGAAGATCGGGATCCTGATGCGGGTATTTTCCTTGATCCGTCCGATCAACGACCAATCAGCTTCGCCCTTGTACATTTGCACCCGCGTACGACCGTGTATAGTGAGCGCCTGGATACCAATATCCTGTAAGCGTTCGGCAACTTCAGGTACGTTGCGCGTATTGTCGTCCCAACCCAGTCGTGTTTTTACTGTGACCGGCAGGTGCGTGGCCTTCACCACTTCCTCCGTCATCCTCACCATCTTCGGAATGTCTTGCAGTAAAGCGGCGCCGGCACCTTTACAGGCAACGGCTTTCACAGGGCATCCATAATTAATGTCGATGATATCGGGATTTGCCGCTGTGGCGATTTCGGCCGCCTCGCGCATGCTATCGACATTACCGCCAAACAACTGAATGCCAATCGGTCGCTCATATTCAAAAATGTCGAGCTTCTGCCTACTTTTTGCAGCGTCGCGGATCAAGCCCTCCGAGGAAATGAATTCCGTGTACATGAGATCGGCACCACCCGCTTTGCAAACAGCGCGAAATGGCGGATCACTCACATCCTCCATTGGAGCGAGTAACAAAGGGAACTCCTTGAATTCAACGTTTCCGATCTTCACCATTTGTTAAAACTGTCGGGCCTCTGAGTATATTTGAGCGCCATAAAAAAAGCACCTGTCTTCCGGCAGGCCGGCAAAATTAACTCATTTTAATGAGATGAATGACCCGATAGATATTCGTCCTCAGCGGCCCCACGTTCCGGACGTAAACCCATGGATTAGTTCTCTCATTACATTGTTGGTGATCCTGGCCGGGTTCATTCTCATTGGCCCCGTCATCGGCATTTTTATCGCCATTCCATTTTACGAAGGTTCGGCCATGGATTTCCTGCAGCAAGCCACTAACCCGGTGGCCCCCGAAGGGCTTCGCGTTCCGTTGCTGATCCTCCAGGGATGCGTGACTACGATTGGTTTGGGAATCGTACCCGCTTTTTACTGGTGGCGCGCGACGCGTGTCAACCCAATGACTTTGGTAAGCAAACCAATTTCTCTTCAGTCGGTTGTTTTTTCGGCACTGGCTATGATTTGTTTCCTCGGGCCTGTTTCGCTTTTCATTTACTGGAATGCTGATGTTGATTTACCCGATGGTTGGTTCGAGAATTGGGCGCGTACTACAGAAGACCGGGCAACGGCTTTGACAAAATATATGACTTCGTTTGAGTCGCCGGGCGAATTTATTCTCGGACTTGTGGTGATTGCAATACTTCCGTCGATGTTTGAGGAGCTTGCTTTTCGCGGGTTACTGCAGCCGGAGCTTCATCGTGCATCAGGCAACATTCACGTTGCTATCTGGCTGTCATCAATTCTGTTCAGCGCTTTACATCTTCAGTTCTTTGGCTTTGTGCCTCGTGTATTGCTTGGCGCAATGTTCGGCTATTTATACTTCTGGTCAGGGAATCTCCTCGTGCCGATGATCGCCCATGTGGTGAACAATGGCTTGCAGGTGATACTCATATATGTGGGGCAGAAAGAAATTGCGGGGATGGACCTTGAAAACCCAGCTATGCCCCCACTTGGCGCTGTTGCTGCGATGTCGGTTTTAACGGTAGGATTTATTTATCTCTTTCGCCGGACGCTGCCACCAAAAACCGATCCCGCGTGACGACAGGGATTTCAAAATACTCTAATCTTACTCAACGCATTATTACTGGTATCGCCGGAGCGGCGGTGATCTTATTCGCTGTAGCATTCAGCGAATGGTCCTACTTCGCCGTTTTCTTCATTATATGTTTTTTGTCGTTGCGCGAGTTCTATGCTTTGTCTGGATTAGACGGTATGATCCCGCAACGCGTTCTGGGTACAGTAAGTGGGATGGCTGTTTTTGTACTGTCTTTTCTGATAGAGCGCGGAGACCTCGTCCACCAGCATTACTTTCTTTTGTTCCCGATGGCCTCGTTGGTATACATGATCAAACTATATAAAAAGTTTGAACGCAAACCGTTTACCAACATCGCTTTTACCTTCCTTGGAATATTCTATGTGGCAGTACCATTTGCCCTTCTCAACATTGCCGCTTTCGAGAATGGCACTTACAACTTCCAGATAATGATCGGGTGCCTGCTTATTCTTTGGGCTACCGACACTGGTGCTTATTTTGCTGGTACGTTCTTCGGCAAGCGAAAACTTTTTGAACGCATTTCGCCAAAAAAATCCTGGGAAGGAGCACTGGGCGGAGCCATTCTCGCAATGGCGTTTGCCTTGGGACTTTCCTATTATTTCCATTCCCTCGCGTTGTGGCAATGGATCTGCATCGCCACGATAGTCATTGTTGGAGGTGTGTATGGCGACCTGGTCGAATCGCTGCTAAAGAGGAGTATTGAGATCAAAGACTCCGGCGACTCATTACCTGGACATGGCGGTTTCCTCGACCGCTTTGATGGCCTGCTGATATCCGCGCCTTTTATCGTCGCTTTCCTGGAACTGGTTTGAACAAAAAACACGCTGTTTAGCATATAATTGACCGCTTTTCGGCGGAGATTCAGAATTAACTTTTGCATCTCATTCGGGATTCTCAAAATTATTTGGTGTGCCTTTTTCAACCCTGTTAATCCGCCTTTTACCTATCTTTGCAACCGTTTTCGGCGCATAATTTTTTCGCCGGCCAACGGGTTCATTCGGGTCTTCAAACAGTATTCAATTCATATGGCATACATAGAACCAGCACCACTGCTCGACAAAGAAAATCCTTTTGAAGCGATGATGTCGCGTTTTCGTACCGCATCGCAAATTCTTGGGTTGGAAGAAGAAGTTTACAACGTGCTCAAATCGCCTGCTCGCCAGGTGATTGTATCGCTTCCCGTTACAATGGACGACGGGAGCCTCCGTGTGTTCGAAGGTTATCGTGTGATCCATTCTACTATCCTTGGTCCATCGAAAGGTGGTATCCGGTTCGATCCCCATGTCAACCTTGATGAAGTGAAAGCGCTGGCAGCGTGGATGACATGGAAGTGCGCAGTAGTTGATATTCCTTATGGTGGTGCAAAAGGCGGAGTAGCATGTAATCCCCGGCAGATGTCCGCCGGTGAGATCGAACGTTTAATGCGCGCTTATACACAAGCCATGGCCGACATCTTTGGTGCTGACAAGGACATTCCTGCTCCGGATATGGGAACAGGCCCAAGGGAGATGGCCTGGTTGATGGACCAGTATTCGCGCACGCAAGGCATGACCGTTAACGCGGTGGTGACGGGCAAACCCATTGTGTTAGGAGGTTCATTGGGTAGAACAGAAGCAACCGGCCGCGGTGTAATGATCACCACGCTTGCTGCGATGGAAAAACTGAAGATCAATCCATATAAGGCCACTTGCGCAGTGCAAGGGTTTGGCAACGTCGGTTCATGGGCTGCGCGACTTTTGGAAGAACGGGGCCTTAAGGTGCTTGCCGTTAGCGACATTTCCGGTGCTTACTACAATGAGAACGGCATGAGCATCGAAAATGCTTTAAAATATCGCGACGCAAACAAAGGGTCACTGGAAGGCTTCACCGAAGCGCAAAAGATCAGCAACGAGGATCTGCTTACTCTTCCTGTTGATGTGCTCGTGCCTGCAGCAACCGAAGATGTGATCACCGTCACCAATGCGCCGAAGATCCAGGCGAAGTTAATCGTTGAAGGGGCAAACGGTCCGACGTCTTCTAAAGCCGACAGCATCATTTTTGATAAAGGCATCAGTGTAGTGCCTGATATTCTTGCGAACGCAGGTGGTGTTACGGTATCTTACTTTGAGTGGGTTCAGAACCGGCTTGGTTATAAGTGGACTGCTGATCGCGTCAACCGACGTAGCGACCGCATCATGAAAGATGCGTTCGAGAACGTTTACAAAGTGGCGATTGAATACAAAGTATCACTGAGGATTGCCGCTTACATGGTGGCCATCGACAAAGTGGCGAAGACATACAAGTTCAGAGGCGGATATTAAAAATTTCTGATTTTAGATTTGAGATTTAAGATTCAGACTCCGCCAAACGGAGTTTGAATGTTACCTTTCACAATCCGATTGCTTAACGGATCCAGGTTATGACCATTCACAAGGAAGGACGATTATTACTTTTTGTTATGCTGTTGGTGCTGTTTGGCGCCAATATGGCTGTGGCCTATTTCTATCCTGAGGCTACGTTCATCCAGAATATCTGCGTTGGGGCAAGTATAATTATCTACCTGATTGTTCTCCAGTTTTTTAGAAACCCGATCTTCAGTGTCAGCAAAAATGAAAAGCAGGTGCTCGCGCCGGCCGATGGTAAGGTAGTGGTGATTGAAGAAACAACTGAAACGGAGTACCTGAAGGCGAAGAGAAGACAGGTCTCCATTTTCATGTCACCGGTAAATGTTCATGTGAACCGTATGCCGGTGGGTGGCGTCATTAGTTTTTTTAAATATCATCCAGGGAAATACCTCGTTGCGTGGCATCCGAAATCAAGTACAGAGAATGAACGCACAACTGTAGTGGCCAGGATGAAGAACGGTACCGAAATTCTGTTTCGTCAGATTGCAGGCGCCCTCGCCCGACGTATCAAATGCTATGTGAAGGAAGGGCAACCTCTCGAACAGGGCCAGGAATTTGGCTTTATTAAATTCGGTTCTCGTGTGGACATCTTTCTCCCGCTGGATGCAAAAATAACTGTGAACATTGGCGACGTAACAAAGGGCGGCCGAACTGTTATTGCAGAATTGGCCTGATTTAAAGGATTGGTTCAACAAGAGCTAATAAAGTGGTGCCTAACAATCGTTTTAGGCAGAAACCTTCGTTATTTTTGTGATTTAACAACCTTCTGAAACAGGTAGACCCCACCCTGTTCAGGAGCTCAACACCCGTCTGAATGAAATATAGTTCGATTCAATTCGCAAAGAGTCGTCACGAATTCTTTAGTACGCTCACACAGAGAGTCAATCATTATTTCAAAGTCAATAATATTGAGCGGACAGCCAATACGCACATGATCATTAAAACGATCTTCATGTTCGTTCTTTACTGGACACCATACTTTCTCGTCATCAGTGGAAATTTTACATCCACCTGGTCGCTCCTCGGTTTAGTCACACTGATGGGCCTTGGTACCGCGGGCATAGGTTTATCTGTAATGCATGATGCGAACCATGGGTCGTACTCAAAAAAAGCCTGGGTCAACAACCTCCTTGGATTTTCACTCAATATGATCGGCGGAAACGCCTTCAACTGGAAGGTGCAACACAACGTCCTGCATCACACTTACACCAATGTTCACGACGTTGATGAAGACATCAGTCCACGTGGTGTACTGCGCATGGCTCCCGGGTCTGATTGGAAACCGTTTCACCGTTTTCAACACCTGTATGCCTGGCCCCTTTACGGGCTACTCACGATCGTCTGGATCGTTGCCAAAGATATTGGTCGTTTGAATCGCTACGACAAAGACGGATTAGTAAAAAAGCAAAAAACTACAGCAGCGATGGAGTGGACCATCCTGATTTTTTCGAAACTGGTTTTTATTTCCTATTACTTTGTGCTTCCAACATTGATCGTACCCGAATTACAGTGGTACCATCCCATCATTGGCTTTGTTGTTATGCATTACATTGCCGGGTTCATACTTGCTATCATCTTCCAACCTGCGCACGTGATCGACGGAACTGAATACCCCGTACCGGATGACGACGGTCAACTGGAAAACAACTGGGCCATTCACCAATTGCACACTACAACCAACTTCGGCAGAAAGCACAGGGCGTTCTCATGGTATGTCGGCGGACTCAACTACCAGGTTGAGCATCACCTTTTCCCGAACGTATGTCACGTTCACTATCGCGCCATCGCTCCGATCGTGGAGCAAACAGCTCATGAGTTCGGATTGCCTTATAAGTCCAAGGAAACATTCGCAAGTGCATTGGTCGCACACTTCGTCTTAATGAAGAAGTTGGGTCAAAAGCCGGTTCCCGTGCCTGTACTGGAAGAAGAACAGGAGTTGGCGGTAGTACAAGGTTAAATCAGTTTCAGGTTTTCGGGGTTGGGTATCGATTCTCTTTTCAACCCGAACTCAAGTCTTCCTTCAAAGACAACTTGAAAAATAAGACCTGAAAACTTTTAAGAAATTAATTCGTCAAACGTCTTTACAAACGCTTTCATCTCATCAGCTGTGCCAATACTTACGCGGCACCATTCTTTCTGCTGATAATCCCAAATACGAATCAGGAATCCCTTCTCTTCAAGGCGCGTGAGCATCGTGCGTCCGTCTTTCGGCGCCGGGAAGAACAACAGGTTAATATGAGATTTTCCGTAGGATATTTTGGCCCGATCGAGATAATCCGTGAGCACTTTGCGGGCCTCAGCGTTTTTCTGGCGTGTCATCTTCATGAAGTCTTCGTCACCCAAAGATGCTTTTGCAGCAGCAATGGCTGTCTGACTGGCGGATATTTCGTCGCCATACTTGCCGATCCGTTTGATGGTGTCGGGATGTGCCACGATATACCCCATTCTCAAACCCGCTAACCCGTAGATCTTGGAGAACGTGCGTGCAACAATGACGTTCGATCCTTTTTTCACGAGGTCGATCATCGATTTTTGCTGCGCCGGTTCAAGAAACTCCAGGTATGCTTCATCGGAAAATACCGGAACTTTCTTCGATACTTCTTCACAGAATGAAGCAACAATCGAAGGATCCACCAGCGTACCGGTTGGATTATTAGGATTGCAGATGATCACCAGTTTGGTGTCGGCAGAAATTCCGGAAGCGATCGCCTTGTAATCGTGTTCAAGGTTTTCATTAAGATCAATTTTCTTCCAGCGTGCCCTCATCTTTTCCGCATAGGTCATCAGCAACGGGAATGTTGGATACGCCGAGAGCAACTCGCCGCCTTCCAATCCATAGGAAATCCCGGTCTGACAAAGCAACTCCCCCGAACCAGAACCCAGGTGTATCCATGATTCCTCCACACCTTCTTTGGCAGCCAAAGTTTTTCTGAACTCAGACGCTTGCGCGAATTGATACCGGTTCGCTTCCGACAATATCTGGATAACTGCCTTCCTGGCTTTTTCGGAAGGACCGTAAGGGTTCTCGTTGGAATTCAACCGGACTTTTACGTTGGGAATTTTACCAGCGGTAAAAAACGAACGCTCCGCTTCGCTCATCGGCGCCGCCTGCAACTCGTTTAACCAGGATGGAATCACCGCTACTCCGGCGGAAATACCAAGGGTTGACTTAAGCCAGTTTCTGCGCGTAAGGTTTTGTTCCATATTGTAGTAAGCTTATAAAGGAAGATACCGTATTTGCCTTTCAGTTTCAAGTCCAAACAGTGTCAAGTCTCAAGTCTCCAACTGAACGCCGAAGTTGAGTGCTTTTGAAAAGGCAACCAGGGGGTCAAAATGCAACGCGAGAATCCGGGGCCAGCTTGGGACATGGGACTTGAAACTTTTACCGCCACGCTGGCGTCTGATGCTGCGTCACAAATGGCTCATAACAACAAGCTTTTCAACAGCACGCATGAGCTTTTCCAACCACACGCGGTCCACCTCATCGAAATCATTCAGCTTATCACTGTCAACATCGAGAACGAGAGCTACTTCCTTGTTGTGAAATGCCGGCAACACGATCTCCGATCGGGAGTCCGAGCTACAAGCAATGTGCCCAGGAAACTTATCGACATCCGGTACAAGAAGTGTTTTCTTTTCTTTCCAGCATGCCCCGCATACGCCCTTGCCGAAAGCAATTCGTGTACAGGCGATAGGTCCCTGAAATGGGCCAAGCACAAGTTCATTGTTCCTGACGATATAAAACCCGACCCAGAAAAAGTTCATGGTCTGCTTAAGTGCGGCAGCGATGTTTGACAGATTGGCAATGAGGTCGGGTTCGCCCTGCACCAATGCGTCGATTTGGGGAAGCAGCACTTCATAGCGTTCCTCCTTGACAGACGAAGAAGCTACGATCAGGTTTTCGGCCATAACTACCTTGTTTCTTCGTCAGTTCTGCCTTCGGTGGAAGGCACGCTGTCTTTTTGTTCTATCGACACCACTGGTTCGGAAACAACATCGCCCGTAGTAATAGTTTGAGGCGGATCCATTGGAATTTCCTCTTTCTCTTTAAAAAACTTCCGTTGGAAAATCAGAATTGTAACAACTCCGGTGAATATCGATGAGTCTGCGATATTAAATACCGGGCTAAAGAAAACAAATTTGTTTCCACCAACGAGCGGCGCCCAGTCTGGCCAGCGAAAGTCAAACAATGGGAAGAACAGCATGTCGATCACCTGGCCGTGAAACCACTTATAGGGCGCATCAAACGGGGCGTTGTTAAGATAGACTCCGTAGAATGTACTGTCGATCACATTACCTATAGCCCCTCCAAGGATCAACGCCATACTGATAAGGAAACCCGGGTGTGCATTGCGCACAATGCGCCCGTATAAGTAGTACCCTATCCCGAACATTGCAGCGATCCGGAACAGCGTCAATGCCATCTTGCCAAACTCGCTATTCCATTTCACGCCGAACGCCATACCCGGGTTCAGCAAATAGTGCAGCCGGAACCAGTCGCCGATCACATGAATTTCGTCGTGGATGTTCATGTATTTATGAACGAGCAGTTTGCTCGTCTGATCGATAATGATCACCACCAGCGTAATCAGGTAGTACTTGACTATTTTGTTCGTATTGTTTTCAGAATCTATCGACACGAGCACCTGTTTATTTCAGACTAATCTTCACTTTCAACATAAAATCATCCATGTCCACTTCCGTGGCACCAGCCAGTCTCTCTTTTAACTCCAAACTCAGCGCTTGAGTTTCCATACTGATATAATCCTTGAACTGTGTTAGTGCTGAGGTCACCATTTCGCCGTCTTTTTCCACTTCTATGCTAATCTTGTCCAATACCTCAAGGCCCATGTCTTTCCGGAGGTTTTGAACACGGTTAACGAAATCGCGTGCAATTCCTTCTTTCTTAAGTTCCTCGGTCAAAGAAATATCCAGCGCAACGGTAATTTCGCCCTCGGAGGCCACGGCCCAACCTGGAATATCCTCTGAGCTGATCAAAACATCCTCCAGCACGAGATCAAAGCCGTCACGCGCAACAACCACATTTTGTTCCAGTGCACCGATCTCTTCCTTTCCAAAACCCTGGATCACAGCGGTAACCTCCTTCATCTTCGAACCATACTTTTTACCCAGTTTGGCGAAATTGGGTTTCACCTTCTTCACCAGCAATCCTGATGCATCATCGATATATTCAACACCTTTCACATTAACTTCGGCCTTGATGATCTCCTCGGCACTTTTCACACGCTGAGCATACTTCTTATCCAGCACCGGAAGAAGAATCTTATTCAAGGGCGTACGAACTTTGATCTTAGCGTTCTTCCTGATCGAATGTACTAACGAACATATCCGCTGCGCATACGACATCGACATTTCAAGCTCCGCGTTCTTTCTGTCGTTTCCCGGCTTTGACCAGTCGGTCAGATGCACTGAAGGCTGCTTCCTGCCTTGTGCAGAACCATCTGTCAGATTCTTATACAACCAATCGGAAAAGAATGGAACAATGGGCGCCGTCAGTTGAGCTAGAACATAAAGGCATTCATATAACGTTTCATATGCTGCTTGCTTATCCGGCGATAGCTCACCACGCATAGCAGGCATCCAGAATCTTTTCCGGTTGAGTCTTACGTACCAGTTTGACAGGTGATCGTTTACAAATTCCTGGATGGCGCGCGCGGCACGTGTCGGCTCGTAGTCGTCATAGGCATCTGTCACCTCGGCGATCAACGTCTGCAACCTGGAGATGATCCATTTGTCGAGCGGTGCAAGCTTATCTTCTGAAACTTTAGGCTTTGCACCAATAGAGAACTGGTCGATGTTGGCGTAAAGCGCAAAAAATGAATACGTGTTGATCAGCGTACCAAAAAATCTCCGTTGTGTTTCTTTGATGCCAGCTTCATTAAATTTCAGGTTGTCCCAGGGCGGTGCGTTCTCGATCATGTACCAACGAACGGCATCAGGTCCGTACATCTTCATCATGAGGAACGGGTCGACCACATTGCCCTTGCGCTTGGACATCTTGTTGCCTTCTTTATCCAGCACAAGTCCGTTTGATATCACATTTTTATATGCTACGTCATCAAACAACATGACCGCTATGGCATGCAATGTGAAGAACCACCCGCGGGTTTGATCGACACCTTCAGCGATATAGTCGGCGGGGAAAGCCGTCTTAAATTCTTCTTTATTCTCGAACGGATAATGGAGTTGCGCATAAGGCATCGCACCCGAGTCAAACCAGACATCGATAAGGTCGGTCTCACGATACATGGGCTGGCCGGTGCTGCTTACCAGTGTGATCGTATCAACAAATGGGCGATGCAGATCTAACTCTCCGCTTAAGTCCGGATTATTGATACCAGCCTTGCTCGCTTTCGAAGCGTGCTCACGGAGTTCGTCAATTGATCCAATGCAAATTTCCTCTTTACCATCTTTTGTTCTCCAGATCGGTAACGGTGTTCCCCAATATCTCGAGCGCGACAGGTTCCAATCAACCAGGTTTTCGAGCCAGTTGCCAAAACGGCCCGTACCGGTCGATTCCGGTTTCCAGTTGATGGTCTTGTTGAGTTCGACCATGCGATCTTTTAACGCGGTGGTCTTGATGAACCAGGCGTCCAGTGGATAATAGAGCACAGGTTTATCCGTGCGCCATGAATGCGGATAGCTGTGCTCATACTTTTTTACATCAAATGCCTTATTCTCTTCTTTGAGAATAATTGAAATGATCACATCAGTGTTCTTGTAGTCCGGATGTGATTCATTTTCATCCGTGTAGTTCTTAACGAAAAAGTCGTTTTCAGTAAGGGGTTTATGCGTTTTGATCTTGTATTTTGCAATACCTTCCTGCAGCCGTGAGCCAATTTCCCTGACAAACTTTCCTTTCCTGTCAACCGTCGGAACTTCATTGCCGGCTTCATCCCTGATTGTCATCGGGGGGATTCCATTTTGCTTTGAAACCTTGAAGTCATCGGCGCCGAACGTAGGCGACGAATGAACAACACCAGTACCATCATCCGTCGTTACGAAATCACCTGCTACAATCCGGAATGCTTTGTCCGCATCATACAAGGGACTCAGGTAAGGCATCAGTTGTTCATAACGAACACCCACTAATTGTTTTCCCTGAAATACACTGATGACTTTATAAGGTATCGCTTTGTCTCCCGCTTTGTACGATTCGAATGAAAGGTCCTTGTGCTTTTCCGGGAAGTATTTTCCAATCAGATTTTTAGCCAATACAACATTTACCAGCTTGAACGTATACGGATTAAAAGTACTGATAAGGGCATAATCAATCTTCTCGCCGATTGCCAATGCCGTGTTCGA
>WUUC01151041.1_pt1 | contig 24853 bp, 28 predicted proteins | sample 6278441 | NCBI WGS metagenome assembly WUUC01 (sample SAMN13675441, study PRJNA597444) | soil metagenome | isolation source: soil | place: USA: Washington | collected 2017-10 | reverse complement strand
ACAGAGGTCGAGCACTTCGCCGCCGACCTTTTAGCTAAGCAGGCCGCCCGCCTCGCGCAGCTGGAAGCGGCCGACCGCCACGACTGACGGCTGGCCGCTGTTACCTATGTGTTACCTATCCGGCCTTCGCCGCCCGCAGGATTCGACAATTTCCTAAGGTTTTGTGGCCGCAATGGCCTCGTCACCGGCTGATAGCACATCAGGGAACGGGGCGATTCACTGTGGTTCAGCGTGAGCCACTCTCGCGGATTTCCTAGGAAACTTGGGTCATCGTGGTTCAGGGTGTATCATCACGGTTCAGCGATCTGTTACCTATGTGTTACCTAAAACCCCTGAGGCCACAGCTATGCCGACCGAGAACCTGACCGCCAAAAGCATCGCCACCCTGCGCGCCATCGGCGCGCAGACCGACTACTTCGACGGCGCCGCGCACGTGCCGGGATTCGGGCTGCGCGTGTCGCGCGCCGGACGCCGGACGTGGTTCCTGATGTATCGCGGATCCGGTCGCCGCGTGCGGCGCCTGCCGCTCGGCACGTACCCACCGATGCTGCTCGCCGACGCCCGCACCGCCGCGCGCGTGGCGCTGCTCCAGGTGCAGACCGGCGTCGACCCGGCGGCGCACAAGCAGGCGCATCGGACAGCGGTCCGCTTCGAAGATCTGGCCGAGCGCTTCATCACCGTGTATGCGAAGCCGAACAAGAAGACGTGGTACGCCGACCTCCGACAGCTGCGCTGCTCGGCGATCCCGGTGTGGCGCCACCGATCCGCCATCGACCTGACGCGGGGCGACGTCACGGCGCTGCTCGATGACGTGCACGCCGCGCGCGGCGGCGTGACGGCCAACCGCCTACTGTCGGTCCTCTCCAAGTTGTTCAGTTGGGCGGTGGAACGACAGTACGTGCCGACCTCGCCCGTCGTCGGCGTGAGGCGCACCTTCGCGGAAACCTCGCGGGAACGGTTCCTCTCCGATGACGAGGTGCTGCGGTTCTGGCAACGGGTCGAGGAGGTCGAGAAGGCGGGCGACATCAAGCCCGGCGTCGCGCTGTGGCTGCGCCTGCGGTTGCTCACGGCGCAGCGCGGCGAAGCGGTGCACCCGATGAAGTGGGCCGATGTCGATCTGGCCGCGAAGCTGTGGGATATCCCGGCGGCGGATATGAAGGGCGGCGTCGGGCATCTCGTGCCGCTCACCCCGTACGTCTGCACGCTGCTGACGGCGCGCCGCGTGGCCCATCCCGGCGACGTCTACGTGATGCAAGACGAACGGTCCCGACGCTTGCGGACCGGCGTCCCGGCGCTCTTCGAATCGGTGCTGTCGGATTTCCAGCTGCGCGACCTGCGGCGCACGGCGACGACCGGGATGGCGCGGCTGAAGGTGCCCCGGTTTATTCAGTCACGGGTGCTCGGCCACGTCGACTCCTCGATGACCGGCATCTATGATCGCTTCGAATACCTCGATGAGAAACGCGCCGCGCTGCTCAAGTGGGAAGGGCACGTGCTGACCGTGATCCGCCGCAAAGGGCTGACGCTCAAGCGCGCGTGACCGGTGGGTGAGAAGGCGGGCGCGACGTGGGATTCGTCGCGCCCGTTGTTCGTTTACCGCCCGGCAGCGGCGAACGCCGGAAGGATCGCATACGTCACCGGGTCGTACACCGTCGCCCGGTTCGCCAGCGTCACGCGCCGATTCGACACGGGATACTGCACGCCCCACTCCGGACCGCCGAGGACCACGTTGTCCTCCACGACCGCATCGCCGAACCAGCTGATGCCCCGCCCGTTCGCGCCGACCGGCGTGTTCAAGCCGTAGTCGCCGTTGAAGACGACGTTGCGCCGGAAGATGAAGCCCTTCGGGACCGGCGCGGGAATCGGTGCGGGTCCGGTCTGCCAGGTCACGCCGAGTGCGGCGTTCACGAAGCCGTACACCGCGTCTGCGATCACCGTGTTGCGTTCCACGACGACGTTCCGAGGCCCGGCCTCCATCGAAATGAAATACCCGTTGCCGCCGTTGCGCGCGCGGTCGATCACGAACAGGTTGTTGATGATCGCGAGCCGGTCGAGCACGCCGCTCGGGCTTGAGTAGGCGGCGCCCAAGATCTGAATCCCGGCCGCGACGTCGCGGACCGTGTTCCCTTCGAAGCGCACGTCGGTGATCGCGCACGGTGGGCATCCCGGCAGGCCGGTCATATTGCTGGCGACCGTCAGGACGATGGCGTAGCCGCTCTGCGCGCTCTGCCAATTGCTCGTCATCCGATTGCCCTGCACCAAGACGCGGCACGCCACCTTCAACTCGAAGAGGTTCTTGACGTTGATGTCTTTGCGCGCGCGCCACGCCTCACGCTTGCTCAGGTCGTTGTTCGTGAAGCGGATGTCACAGGGCACGTGCGCCGCGCTGGCCGGCGGGGCGCCGCCCGCCATATAGCTTTGTGTCGCGGCCTCAAGGAAGTTGTCGTCGATGATGTACGGCCCGGCGCCGCTCCAGCTGGCGATCGCTTGGCTGTCCTGTCCGACGCGCCAGATATCCTCGACGGTCGAGCGCGTGATGGAGATATGCGATCCGTTGGCGGCGATGCCGCGCTTCTGCCCGGCGAGCCCGCCCGACAAATAGACGCGGTCGAATTGCAGATGGTGCGGCACGTGCGCGAGGTTCGGGTCTTGGCTGTCGCCGATCCGGATGATGTCGCCTTCGCCGCCGCGCGTGGCGCCGAACTCCACCCCGACGAACCGGTAGTACGACGCGGCGCCGACGGTCATCAGGGCAGGCATGTTCGTGACCGAGCGCAGCACCGCCATCCCGGCGCCCGTCGTCACGCGCGCCTCGGGCAGCACGAGCGGATCGGTCGTGATGGTCACATAGTCGGTGAGCGTCGTCTGCCGAAGCAGGAACGTCTCGACGTAGTCGGTGCTCGGCAGGAGCGCAATCGTCTGCCCGGCCGTCGCGGTGTCGAGCGCCGCTTGGAGTTCGGCGGCCGTCCGCACCACGAGGCGCGCGGGCTTCGGCGGCTGCAGTCCGGCCTCCAAGGTATCGACGGCCGACGTCAGCGCCTCGCGCAGCGCCTTGACCTGCGCGTCGACATCTTGCGGCGGTGGCTGCTGCGCCGTGACGGGTCCACCGAGCGCGAGCAGCGCGACGACGAGGATGGAGAACTTCATGGGTTACCAGCTTCCTATTAATCGGACCGCGCCTTCGGGTCCATTCCATTTTCCCTGCGTGACCGTCGCGTCGGCCGAGAACGTCCAGTGATTGCCCGCGCGCACCGCCACGCTGAGCACGGCATTGCCGTCGAAGTCGCCGTGGACGAGCACGGCGACGGTGCGGTTCAGCGGGATGGTCGCCACGCGCGCGTCCATCGCCGCCCGCACCGCATCGCCAATCGGGGTCGGGTGCGTGCCGATGTCTACGCCCATGCTGCCTCCTGACCGAGCGTCGTCGTGATGACGCGCGCGTTGGTTGGTGCCACGACCGGCACGCCGAGCCCGCCGTATGCCTTCCCGCCGAAGCGGCGAACGATGCGATAGAGCAGTTCGCGGTCGGCCCGCCCGATGCGCGGGTTGACGGACATCGCCTCGCGGAACAGGTTGTCGGACAGCGTTTTAATCAGGTGGATCGGGTCGCCGTGCTCGGTCACGAGTTCGCCGTTGTAGCCGCCGTCGTGCATCGTGGCGGCCCACTTGTAGGGACCGTCGCGCGGGAACAGGGACCAGAACGCGCGCGGCACGCTGGCATAGTCCGTGAGGCGTCCGGCGGGCATCACGAGCACGCCGCGCAGTTCCGCGGAATAGAACTTCAGCGGGTCGATGAGGAGATGACGGCCGTCCTCTAACTCCTCCACGCGCAGCGCGGTCAAGAACGCGGCGCTGCGCGCGGCGGTCGTCACGGTCCCGCCATCGCGGCGGCAACCTGCTTGTGGAGCTTGACGACGGCGTCGATGACCGTCCTGGTCGCGCTCTCGATCCGAGGGTCGAGCGTCAGCGCTTCATCCGCCGCCGGGTGCGCTGGCGCGAGCGTCTGCGCCACGAGGTCGACGACCGCGCTCTGCCGGGCCTTTGCCGTCGTCAGGCGCGTGAGCCCTTCGATCATCGGCACAGCCGACACGACGACCTTGACGATGAGTTCCAGCGTCCCGGTGATATCGACCGACGCAAGATTCTGTGTCACGCCTTCACCGTCTCGCTGAGGCCCATCGCGCGTCGGACCTTCGTGAGCCACACGCCGCGTTCCAGCAACCCGGTGTACCCACCATTGATCGCCCGTGTCACCTTCCGCAGATCATCGAGGTCGGCGAACTCGTTGCCGCCGCATCCCTTCCACACGACGGCCGCTGCCGAGAGACTGAACTCCGGACGCAGCACGAGGTCGGGATCACCCGCGAGGTCGATGCCGAGCGCCGCGCCGACGCGCGTGTAGTTCTCGCGGCCGGTCAACTGGAGCATCCCGCGCCCGATGTATCGCCAGCCGTCGTCGGCCTGGACGGTGTTGCCCATCCGACCGCCGTAGACTTTGTTCGCGAGCGCCGCTGGCTTCCGCGCGTACGGTTGCGCCGAGGCCACGGTCGGGAACCGCGTCGGCCATACCTGCGTGATGCGCAAGGCGGTGTAGTTCAGGCTCTCGACGGTCCGCGTCAGGCCGCCGCTCTCGTGGAGCAGCTGCGCGAGGAAGTGCGACAGGCGGAACTCGTTTTTCATCACGCCGAAGATCGGCAGCACCGCCGAGGCGCACAGGAACGCGACGCGATACGTCGGTAAGGCGTTCGGCGCGACGGCCGCGATGATCGCGTCAGGAGACATCATCGGCGCACCGGGCGGATCCGGATCCGGTCGAGGTCGGCTTGATTCATAAATATCACCGGCGGCGCCGCAGGGTCCACGCCCGTCGCCCACACTTCGAAGCAATGCCACGTGCGCGCGCCGCTGAGCGCGCCAAGATACAGCGCGGCGCACCGCGCAGGCGTCCCGTATACCGGGTGTGAATTCGTCCAGATCAGCGAGCCGAGGCCGTCGAGGCGATACGCCTGACCGACGACGAGCGTGGTCACGCCGCGCCCTTGTCATCGATTCGTTGGACGGTCGCATCGATCCGCGTGGCCGTATGCTGCAGCCCGTCGAGCTTCTGGTCGGTCGTCTTCTCAGCTGACGCCGCGATCGTGCCCGCCTCCAAGAGACGCTTGTTGAGGTCCGCGATCTCCTGTTTTGTGTCGCCGATCTTTAGGTTCGCGTGATTCGACTCGGTGAACGCATCGACGGCGACCTGATGCACGTTGTCGATTTTTTTGTCGACCTCGTTGATCTGCGACGAAATAGACGAGCGGATGCTGGCCGTTTCGAGGCGCAGAACTTCGGCGACACGCATCGCCTCCGTCCGCAGCTTCGCGGCGGTCGCTTCGGTCAAGATCTTCATGGCGCGCGCTTCCGCTTCCGCCTTCCTGATAATCTCGTCGGTCGCTTCGCGCCGCTCACGTGAGGCCGCCTCACGCGCCTCGGCGTCCTCCTGCCGTCGGATCGCCAGATCTTCGAGCAGTTCCCGGCGCTCGCGCGTGCGGCCGTCGATCATCTCCTGCACTTCGCGCGCGTGCTTTTCCTCTTCCAGCTGGCGGTCGTGCAATTTCTCCTTACGGTCCTGTCGCCGCATCCACATCGAACGGATGAATGCGCCGACGCCGCCCGCCGCGAGCAGAACGGACGTCCATTGGGAATCGGTCAGGTTCATGGAAGCTCGATATCTACCGGCAAATCAATCGTGTGGCTGTGACCGAACGCGCGTGAGGTCTGTCCCTTCACGCGATACGCGGGCGGCGGCGGGATGGTCCGTGCTTCCAGCGCGGCGAGCAACTGCGCGTGCTGTGCTTCTAGCGTGGCGACTTTCGTCGCGAGCAGCGCGACCGCCACGGTGAGCTCGGCGAGGGTCGGCAGGTCAGGCTCGATCTCGATCACGTCGGGATCGTCAGGGTCGCCGTCGTCCACCATCACCGGTCGCGCGGGCGCCCACCAACCGTTCGTCCCCTGCACGGTCGGTCCGAAGCGTGGTCCCTTCCAGAAGGCTTCACCGTTCGCGATGACGTCGTACATCTCGAAGCGGTTGTCGGGACGCAGGAAGGCGATAACGTCGGTGTTCAGATCGTCGCCGTTCTTCTTCTCGGCCTTTCGACCCCACGGCTTCCCGCCGAGCGCCGCGACGATGTGATCGAGTATGCGCTCTCGCGTCGCATCTGTCGTCAAATCAATTTCGGGGTGCTCACGGATCACCCGTTCGACGGTCGCCTTTTCATTCGGCGCGAGCAGGGCATCAGGCATGGGGTCGGGCTCCTTCACGGGTGGCGTGATGATGATCGGCCGCTGAGGCACGGGCGGCAGCGCGCGCAATTCGGCGCGCGTGGTCTGCACGACGATCCCGCCTTCGCCCGCCCTGACGTAGCTGAGCGCGACGGCCTCGCCGTCCAGGTGGCGACTAATATCGGTGCACCGACCCACGTCGAGCGTCCGGTGCACGCTGCCATCCCACACGCGCACGCCGCCGTTGTCAGCGGGGAACGCGCTGTCGTGACCCTGCCCAATCAGGAGGTCGCCGACCGCGACCCACTCGGACAGGCCGTGGCGGGGTCCGTATGTCTCGATCCGCGACACCGGTTGCTGCGTGGCCTCGTTGAAAAACTGATAGCCCGCCGGAAGCGTGTCGAGCAGGTTGCCGTGCGGGTCATAGACGACGTGGCCGACCGCCGTGCGGCTCGATCGCCAGCCGATGCCGACGACGTATTCCCACAGCGTCAGCGGGGTGCGTGCGCTGTGCGCGAGCCCGGCGAAGCGGTCCTTGGTCGGTGAGAACTGCAGGAAGAGGACGCCGAACGGTTCATCGGGCGGCAGCGCCACCCGACCCCAATGCGTTTGCAGATGCGACCCAGGATAGAGCGCGACCCATTGCCCGGTCGGCAATGCGTCGAGCGACCACGCGCCGGGATAGGGCGTGCGGATCACAGGGTGTCGATCTTGTTTTTCACGGCGTTCCACGCCTGCGTTGGCGTGACCGCCGCGAAGGCGGTCGTCGGCGCCGTTCGCAGCTGATTGATCTGGTCGAGCAGCGTCAGGAAAAACGCCCGCTGCCACACCGGCAGGTCATCGATGATCCGCTTGCTGCCGAGTGCCGCCACCGTCACCGGCGCCGCTGCCACCGCCGCCTCCACGGCCGGAACATCGACGTTGGTAAACGCCGCCTGCTCGATGAGGATCGCGCCGCCTTGATACGACACGGCAAACGCGCCGCCGCCCGCCACCGCCAGCAGCGGCGCAAGGGTCGTCGCCAAGGTCGGTAGATCCGGAATCGACGCCCGCGCAATCGTCAGCACCATTCGATTTCTCCCCGTTAGCCGTCGATCATCGGACGCCAGCGCCCGACCGCCGAGTGATAGACGAAGAGCCGAAACGCATTCGTCGCGAGCACGATGTCGGTGCCTGCGGCCGTATAGAACCGATTCGCGGCGAGGCTGAGCCCGCTCTCGTGCTTGATCGTGATCGTCGCGGCGGCGATGTTTGCGAGGATGCGAACCTGGTTCGCGCCCGTCGAGACCATGCCCGTGAGGTTGATCGGCGTCGTCGCTTGGATGCTCACCAAGGTGCCCGCACCCGGCGAGTAGTCGTTGGTATTGGCGACCAACGCCGCCGGGCTCAAGGTCGTGAGAAGCAAATCTGTCGGCGCACCAATGCCGAGCAGCGCGGCATCGACCGCATCCATCAGCGCATCGATGTCCGCTTTATCGATGATGGTCCCGTCGGTCCCGCCGCCAGAGTCGTCGACGAGCGTGTTGTACCAAGTGCGGTCGAGCGGCATGGTTAGGTAGCCCGTCCCTTTATCTGACGCAGTAAATCTTCAACGCTGTACTGGCGCGACGAGCACTCCACCGTGCGCAGCGGCAGCGTGCGCGGCGGGTCGAAGATGCCGATCTCGCTGATGGTCACGCGCTGGATCTTGGCGGTGCCGGTGATCGCCGGGTCCGTCATCGTGAAGGTGATCGACCGTCCGGAGACCGCCGTCTGGTCGCGGGTGCGAAGCGAGGTCGAGAGGAGCGGATCCTTCCGCTGCGTCAGTTCGGTATTCGCGCGCGCGGTCGCCTCCGCAATCGACCAACGGCCATCGGTCAGGAACATCTCGTGAATGCCGTCGCCGCCGACGGCCGCGGCCATCGCGGTCTGCGCGGGGACGCTGTTCACCGTGACAACGATGTTCACGGGTTCGCCGAGCGGCACGGCGTAGAGGACGCCGGTCACGCCCGTGAGATGCGGAACGGCCTTGATGGTTCCGGCGCGCATCGTCGCCGTGAGGCTACCAGGCCCGCTCGCCGGGATGCCGGTCAGTGCGCCCGATCCAGATGTCGTCGTGCGGCCGGTGTAGGAGAACAGCTGGTCGCCCGGTCCCATCGCCCAACCGGACGCCGGGAAGAGCGCCGTGTTCGCCACCGGCAGCGACGTGGACCCGGCGGCGATTTCCAATTGACTCAGGCCGGCGGTATTGACCGTGGGCGCGACCACGCCGAGGCTCGCGTCCGAGTCGCCGTTGTAGAACGGCGTGGTGAGGCCGACCGCGACACCGGTCGCCAACCGCTTCAGGACCGCCCCGCCACCTTCCGTCCGATAGATGTTTTTCGAGAGGACCGACGGGTCCGTGGTCGTCGGCGAATTCAGAATATCGATCTGCTTATCGACGCCGCTGTTCCCGAAGACCGTCGCGCTCGGCAGCGACTCGCCCGCTGCCGTCACCCACGTGAAGGCGAAGCCGTAGGTCGCGCTCGGATCCATCAGGCCGCCTGCGCCGCCGGCCACCGTCTGAATCGTAAAGGTCGCAGGCGGCGGCGTGACCCCGCCCATCGCACTGCCGGTCTCGGTCGACCCCGCGACGCCGGTGTAGGGCACCCGCTGCGGACCGACCTCCACGATGCCGCCGCCCGATGCGTACCACGAACCATCTTCGACCGGGATCGTCGTCGCGCCGACCGCCAGATCCGACGCGGTGTTGGAACCGCCGCCGCGCGCGGTCACGCGGGTCGCCACTTGTGAGAGGTCGGCGTCTTGCCGGACGGAACTTGCCGACGGCGACGCCTGCGTCACCGCGTGCGCGGTCTGCGTCTCCGTCAGGAAGACGTGCAGATCCTTCGCATAGTCGAGATACCAATAGCCGCCGATGCGCTCGGTGATCCGCGTCAGCGCGTCGGTCATCTCCTCGTTGGTGAACGTGATTTCGTCCAGCACGGCGAGACCGGCCGTGACGTGCGCCGTGGTGATCCCGCTCGTGAACGTCGCGATGAGGTCAAGGATGATGGTCGTCGCGGACAGGCTCGAGTATTTCTTGATGACCGGTCGACGGTTCAGGAGCCACGTGTAGTCGATGCACGACACATCCCAAAACACGTTCGGCGCGTCGGGCTTCCCTTCGAAGCCCTGCGCGAGACTCAGGATGTGCCCGCCGAACAATTGGTGCGCGAGGTCGGTGTCGGCCAGGTGGATCTTCACTTCCTGCCCGATGGTCGGCGTGAACCCGCGCACCTTGAAGTCGGCGGTGTTCGGCGCGTGGTTCAACTCGTCGGTGATGCTCACCGCGTCGACGAAGGTCTTCGCGCTGCGATCCACGCCCGCGATGAGGATCCGCACCCGCGCCTCGCCGGGCAGCGCCGCACCCGGTTGCAGGAATCCGTTCAGCCGGAACGCGCCGAGGCGTGCGACCCCGAGGCGCGCGAGCGTCATCGCCATCTAGACTTTCCTGCCGGTTCGCTTCATGCGCGCGAGCAGCGCGTCGGCGGCGGTGCGCCCGTCACGCGCCGGGTTGCTGCCGGTGATGATCGTGATCGTGGCGTTGACGTTGCCTAAGCCGTCCAGCTTGTCGAACGGGATAATCATTTCCTTCCCGTGGAGCATCGCTGGCGTGCCCGACCCGAAGTCGCCCGCGCCGCCTTCCGCGAAGCTGGCGTAGCCCGGTCCTGGATTCTGCAGGCGGGTCGCGGCATCCTTCTGGATGATGCCCAACTGCGCCGCCACGCCGCCGCGTAGCATGTTCTTCTCCGAGTCGGAGAGCAGCATCGCGATGCGCTTCGCCGTCGTGTCGGCGTCGTTGGCGATGCCCTGAAAGGCCATGCTGAACTCGCGCCGCATCCCGGCCGCCGCCGCCGCCGCCGGTGGCACCACACCGGCGACCGATGCCCCGACCTCCGTCATCGCTTGGTTGCTGCCCGCGACGATGTCGTTCCACCCGGTCTGGAACGACGCCTCGGCCTCGTTCATCAACTGCTGCGCGTTCTCTTTCCAGCGGTCGCCGCCCTGCGACGCGGCCAGTTCCCCGGCCTGCTGGATCTTCAGCAAATTGTTTTGATGCGTCTGCGCGAGACCTTCCAGCTGCGCGTCGAGTGACGCCGCCCCGCCGAGCGCGGCGGCGTGTTTGGCGGTGGCCGACGCGTTCATGCGCCCGAGGATGTCCATCTGCGCGGTCGCGACGGCGCTGCGCTGCTTCTCCATTTCAGCCTGCACGACCTTTGTCATCTCTTCGATCTGCTTCACGGCGTGCATCCGCAGATCGAAGTACATGTCCTTCTCGTCCTTCGTCACCTTGGCGACGAGCGCGGCCAGTTCCTTGGCGCTGGTCGCGGAGGTCTTCAGGGAGTCGGTGTAGTGCGCGACGGCGGATTCCGCGAGCCCCATGCCCTTGGCGATCTCGGCATCGCTCTCGCCGAGCTTCATCGCCTGCTGAATCATTGCCTTCTGCGCCACGGTCAGGTTGTCGACGGCGGTCGTGATGGACCCTAAGTGCTTGGCGTATTCCGCCAGCGGGTCGACCGGCAACGGCAGGTTGATATCCTTCCGCAACGCGCCGACCGCCGTCCGCGCTGAGGCCATCGCGATGGCGAACGTCAGCCCTTCCGACGCCACGTTGCTGAGGAACTCCGCGAGTTCTTTTCCTGACGACAGGATGCCGCCGACGCCCGTGTTCCAGAGCCCGGCGGTCTCCGAGACCACGTTGCCGAACTTCGTCCACGCGGTCAGGGCGATCTCGCCGAGGGTCTTCGTCTGCTCGCCGAGTTCCTTGGTCTTCAGGCGGGCGGCTTCCATCGCGGCGTTGTAGAACGCCATCTTCTTTTCGGATTCGGTCAGCTGGTCGGACGTCTTGTTCAGGGTCTTCGCATAGGCGGCGTTCGCCGCTTCCACTTTCACGCTCAGCCCGAGGTTGTCGAGGATCATCGGCGACGACCGGCCGAGCGCGACAATCAGGTCATCGAGGGACTTCGTGGCGCCTTGGCCCATCGCCCGCCCGAGGATCGTGGCGGTCTTCGCAAGCTCACCCATCGACGCGGTCGTGACCGGCAGGCCGAGCAGCATCGCCTTGTTCGCGCCGACCATCAGGTCGTAGTTCGCGACCATGCCCATCGTTCCGGCCGTCATCGCCGCGAGCATCTCTTGGCTGTTCTGGCCGGCGGCGATGGTCAGGCGTTGAAAGGCGCCTTGGACGGCGGGCAGCTTCACGCCGACCTCGATGAACTCCATCACGCCGGACGTGAGGCGTTGAATCGCGTCGGTCGCGAGGCCCGCGAGCGTGAACTGTCCGAAGGTGCTCTTCAGCAGCCCGGCGGCTTTGTCGGCCAGCGTCAGCGGTGGATGCAGGCGCGCGGCAGCGTCGGCGATCTTCTGAATGCCGGGCGGCGCTTCCTGCCCGAGCGCCTTCAGCTTGAGCAGCGCCTCCTTGGCCTGCGCGCCGACGGCCATCAGCTGCTTCTCGGTGAGCGTCGACACGCCGCCGAGCCGTTGAATGGCTTCCGCCGTCAGCGTGGCTTCCTGAATCAGCTTGGTGCCGGACAGGCTGTTCGCCATCCGGTTCAGGGACGTCTCGACCTTGCCCGCGCCGGTTTCGAAGCCGCGCAGCGAGACCTCGGCCTTGGTGCAGGCGGTGTAGAAATCCGCGAAGTCGGCGGCGAACTTACCGGAGATCATTTATTCGGGATCCGGAATCTGTGTCAGGAGTTCTTCTACCAGGACGTCGTATACGTCGGCGTCGAGGTCCGTCACCCACTCGTACCGCCAGTTCATTCGGCGCGCGATGGCGAGGTCGCTCAGGACGCGTTCGCGCCAGCCGGGAGCATTTTTTTTTCCTCACGCTCGATGTTCATCGCCATCTCGTGCGCCTCGATCGCCTGCTTGATTTCGATGAAGTCTTCCGGCGTCAGGTTGTTGAGCGTGGCCGTGAGGTCTTCCATCGAGAGCCCACGGATCGGCACGTCGTCGTCCTTGAGATGCCAGTCGAGGAGATACGCGGTGACGGTCGCCATATCGACCTGCAGCGGGTCCACGCGCAGCGCGCCGTCGACACCGGCCGAGTAGAGGCGCCCGAACGCCGCGCGCTGCTCGCCCGAGTTCAGGCGCCGCCGCACGATGAGCGTGTCGCCGTTGGCGAGCGTCAGCGTGGCGGTGTCGGGTCGTTGGAAACGTGACATCAGGTAAACGTCCTATCGCTCAGGCGGGCCGAGGTACGCGCGCAGGCTGGTCGGCCCGAGCTCGATGGATTCGACACCCCACGCCCAAAAGCCGCCGTCGCGCGGCGCGGTGAAGAGCAACGGTTTCTGCCGGGAGAGGAACGCGTCGACGCGGCCGATGCTTCCGGTGAGCACCCATCGGCCGGTGTCGTCCTTCGCGATCCGCCACGACCGAAGCACCACGGCGGTGCTGTAGCCCAAGACGAGGCTGGCAGCACCGCCGTGCAAGGTGAGCTTCTGAAACATCCGAATGCTACGGAGCCATCACCCACGGACCCGCCGCCTTGAACGACCCCGACACCTTCGGCGCCCCGGCGACGGTGCAGTCGATGTCGGCGTCGAGATACGCGAGGCCGGAGAACGTGAACGTGGCCTCGGTCGAGTTCGGCGCCAGTTCCAGCTTGCCCGGCGTGGCCGCTTCGGTCGCCTCGAAGAGGACGACGTTCGTGCTGTTCCAGAACCCGTCGACCGAGCCCGAGATGTCGCGCATACCAGGCACGTAGACCTTGTTGGTGTCGCCGAAGCACGTCACGTCCTCGTAGTCCGTTTTGAGGGACAGCTTCCACGACTTGAGTGAGACCAGCAGAACCGGCGTGACGCCCGCCGGGTCGTACTTGATCGTTCCGTACCGTCCGCTCTTGATTGCCATTGCTTACTTCTCCCGATCCGAGGTTGACGACGACGCCCCGGTTGCCGGGGTCGATGCGACCGGCGGCGGCGTGTCCTTCGAGGCATCCGCGTCGGCCTGTAGCTTGGCGATGTTGAACACGAGGTCGCCGATCAACTGCTTAAGGTGCTGCTCGATATCCAAGGCGTCTCTCCACTCTCAGGCGGCGAACGTGCCGACGTTGGCGGCGCTCAGCTTGCGCGCCGTGTAGTAGCTGCCGCGCAGCGGTGTGACGGACCCGGCGCTGCACGTCACGCGGAGCCGGAGGTTTCCGGCCGCGCCGCACTCGGCCAGCGCACGAATCACGACTTCATGGTTTGCTGAGGCAGTCAGGGAACTTCCCACCGGCATCGCCGCAGCGGCCGTCGTCGTCGCGACAATGCCCGCCGTGACGTTGGATGCCAACGTGCCGACGCCAGCGTTGCCGCTGGCCGTCCATTGGGCGACGAGGTTGGTATAGGCGGCCGTGTTCGTCAGGGTCCAGGTCACAGTCCCGAGCGACGTCTTCAGGAACTTGACGTGGAAGACCAGTTCATAGATCGCGTCGAGTTCCGTGACCAGCGCGCTGTCGGCGCCGAAAAAATCGGCGATGGTCGGCCCGAGCGCGCTGCCGTTCGCGGTCAGCCGGAACAGCGATCCGGCGCTGTCACCGGGGTCGCCTTCCGAAATCGCCGTGACGATGCCGTTCACCGTGGTGATGGAGTTCGGTTGCGCCGGGCCGAAGCTCACGCCCGCGACGCCGCTCGCGCGATAGGCAAACGCGTCGAGCGTGGCATAGCCCGAGTGCGCGCGGTTGCGAACCTTCAGGATGCTGTCGGTCGCGAAGTCGAGGCCGATGCCCGCCGAGTCTCCGTTGTTGCGGAACACGAACTGTCCGTCGGCCGGCGTCGAGAGCACGGACCGCGTGTTCCAATTGAGGATCGATGTCGCCACGAGGCTGACCGACGACATCACGACCATCGTGGCGCCCGTCAGATTGGCGTATCCCGAATCATCAGCGAGACGCGCCTCCAGCCCTGCCCCGTTGCGCTTCAGTGAAGGGAAGGCACTCGTCGTCCCGCCGAACTGCAGACGCGCGAAGCTGGTCCCGGCGGCATCCGCGAGACGCACGATGCCGTCGGCGGGCGAATACATCCGCGCGCGCGCATCCCACATCAGCGACCCCGAGCCGTTCGCGATGCACGATGCCGCCCAGACGTTTCCGGCCGTCGCGAAGACGGAACCGCTGGCGGTCAGGTTCAGCGCCGTGAGCGAGGCATCGGCGCTCTGCGCCCGCGTGCGGATCTTCAGGATCGCATCGGTCGCCACGTCAAGGCCGACACCCTGTGGTCCGGTGCCACGGTTCACCGTCAGCAGACCGGCGTTGCTCAGTTGAATGTTCGTGTTGTCACCGGACTGCGACCGCCATTGCGGACCGGTCATCAGAACGGCGTTCAGGTTATTGACGCCTGACACGCTCGGAACGCCCCAGATGGTGCCACCCGAATCTATCGAGAAGCGTTCAGCGTACGCGCCACCGTTCAGGGAACGGCTGAAGGCAAGGCGAGCCATCGGCGTCGCGGAACTGGCAGGGATGCTCTCGATGATCCAGTCGTCGGTATTGTCGGCAGCGACGGCCGTCGTGTTCCAGACGTGGGACCGGAACCGCAGGCGCGGCGACTGCTGCACCGGGACGCCCGCCGTCGCCAACGCCGTGTTTTGCAGTACGAGGCCATCGGTGCTCGTCACGGCAATGGCATCGCGCGTGAACAGCGACGCGCCAGTAACGACCAGACCGACGAGCGAGCCGATGCTCGTCAGCGACGACGCCAGCACATTCGCGGCGAGCGTGGCGCCCGTGAGCGTGCCCGCCGCCGCCGGTGGCGCAGCACCCCACGTCGCGCCGGTGGCCGAGGCCGCAGAGCGCGTCAGCACGGTCCCGTCCGCATCCGCCCCGTCGAGCAGCGCGGTCAGCAACCCCGACACGTTGTTCCAGTGCGTCGGCCCGAACTTCGTCAGGTCCAACGACGCGACCGGCGACGTGAAGAGCGCAGGTATCGGCATGCGTTACTCGGTCCACCCGGTTTCCATCCACGACGGCGGCACTTCGCCGAGGCTCACTTGCACCCGGTAGTAGCCGCCCCGGTGCTGCCAGCGGAGTCGGGTGTCGGCCTCATCGACCTCGGTGTTGCGGATCCGCATCTCGCGATGCATTGACATCAGCACGTAGTCGACCAGGACGAGCGACCCTTCATCGAGCAGCGCGTCGATGCGCGCCGCCGCGCCCTTCACGTCCGCACCGGCGGTCGACAGCGCGACTGCCTTCACGATGTACAGCGCGTCCTCGATCGCGCGCCCGCCGAACACCGCCTCGTCGGCTTCCTCGGCCAGCGAGACGATCACGAACCGGGTCGACCCCTGCGGTGCGTGGTCCCACCACACGCCGTCGGGCATCAACGCGGTGAGCGCGGCGTCGGCGGCGAGCTTCTCCATCACCGCGTTGTCGACCTCAGAAGAATCAGCCACCGGACACCACGAGCCCGTGACGCACGAGCACCGCCTTGAGCTTGGCCTCCATCGCGCGCCGCTTGCGGATCGCGATGGGAATGAACACGTTCCCCGGCGGCATCGACCCGCGCTTGGCGCCGATGCTCGTGCGCCGCGCGACCGTGCCGTGCTCGAAGATCCAAGCGTGCTTCGCGCTGTTCTTGACGATGGCGCCCGCCCCGAACGTCGAGACCTCGGACGGCCGCACGTGCACGCCTTCGCGCAGGTTGCCGGTGCGGGTCGGATACTTCGCGCGAATCTCGGCGGCGGCGCTCTCGGCGGTCTCCTGGACGATCTCGACGGCCTCCGCTTTCAGGTCGTGCGGCAGGCGGCGCAGCGCGTCGCGCAGTTCCTCGATGCCGTCGAGCCGAATGCGGTTCTTGCTCACGCGACGACCTCCTCGCAGACCAGAATCAATTCGACGTGTCGGTCGTCGGGGTCTTGGACGCTCGTCACGTTCAATTGCCGCCCGTCCACCATCACGCGGGTCTTCGTGGAGATGCCCGCCCGGTACGGCAGCGTGACGACGTGCGTCGCGGTCGCGAGGACGGTGCCTGCGGTGATGCGCTCCAGCGAGCGCGCCGATGCCGGTGCCACGTGCGCGAAGGCCGCGCCGCCCGCCACGTCGGTCCACGTCTGCGTGAACGACCCGTCGCCGTCCCGCACCGGCGTGCCGGGGTTCTGCAGGAGGACGCGCTTCTGCCGGTCGCCAATCGAGGCCGTGGGTCCAAGCGCCATCAGGCGACACTCTCAAGGCGGTACGGCGCGATGGCGTCGTCATAGCCGTACGGCGTGGTCGCGACGATGTGCCCGATCTGAACGGCGTCCCGCCCGATGGTCGCGTAGTGCGCGACGAGCAGCCCGACCGCGTGCACGAGCAGCGGCGGAATCAGCGCGGCCGACGTGTAGCCCGACACGATGCGAATCGCCCACGGCTGGAACGGCCGTAGATCCGACGGCCACGCCTGCCCGAGCGCGAGCCCGATGCGCGCGGTGTTCAGGTCGACCACGTACGCCGTCGGGTCGAGCGTCTGCACCGCGCCGGCCGTGTCGGTGGACTTGATCGACGTCACGGACTGCAGCGGCCGTGACTGTGGCGGCAGATCGATGATCGACCCCGGCAGCGCGTCGAAGTAGATGTCGCGGGTCTGCGTGAGCAGCGCGAGGCCGGTATCCTGCTCGACCTTGCTGCGCGCGGCGGCGATGAAGCCGTTCATCAGCGCATCACGCGGGTCGCCGTCGGTCCAATCGAGCCCGGCGCGCAGCTTCGCCTGCACGAGCGTGAGCGGCTCCAGCACCGGCGCGGTGAAGAGCACCGACACGGCGTGCGGCGCCGTCGAGCGACTCGGCTGCGACCAGAACGGCGGTTGGATGAAGCTCATCGTGGTTTCTTGGGCGTGCGATACGTGGCCGACGTGAACTGACCCGGCGGCAGCGTCTCCTGCACCGCGTCGGCGACCAAGGGCGACCGTTCAGCAGCCGCCGCCGCATCACGCGACGGCAGCTGCACGACGGTGATCGGTCCGGTGTCGGCGGTGCACGCGCTGTGCGCCGTGCCGCAGATCGGACACGGACCGGGATCGTTTCTCACTTCTTCTTGGCCTTCCGTGTGCTCTGCGCCTTCGCCGTCTTCACCGCTTTCGTCGCGGCGACTTTCGGCTGTGCCGCCGGACCACGGGCGGCGGCTTGCCTCTGCGCGCGCGCCTGCTCGGTCTTCGCCGTCACGGGCGTCGGCGGGTCGGCGTCGTCGTGATACACCGGAGGCTGTCCTTCGCGATACGTTGTCGGCATACGGTCCTCCCTACCAGGCTGTCGTCCTCGGCGACGTCCCACACCTCGTAGTCGTCGCCGTCGTTCTCCTCAGGCTCGATCCCGTCTAATGACCGCCGCGTCATCGCGGCCTTCCCGACTAGCTGATGACGAAGCCGTACGGTGCGCCGATTGGTACCCAATGCAGGTTGTCCGCGAGCAGTTCGATGGTGTCGCCGACGGCCGATCCGGTCATCACGTCGAAGGCCGCGCCTTTGCCGCCGAGCCCTTCCGTGATCGTGATGGTGTGCGCGAAGGCGGTTCGCAACGTGATCACGATCCGCATTCCCTCTTCCGCCGCCGTCGGCGGCGCGAGCGTCATCGCGGCGGCGCTGGACTTCGTGATGGCGTGCACGCCATCGGACTTCGTGATCGCGCCGTTGGCGGCGTACAACGTCGGTCCCTGACCGGCGTCGGCGCCGAACACGTATTGATTGCGTGCAGCGTCATAACGTGGCATCTGTCGTTCTCCCTCGTGAGCGAATGAAAAAAACGGGCAAGGCCACGGCCCCTGAATTCGTGGCCCTGCCCGCCGACCCTTTAGTTCAGGCCGGTCACTTTTCCGAACGCCGCTTCGCGATACGCCGCGAGCGCGAGGCGCTCCTCAGCGCGGATCGCTACGAGGTTGTTCACGAAGAACGACGCGTGCGAGTTGGACGACTCGACGCGCACGCCGCCCCGGCGGAAGATCTGCGCCGAGGAGCGGAAGCCGCCGACGAGCGCGGTGTTCGCCACGATGGACGGCGTGACCGCGACCGGCAGACCCCACAGCTGCGCGGGCTGCGCCGGTGCCCACGGACCCGAACCGAGATAGTTCCCGGCCGCGTTCTTGGTCAGCTGGACCGTCTGCCAGTTGATCGGGTTCATCACGATCCCATCGGGCGCGACGAACACGGTCGTCGCGATGGCCGTGACCTGCTTGAAGATGGCGTCGGCCGTGCTGTCCGCACCGCGCGCGACCGCCACCGTGAGGCCGGGCAGGTTCATCAAGCCGAGCAGCTGCGGCGGCGTGCCGTTGCCGTTCAGCAGCTGGTCCTCTTCGGTCAGGTCGAGGCCGAGCCGCAGGCGCGCGTCGATGATCGACTGCGTCTGCGCGAAGTCCTCCAGCATCTCCTCCGTCACCGGGATCCAGTGCGCGATCTTCTGGACCGGGCTGGACGCGGCGGCGAACACGAGCGTCGACTCAGGCTTCAGCCCGCCTTCGAGCACGGGCGCTGCCGCGTTCGTGAAGGTCGTCTCCTTCATAAACTGAATGAGATTCGAATCGGTCGTGCCGGGCGCGATGAGGTCGGCCACGACGAGCCGCTTGAACAGCAGCGGCAGGATTCCCGGCCGCACGTCGGGCAGCACCAACGGTCCACCCGAGCCCGCGCCTTCCGTCAGCGTGGTCGCCTGCAGGTCGACGGCCGGCGAGGTCCACGTACCGGATCGGCGGTGCCCGCCATTCCGGATGAAGTTGCGGTAGTTCTGGTCCGCGATGAACTGCGCGCCGAGCGAACGCGTTTCGCCTGCGGTCGCGAGTTCGACGGCCGCGTTGGTCGGCTGAGCCATCCCGGCGGTCAGGTGCTCGATCGCTGCGTTCATGCTGGCGTCGCCCTGCACGCGGTCGATGCGCAGCTTGATCGCCTTGCCTTCATCGAGGATCGCCTGAATGGCGCCCTTCTCGGCGTCGGTCATCGCGCGGCCGGTGACGGCAGGCTTGTCGCCTGACGCGGGCGTGACGACGTGCGACTGGCACTCGCGCATCGTGGCTTCGAGCAGCGTCTTGGCGGCCGTCTGCTTCGTGCGGAGGTCGGCTTCGAGTTGCGCGACGGCGATGCCCATCGACACCCCGGCCGCTTCGAGCGCGGACGGTGCGAACACGATGAGCGCGAGCAGGCCAGCGACCGCGAGGCCGCGTCGATGGCACCACGCCAGCTGCCACAGTTCGCGGACGGCACTCACGACGCGCAGCGCGCCGGTCGAGAGCTTCGTGCGCCACGGTTCAACTTTCACGGTGCCGACGTTCCGAACGTGCACGTCGTAGATATCGAGCGGCATCTTCAGAATGCCGACCACGATGGCGAGCAGAACGGCGACGGGTGTTCCGGTTCTATCCATTAGCGTTTACTCCGTTGCTGAGCGGCGGATCCCTAGAGATCCATTTCGAGCAGCGCCGCCATTGCGGCGTTCTGCCAGTGCGCGTCGGTGGGCTCCTGCGGTGTGGTCGCGGCGAGCGACTCCTGACCGGTGGCCTCGGCGCGAGCGGTGGGGCGTGACGACGGCGTGGTCATCACGCGCGCGAGCGTGTCGGCGAGCGTGCCGATGCGGTCGACCATCCCCAGGCCGAGCGCCTCATCCGACGACACGCACCGGCCTTCTCCATAGCCGTTGCGAACCGCCGTCGCTGAGACGCCGCGTCCCTTGGAGATGTCATCGATGAAGCGGGCGTAGGCGCTGCCGACCAATTCCTTGACGTGCGCCTGCGCCTCGTCGGTGAGCGCGCCGCCGTCGGCGCCTTCCGCCTTGTACTTTCCGGCGGCGATGATCGTGCGCTTCACGCCGAGCTTGGCGAGCGCCTCGGAGACGTCGTCGTGCATCGTGTAGACGCCGATCGACCCGATCATTGCGGACGGTGACGCGACGATCTGCGTGGCGCACGACATCGGCCAGTACGCCGCCGACGCCATCAGGTGTTGGGCCTGCGCGATAATCGGCTTCGTGGTGCGGGCCTTCAGGACTTCGCGCGCGAACTCGGTCGCACCCGCCACGTTGCCGCCGGGGCTGTCGACGTCGAACACGATGGTCTTCACCGTCGGGTTCTCCATCGCCTCGTGCAGCTGCGCCGTGAGTGCTTCGAAGGTCGTCCCGCCCGACATCTCGCTCAGGAGGTTCATGCGCGGCGCGATGACCCCGTAGATCGGAATCAACGCCACGTCCCCGCCGCGCGTCGGCTGTGGGAGGTTCTTGCGGTTCACGAGCGCGGCCAGTTCGGTCGGGTCGGTGTCTTCACCGGCCAGGCGGCGCGCGAGGATGCCCGCGATGATCGACCGCATCGACGGCGTCACCGCCCACGGGTGCTCCAGCGCGAACCCGAGCACGTGTTCGTATTTCATTGATTGGCCTCGTCTTGGAGTCGCGCCAGCGTTTCGGCGTTCGCTTCAATCGCGAGGCGCCGCGCTTCGGTCGTGTCGTGCACGAGCGGCAGAAGGTCGGCTTCGAGCTCACGGTTCCAGCGGCCGAGCAGCGCGGCGAACTCGGTCGCGCGTGCCGCCACCGGGACGCGGCCGATGCGTGCTTGCTGCCGCAGGCGCGCGGCGTGAATCACCGGGGTGACGTCGGTCGCGGTCGGCGGCGGTGCCTCGCCGCCGGGGAACGCCGGGCGCACGCTGGCGTCTGACGGACCGCCTTGCTGCGCGGCGATCTCGTCGGCGCTGGCGTCGTCGTGCGACGGCAGGTTCAGACGCGCGCGGCCTTCGTTCGCCGTCATGATCGGGCGCCCGACGAGCGCGCGCAGCGACGCGGCCTGCTCCTCAAACGCGCCGGCGAGCTTCGCGGCGATGTTGAATTCGCAGTAGACGTCGCGCTGGTCCTCACACTCGACCAGCAATTGATTTTCGAGTTCCTGTTGGATCATCTCCATCCACGGACCGAGGCAGTCCTGGTAGAGATGCTTGTGCTGCTCACGGATGTTCGAGAACGTGGCGTGCTCCAGAATGCCGACCAGCGGCAGCGGGATATGAAACGCCGCCGCGCATTCCTCACGGGTCAGCTTGCGCGCCGTCGAGTACTCGGAGTCGCGCGCCGACTGCGAGTTCGGCTTGAACGTCATCCCGTCTTCGAGCACGGCGACCGATCCGACGTGCGACCCGCCGGACCCAAACTTCATCTGCCATTGCTCGCGCCAGTCGTTCTTTTGATCCTTGTTCCACTTCGGCGCCGCGAGCGGCCGCTCGACCACGCCGTCGAAGCGGGCACCGTTGCGCCAGAACGCCTCGCGGTGCTGACCGGCGGCGTCCTCCTCGGCGAGCACGCGGCGCAGCGTTTCGAGCGGCGACAATCCCTTCAGGCGGTTCAGCGGGTTGTATCCGTCGAAGTGCACGACCTCGCTGAGCGGAAAGTCGCGGCGGCGGCCGTTTACGGTCCACGTGAACTGCGTCGGCAGCAACGTCCCTTCGACGTCCATCTGGTCCGGCGGCAGCGCGACGAGGCCGATCCGGTCGCGGCCGTCCGCGCCTTGGTGCCGCACCTTGAGCCAATAGGCGTTGAAGTAGATCCCGAGGTCTGCCATCAGCGATTCGATCAACCGGTACGCGCTCGTCGCCGGGTTCGGTCGGCTCAGCCACGCGGCCAGGTCGTGATCGATGAGGCGCTCGCGGTCAGTGTCGGAGAGGCGGCGATAGATGTGGATCCCAAGCTGCGCCACGTTGCGCGACAGGAAGTCGACGCACGTGCGAACGTTCGGTTGGGTCGCGTAGATCGTCGCGTAGGTCTGCGCGCGGCCGTAGAGATTGATCCGGCTGTCGGAGCCCGGTCCCCACGAGGCGGGCTGACCGCTCATCGAGTGCAGCGCGCCGAAGGTCTGAACAATCGGCATCACGGCACCTGTAGGAACGACACGTTGGATCGATGCACGACGACCTCGCCGTCCATCGGCGTCGGTGCGGCGCCGGTCTTCAGCAGCGAGGCGCTCCGGAGCGTGAGCCACGGTCCGCGCGAGGACCACAACACGCCTTTGATCGCGGTCGTCGGGTCGTCGCGTAGGTTCGCGATCACGGTCCGCAAGAGACAGGGTGGCCGCCAGAAGAGCAGCCAATGCACAGGCAATCACCGCCCCGCCCAAGCGCGTGCCGTGAGGTTGGTATGGATGGGATGCTGCACCGGCGCCAGTGTGGCGGCGGCGAATGCGTGCGCCTATTTTCGGTATCGGAATTGCAGCCGAGCGCGAGCGCCCGCTACTTCATGGCAGGCCGAAAGGAATAGAGATCATGGCTGACACACCGCGCACGGACGCTCCGAGCCACCCGGCACCGCAGTCGCCGCCGCCGTCGCCGTCCACCACGACGACGACGACCAGCACGCCGCCGTCGAGCAAGCCGTCCGACCGCTGAACCCTATTTCTCCTTATCCGGCGCGGGCGACCGAAGCTCGCGCCGGATGATCTCGGCCACGCTCACGCGCTCACGCTGCGCGCGGCGGTACAGATCATCGAACTGCTTCGACGGCATCCGGACGCCGACCTGCGTCGAGGGGTCGTTGTCATCGAGCGGCGGGCGACCAGGGCTGCGCTTCATGCGACGATCAAGTCCGGATCCTCAGCGGCCGACGGCGGATCCATCGCGGCCAGCTTCCGACCCATCAGCGTGGCGATCACCGGATCGATTCGGCCTCGGCTCTTCTTCTTGACGGGATAGATATTGTCCTTCCCGTCGGCCTGCACGACCACGTTCGAGATGCACCACGTCATCAGGTCGTTCCCGCCCGCGTCGATGAGGCCGTCGAGCACGTCGGCTTCGAAGTCCTTCGACGGCGCGCTCATCTGCTGCAGCGTTTGCGGGATCTCGATGACTTGGAATCCGTCGTCGGTCAGATCCTTGACGAGGTTCCCGGCGTTCCACGGATCGATTCCCACTTGTTGCACGTGGAACATCGCGGCGGCTTCCTGCACGAGCACGCGCACGACGTCTTGATCGATGCGGTTGCCGGGGTTGGTGCGCAGGTAGCCGCGCTCGGCCCACAGCATGTAACGGGCGCGGTCACGACGCTCGCGCTCTTCCAACGTGTCGGCCGGCGTCAGGCACCACACGATGAGACGCCACGAGCGCCGCGTGGCGGTCGGCGGGAACACGAGCACGACCGCCGTCAGATCGATCTTGCTGCTCATATCGATCCCGATCCAGCACGGTTCACCGCGCATCGATTCCGCGGTCCACGTCGACTGCCCGGCGCGCCAGCCTTCGAGCGACAGCCACGGCGCGCTCGTGTTCACCCACAGGTTCAAGCGCTTCTGTTTGAACGCCGCCGCCGCCGCTGGCATGTTCAGCGCCTTGGTCGCGAGCGCCCGCAGATCGTCGGGCTTCACGCTCACGCCGTAGTTCGGATTCGCCTTGCGCCAGGTGGCCTCGGCCAACCAATCGTCATCGAGGTCGGCGTGCGCGATGAACGCAAAGAACGTGTCGTCCTCGATGACGCCATCGAGAATCTTGCAGGCGTAGTCGTGCTGGTCGCCGCACGGTGACACCGGATCCGAACCGGCGGTCGTGATCTGGAAGTTCAACGGCTGCTGACGTGCACCCGTCGCCGTCTCCATCACGTCGAGCATCTCGCGGTTTTTCTGCGCGTGCATCTCATCGTTCACGATGAGGTTCGGGCTGAGGCCGTCGGTCGAATCGTGGTCGGCGCCGAGCGGCTCGAGTTTCGAGGACGTTTCGTCGCGCGACAGGTTCGCCTTCAGCACGGCGATCCGCGTGCGCAGGCCGCTCGACTCGACCAGCTTCTTACAGTCGTTGAACACGATCTTGGCTTGGTCGCGCTTCGTGGCGATGCAGTACCCCTCGGCGCCCGCCTCGCCGTCAAAGAACGTGACGTACAGCGCGACGATGGCGGCCTCCAGCGACTTGCCGTTCTTACGCGGGATCTCGTTGTAGGACGTGCGGAAGCGCCGCAGGCCGGTGTCGACGTGCACCCACGCGAAGATCGATCCGAGGCGGAACTTCTGATGCGGCTCCAGCACGATGAACCGCCCCGCCCATTCCCCTTTGTAATGACGCAGGCGTTCGGCGAACCGAAAAAACCGCTCGGCGCGCGCGAGGTCGAAGCGGTACGGGAAGGCCGCGCTGATGGGACGCTGTCGATCGCGCAGATGCCGCGCGCACGTCAGCCGGTGATACTTGCCAGCGGGCACTCGGCCCGCGACCACAGCGCGCGCGTACGTGTCGATGGGATTCAATCGTCCATAGGTTCGGGTGCCGCACGCGCGGCCTTCGGTCGTTCCGGCTTCACCAAGGTGAGCACCGGCGGCGTATCGAATTCTGAGAACGCATCACCGCCGGGACCGGGTCCGTCGACCTTCACGCGCGACCGCGATGACGGCGTGAGGCCAAGTTCCGGCCACAGCTTCAGGCACGCGGCGAGCGCCTTCGTCTGGATCGACAGCCACGGGTTCGGCATCGCATAGCCGCTCGGCGCGCGCACCACGCGCGGAAAGGCGTTCGTGCGCGCTTCGAGGTAGCGATCCCATTCCACGCACAGCGCAATCAGTGACGCGCGATCCGCTTCAGTGACCTGACGGCAGCGGCGTAGCAGCGGCGCCAGCCGCGTCCACTCGGCGCGCGCGGCGACCAGCCCGTCGAGTACACCAGGCGGCTCGTCGAAATCGATT
>WUUC01198799.1_pt1 | contig 24860 bp, 17 predicted proteins | sample 6278441 | NCBI WGS metagenome assembly WUUC01 (sample SAMN13675441, study PRJNA597444) | soil metagenome | isolation source: soil | place: USA: Washington | collected 2017-10 | reverse complement strand
CGTAGACGCCGCGGCGCTTGTCGGCGTACCTTCGCGACACATGGCGGAAGCCCCCGACATTTTTGCGCACGACGACTTTCGGGCCTACCTGCGCAGCTACTACACCCACCGCAAGGCCCAGGGCCGCGGTTTTTCGCTGCGCACGTTCTCGCGCCAGGCTGGGCTTTCGTCCTCGAACTATTTGAAGCTGGTCATGGACGGCGACCGCAACTTGAGCGGGCCCATGGCGGAGCGCTTCGCAAAAGCCTGCGGCTTGCGCGGTCCTGCCGCAGACTTCTTTTGTGAGCTGGTGAGCTACGGCCAGGCCGAGACGGCGGCCGAGCGCGAGCGCGCCTACCGACGCCTCAGCTCGTTTCGGCGCTTTCGCGACGTGTATCCGCTGGACCGCGCGCAGGAGGCGTACCACGCGCAGTGGTTCATCCCGGCCATCCGTGAGCTGGCCGCGCGCCCTGACTTCCGCGCCGATCCCAAGTGGATCGGACGCACGCTGCTGCCGTCGATAAGCGCGCGCAAGGCCGCCCAGGCACTGGACGTGCTGCGCGAGCTGGGCCTCTTGGTGGAAGACGAACACGGCGCGTTGCGCCAGGCTCACGCATTGCTGGAGACCACCGACCGGCCGCTCGGCCACCACGTGATGAAGTTCCACCGCACGATGATGGAGCGGGCCGCCGAGGCGCTCGACAGCGTCCCGCGCGAGCAGCGCGAGATCGCCTCGCTGACCTTGTGCTTGAGCCCTGCACAGCTCGGCGGCCTCAAGCAGTACTTGCAGCGCCTGCGCCGCGAGCTGCTTCAGGAATACGTTTCCGGTCCAGACGCCACGCGCGTCGTTCAGCTGAACTTCCAGATGTTTCCGCTTTCGGTCGAGGAGAAATGACGATGCGCCTTCCCCCACGCAACCCGTGCTCACTGCGGATTTTCGCGCTGACGCTGCCGCTCTTGGGCTGCTTCGGCACCAGCACCGGCAATCCAACCCAGGAGCCGACCGGAGAGGGCAACGCCGGCGCCGGCTACTGCAAAGAAGCGAGCTCGCGGCCGGTGCAGCTGAACGAGCAGACCGCGCTCGGCTTCAGCGCCGCGGAGGTGCTGACCTTCGTGGAGGGTACGCACCAGGAGACGCTGACCTGGCACCCGCACTCGCTCGCGAGCTACGGCCCGGAGAGCGGCGAGCACCAGCTGACGCTGACGGTAACGCGCAGGAGCACGCCGATCCGCCTCACCCAGTTTACGGTCGACACCGGCGGCACCGAGATCGGGATCGACGGCAACTGCTCCGACGCCCTGGCGATCGACGTGCGGGTCGCGCTGCAGACGGATGGGGGAGCGCTGGACGAGAGCTTCGACACCACCTTGTTCGTGCGCAGCAGCCGCAAGGTCTCGCTCTTTCACCGCCTCGACCACGAACAGCTGGGCGGAAGCTTCGAAATCACGGAAATCCGTCAGCCCCGCTCGCGGCTGGCGCAGCTCGACCTCTCGGCCACGCTGACGCCGTTCGGCACCAGCGGTGGGCTGAACGGGGTCATCGAACAGTCCAGCGCAGACGGCACCGCCATTGGCGCCGGTCCTGGGCAGGGGCCCTTTGCCAGCTGGGGCCCGGCCAGCTGCGGACACTGGGGCGGCGATCCGGTTCCGCTGGACCAGCCGGTGGCGGAGTTCTCGGGCAGCGACGTGATCAGCCTGCTCGATGCCGTGCAGAGCGTGAACGTCGCCTGGAGCGGGGCCCCGGCCAGCAGCGCGAGCTTCACCTTCGCCCCCAGCGGCGGCGTGTGCGCGCAGCTCGAGGCCGATCCATTCGCGCCCGGGATCGGCGGGGTGGGCGCGCTGAACATCGCCGGTGTGCTCAGCGTGCGCAGCCAAGATGGACGCATCGATGCGGCCTGGCCCGTCCAGGCGAACGCGCTGCCTGATGAAGACGGGGCGCTGCGCGAGGTGAAGCTCACGTTCGACGATCCGCGTCTGCCACGAGAGGGTTCGCTCGAAACCCGCTACGGCTTGTCCGGCATCGACACTTCGGCCTACGACAGTGCCAGCGTGAGCTTGACGCTGACGCTCGCGCCCGGCGCAGCCCTGGCTGGCGAGCTGCGGGTCACGGGTTTCACCAATCCCATGTGCTCCACCGAACCCCTCCGGGATGCGAACGGGAACATCGTCGGGAGCCCGGGTTGTCAGGGCGCTACGCCGACCGAGCTAGCGCGCGCACAGCTCAGCGCCGCGCCCTGACCGCAACGAGCACACCTTCGCAACCGTCCGAAAACAGGGACAAATCCAACCTGCGTCGAGGTGTGTAAGCAGCGCCGATATGACTAAGCCATGACAGGGCCGCACGAGACGCACCCTAGGAAATGGTCTATAGCCCTTCCCGGGGCGGCGGCGGTCGCTCTCGAACGTCCGAACCGACGGAGCGGCGCCCATGGTCATCGTGGCTTTCTTCCTTGTGCACTGGCAGCTGAGCGTCTTTTGCCAGTCCTTCTTTCTGCACCGCTACGGTGCGCACAAGCAGTTCACGATGTCGCTGGGCTGGGAGCGCTTCTTTCACCTGCTGACCTATGTCTCGCAGGGCTCCAGCTTCCTGTCGCCGCGCGGCTACGCGATTTTGCATCGCATGCACCACGCCTACAGCGACACGGAGAAGGATCCGCATTCGCCCTTCTTCAGCAGCAACGCGCTGACGATGATGCTGAAGACCAAGCACACGTACGACGACTACGCCTACGCGCGCGTCGCGCCCGACCCGCGCTTCGAGGGCGGCTACCCAGAGTGGCCGTTGATCGACCGGCTGGCGCAGTCGTGGCCGGCGCGCCTCGCCTGGATGGCTGCCTACGCTGCTTTCTACGTGGCGGTTGCCCCTTCGGCCTGGTTCTACCTGCTCGTGCCGGTGCACTGGGTGATGGGTCCCGTGCACGGCGCCATCGTCAACTGGTGCGGCCACAAATACGGCTACCAGAACTACGACAACGGCGACCGCTCACGCAACGCCCTGGTCTTCGACTTCTTGACGGCCGGTGAGCTGTTTCAGAACAACCATCACAAGTTCGCCATGAGCCCGAACTTCGCGGCGCGCCGCTTCGAAGTCGATCCGACCTATGCTGTCATCCGGCTGCTGGCGGCGCTCAAGATCATCCAGCTCAAGGGCGGCGGACAGCGCATGCGCTATCCGGAGCCGCGCGCGGTGGTGGACGCGCCCGAGGCAGCGGAGTAGCGCCGCGCGTCTCGTATAGACGAGTAGACGAGCCCGGGCCGGTCTGTCGCGTGTCCACGTGCCAGCTTGTGCCGCAGACGCGCTGCAATCTAATAAGCATTCAGGTTTCGGGCCGGCCCACGACTTGCACACGGGACCTCCCATGCGCTCTCCGTCTCGACCGCTCCGTAGCTCCGTGGTGCGCGTGATCGCCGCGTTCATGCCGCTGGCCGGCTGCATCGAAGAACACGACGGATCGGACCTGATCGCCAACCCTCCCAACTACCCTCCCATCTCCCCCTGCGACGCCAGCAGCGGCGGCTGCATGCCGCCCCTGGAGGGCCTCGATGCTGGTGCGTCGCGCGATGCTGCGCTCTACCGCGGAGATAGCGGGGATAACACGTGCCCGCGCGCGCAGCGGCCCATTGCTGGTCACCCGTGTGAAGTTGCCGCCGGCAAGGTCTGCGAATACGACTACTGCGACGAGCGCCCTACCATCGAAGCCAGCTGCAAGGCAGGGCGCTGGGAGGTCCTCGTCAGCAGTTGCAATCCGCCTTCCGTACCGTGCCCCGATGCGGAGCCTTCGGAGAACGAAATGTGCAACCGAGGCTGGGGACCGCCAACTTGTGCCTACGGAGCCTGCGACGGCGGCCCGGCGACGACCTACGCCTGTGAAAACCAACACTGGAAAGTTACGCAGCGCTGCTCCGTCATGGATGCCTGCCCCGCGCAGCAGCCGGCCGACCAGTCGCCGTGCTCGTATCAGGGTGAGCAATGCGGTTATGGCGACTGCTACGGCTCCCCCACCAGCACGGCCGACTGCGTGGCGGGCAGCTGGCGAGTCGGCCATCTCTCGTGCAATCCGCCGCCACCCGCTGCGTGCCCGGCGCTAACGCCGCTGGAAGGAGCTTCCTGTCAGCACGTCGGGGCTAGCTGCTGGTACGAACTGCCCACGTCCGTAGCTCAAGCCGACTGTGTCAACGGCAGCTGGCGAATCACCACCGCCGCCGCCCGGGACGCGGAATAGCTGGTTGGAGCGCGGGCCCTTGCGCAAGAAGCAGAGTCCGAGACAGCGCGGTGACGCGAGATCCGGCGCGCCCGCGGCGCCCGCCGCTGCCGACGACGCCGTTCGCCATGAGTGGCTGAGGCGCATCGAAGCCGAGTACCGCTCGGGCGCGCACGCGCAGCACCTGACCTTGTGGTTGTGGCAGCTGGCGGCCCCGCCTGAGTTGATCGAGATGGGGCTGCGGGTGGTGAGCGATGAGCTCCAGCACGCCGAGCTCAGCGCCCAGGTGTACGCCGCCGCGGGCGGTAGCGACGCGCCGGCGCTGAGCCGCGAGAGCCTGGCGCTCGTTCGCACGCGCGGCGTCAGCCTGGAGCTCGACGTGCTGCGCGTTGCTGTCGAGGCGTTCTGTCTGGGCGAGACCGTGGCCGTGCGCCTGTTCAGCCGTCTGCGCGATGCCAGCAGCGTCGCGATCGCGCGCCGGGCGCTCGACCGCATTCTGCGCGACGAAGTCTCGCACCGCGACTTCGGTTGGGCGCTGCTCACCTGGCTGCTCGAGACTCCGCTGGCACCGACGTTTCGCCAAACCCTGCAGCGCGACCTACCGGACATGCTGCAGCGCGTGCGCCTGAACTACGGCGGGCTCGCGCTGGACCAGCTGGGTGCAGAGGAGCTCGCGCGGCGCGGGCGCAGCCTGCCAGACAGCGCGCGCGCCTGGGGCGTGATGCCGGCCTCAGAATACGTGGCGGCCGTCGCCGAGGCGTTCGCCCGCGACTACGCGCCGCGCTTCGCAGCCCTGGGCATCGCGCTGCCCGAGAGCCACCGGCAGCTATTTTCCAGGTGAGATCGGTGGTGCCGCTTGGCCCCCTTCGTCCCCGCTGCTCTCCGAGTCAGCCGATGCTGGTGGCGCCAGGCGGCTTGCCGTCGCTTCGGGGTTCTCCGGTGTCTGAGTGCTATCGCCGCTTCCCGCCGCAGTGCGCACACGAGGCTTCCTTGAGCAGGCTGCAAGGGTGCTTTCCTGTCGCACCTGAGGTCGAGCCATCGTCGGGACATTGCATGGCGCCTCCGGACTGCATTCGCCGAAGCAGCCACGCCCCGAAGTCACGGATGCGAGGGATCAATCCGCGGCGAGGAAATCGCCGGTTACGAATGCACCAGTACCGGCATGGCACCGCGCACGGACACAGCGAATACACGAGTGCGCGACAGGCTGGGGAGCGCCTGAGTCGTGTACGGGAGCGCAGGCGGCTAGCGGCTACACCTGGATGCCGTCCGCAGCCAGCTGCGCCGCATCGGCGGGGCCCGCGACGCTGCCCTCGGGGTATTCGTACCAGCCCGTGATGTCTGCTGCGCTGGGCTTGTCACGCACTTTGAGGAAGGTGAACATGCCGCCCATGTCGATATAGCCGAACGGGCCCGGAGCGCCCCGCATGGGAAGACTGTTGGGCGGGACGGGCATGTTCATCTCACCCATGCCGCCCATGCCGGCCTTGCCCATGCTCATGTATTTGGGCACCACGCGCCGCATGCGCTGATCCAGCTGCTTGGTGTCGACACCCACCATGGGCGGCAAGTCGTGGCCCATCTGCATCATCGTGTGATGCGTCATGTGACAGTGCATCGCCCAGTCGCCGGGTTCCTCGGGCACGAACTCGATCACCCGCGTGGAGCCCACGTGCACCAGCACGGTAGTCTCAGGGTATTGGGCCGAACTCGGCACGCGCCCGCCGTCTGTCTCGGTGATGCGGAAATTCAGGCCGTGCAGATGGATGGGATGGTGCTCCATGGGGCTCAGGTTGCCCAGGCGGATGCGGATCCGCTCGCCGGTGCCCATCAAGAGCGGCTGCGTGGCGGGAAACGACTTGCTGTTGAACGTGAGCACGTTGAAGTCGGTCATCTCGTTCGGGTCGGGTCGCTTGGCGCCCACGTCCAGACGCCACTCGTGCGTCATCAACACGAAGTCGCGATCCACCTTGGGGCCGACGGCGCGCTTGGGATGCACGATGAACATGCCCGCCATGCCCAGCGCCAGCTGCGTCATCTCGTCGAAGTGGGGGTGGTACATGAACGTGCCCGGATATTTGAGCGTAAACTCGTAGCGGTAGGTCTCACCGGGCGCGATCGGGCGCTGGTTCAGCCCGGCGACGCCGTCCATGCCGTTGGGCAAGATGATTCCGTGCCAGTGCACGGTGGTGGGCTCGGGCAAGCGATTGGTCACGTACAGGCGCACGCGGTCGCCCTGCATCAGCTCGATGGTGGGCCCGGGCGTCGTACCGTTGTAGCCCCAGCACTCGGCTTTGAGCCCGGGCGCGAATTCGTGCTGCACCGGAGCGGCGATCAGGTGGCCCACCTTGACGCTGTTCACCATGCGCAAAGGCAAGGTGCTGCCGTTGGGCGTGATCACCGCCGGCTGACCTCCGCCGCCCGGCAGCAGCTTGCGCTCCACCGGCGTGGCCGGGGCCACCGGCTGGCCCGGACCGCTCGAGTTGCCCGGCGCGTTCGATCCGGGCGGCGCGGCGTGACCCGCGTGTTCTTGCGCTTCGGCGTAGCTGGCCCGCGCGACCAGGGCGGCGCCGGCGGCGGCTCCGGACAAGCGGATGAATGCGCGACGGTCCATGTCAGTGTTCCCTCTCTTCGGCGCCCGCCGAGCTCATGGTGGCGGAGCGGCTCGGCGCGCCGCCCGCGACTCTGCGACCCGAGAGCAGCGCCTCGAGCTCGGCTGCGGCGGTCCAGTACTCGCGCAAGGTCTCGGCGTAATCGAGCTCGACCTCGAGCTGCGCGCGGCGCGCTTCGAGCAGCTGAAAGATGCTCACCTGCATGGCGTTGTACTGCAGCAACGTGTGCTCCATCACGCTGCTTTGCGCCGGTACGATCACGCGCTGGTACTGGCGGGCGCGCGCGTGGGCCGACGCCAGGCGGTTTTCGGTCTCGCGCGCCGCGGAACGCAGGTCGATGGCAAGCCCTTGGTAGCGCTCGAGCCAGCTGTCGAACTCCGCCTCGCGCGCGCGCAGGTTGCCCTGCTGGCGATCGAACAGCGGCAGCTCGACGCCTACCCCGCCGCCCCAGCGTACGCGCGGCTCCGAGGGCTGCTCGGGATCGCCGTAGAGCGAGTGTACGTCGACATCCAGGCGCGGCAGCCAGCCCTCGGTGCGCACGATGCCGGTGCGCTTCGCGATCGCGTCGAGGCGCTTCTCGGCGGCCGCCAGATCGAGGTTGGCGGCCAGCGCGCGCCGCTCCACATCGTCGACCAGCGCGAGCTCTTCGGGCACGGGCTCGAGCCCACCGCTCAGCTTCCATTCCGTGGCCTTGCCGTGCAGCCCGAGCAAGCGCTGCAGCTGCTCGCGCTTCTCCAGCAGCTCGAGCTCCAACTTCGCGACCACGATGCGCGCACGCTCGTAGGCGGTGATCTGCAGCGAAGCCTCGAGCGGGGGCACGTTGCCTGCTTCGAGCAGGGCGACCGCCGCATCGCGCGCGGCGGCGAGCGCGTCGAGCGAGCGCTGGCCCACCCGCAGACGCTGCTCTGCGGCCGAGAGCGCGTAGAACTGTGCGCGGACCTCGTAGCCCAGCTGCACGACCGCACCGGCCGCCTCGAAGCGCGCTGCCTCCAGCTGGTGCTTGGCGGCCTTCCTGCGCAGCGGAGCCATCACCAGCGACATGACGTCGTATTCAACCCGCAGCTCGAGCCGCGTATTGCGCTCCGGCGAGATCTCGGCCTCGAACGCAGGGTTGCCGATCAGCCCCGCCTGCATCAGCTGGCCGCGCTCGATGCCGAGCTCGCGCAGTCGCGCGCGCAGCTCGCGGTTGTTGAGCAGCGCGAAGCGCACGGCCGCGTCGGCGTCGAGCGGCTTCTCCAGCAGGCTGCGCGGATCGTCGGAAGGCCCGATCCGGGCGTCGCCGGCGGGCAGCGCAGGCAGCCGCTGGACCTGGCTGAGCTCGCGCACTTTCACCACGTCCTTGCGGATCGACGAGGAGGCGCAGGCAGCAACCAGCGTCAGGCCGATAGCCATCAGCGCGCATGCTTGCCGGCTCGCGCGCGGTTCAGTGGCCATGGTGCCCGCCGTGATCGTGCTGGGGAGCGGCCGCGTCTTTGTCGCCGCTGAGTCCGCGCCAGTTGGGCGTGGGGTCGGACGCCAGCGCTGCGGCGACCACCGGCCGCGTCGGAGTCGCCGCGGCCGGTGAGGCCGGCGAGCTCTCCGGGTAGCGGCTGGGCACATCGCGGGTCGCGCAGGCGCCCAGCAGCGCAGCGAGAGCGCCCGCGGCCAGACGCAGCGACAACTCGGACCGGAACGCAGACATCGTGGCTCTCCTCTTCGACTCCATAAGGACGCAGCCCCCTTCGGCGCATTACAGCGCCGACTCGCGTGCAATCTGCCTCGGAATCGCGGCTCGGCCAGGGCCCCATCGTCGAATGCGCGCGGCACCGACTCATCGGGCCTGCAGCAGGCCGCTGGCAACACGCAGCTCCGTGTCGGCGTGCAGCAGCGCCGCCAACGCGTCCGTGGTCTCGAGCTCGAGCTCCACCTGGGCTCTCACGGCGTCCATCAGCACCAGAATGTTGACGGTGCCCGCGCGATACGCCGCATCGGCCATGTCGCGCAGCCTGGCGAGCCGCTCCGGGACGCCCTGGGCGTAGCGCTGATAGGCCGCCTGGCGCGCGTCGAGCGTGCGCACGGCGGCCGCGAAGCGCGCCTCGAGGTGGCGCCCCAACACGCTGCGAAGCGCCTGCGCCGAGCGCACCGATGCCTGAGCTTTGTCGATGGCGACGCGTCCCGTGTCGAGCACCGGAATCGGCAGTGACAGGCCCAAGAGCCACGATGCGGAGCCGCCCTCCGTGGTCAGGTAGGCGCCCGCCTTGGCACTCGGCGTGGGCAACCGCTCGCGACGCGCCTGCTCCACGCGTAGCCCGGCAGCGCGCTCCAGTGCGCGCGCCTCGCGCTGCGCCGGCAGCTCGCTGCGCGGCATGCCGTCCGGTCGCAGCTGAGTCAGCGACGCCGCGTCTTCCACGGCGTGCGGCGTCCAACCCGGCATGCCCACCAGCTCCGCCAAGTGCCCCTGGAGGCCGGTACGGTGCGCCGTCTCGGCGTCGCGCTCGCCGAGCAGGCGTATCTCCTCCAGCTCCGCCCGTGTCAGATCGTACTGACTGAGCATGCCGGCGCGCAATCTGCCTTCGATGGTGACGCGCGCCTCGGCGATGCGCGTGAGCGCGCGTTCGAGCAGAGCGAGCCGCGCATCGCTGATGTACAGCTCGATGAACGTGTGCCGGGCCTGGACCAGTAGCTCGGTAAGCTGCACTTGCTGCAGCGCGCGCGCCACGTCGCTGCCGGCCTGCGCCGCGGCACGCCGCGCCTTGCGCTGACCCCAGAGCGGAAGCTCCTGCTCGAGCTCCGCTTGATGCTGCGAGCCGTTGATGGCCTGCGCGCTGCCCGAGACGCGCCCATACCCCGTATAGGCCACCACGGGGTTCGGCAGCCGCGCCGCAAAAGCCTCCTCCGTCTGCACCTCACTGACACGCGCCTCGAGCAGCTCCAGCCGAGCACTGCGCGTCTGCACCAGCTCAGCCAGCTGCGGCCAGCTGATCTGCTCGGGCCAGGCGCCCTCCTGTGCGTGCGCGGACGCGCCTGGCAAGCCGGGGATCAAGCAGCAGAACACCAGCGCAAGCGGATGCAGGCGCGCGCTCGCGCGCTCACGCAGCGCGTGCACCAGCGCGTAGAACGTGGGTAGCGCAAGCAGGGTAAACAGCGTGGAAGTCACCAGTCCTCCGATCATCACTACCGCCAGGGGGCGTTCGATCTCGGTACCCGGCAGCTCGAGCACGAGCAACGGCAGAAGGCCCAAGATGGCGGTGGCCGCGGTCATCAGCTTGGGGCGCACACGAGACAGGCAGGCCTCGCGCAGCGCTTCGTCGAAGGGCTTGCCCTGCGCCAGCAGTGCGCGCGTCTGGCTGATCAACACGAGCCCGTTTTGCACCGCGATGCCAAACAGGCCGATCAGCCCCACCAGAGACGAGACATTCCAAGTCTCGCCCCAAAGCCACAACGCCAGAATGCCGCCCACCAGCGCGTCGGGCAGGGTCGCGAGGATCACCAGCGCGTCGGCCAGCGAGCCGAGCGCGAGGTACAGCAACGCGAACACGCACAGCAGCGCCGCGGCAATCGCGACGCCTAGGGCGCGGGAGGCGCGCGCCTGGTTCTCCACACGGCCGCCCAGGTCGACGAAATAGCCGGTGGGTAGCGGTAGCTGCTGCGCGAGCCGAGTCTGCACTTCCTGCGCGGTGCTCGCCAGATCGCGCCCAGCCACGCTCGCCTCCAGCGCGACACGACGGCTGCCTGCCTCGCGCCGGATGGCGCCGATGCCGAGCCCCTCTTCCACCTGCGCCAGCTGGCCGAGCGGGATGCGCGTTCCGTCATGACCGTCGATCCACAGCCGTCGCAAGGCGCCGGCGCCCGCGCGCGCGTCATCTTGCAGACGCACGATCAGATCGAAGCGGCGCTGACCGCGCACCACCTCCGAGATTTGCTCCCCAACCAGGCCGATGCGCACGGCGCGCGTGACGTCGCCCGGCGTCAATCCCACGCGCGCCACGGCCGCACGATCGATGCGCACGCGCAGCTGCGGCACGCCCGTGAGCTGCTCCACCCGCAGATCGGCAATCCCCTTCACCTGGCTGACGATTACTCGGGCGCGCCCGGCCAGCTTCTGCAGCACGTCGAAGTCGGGCCCGAAGATGCGCACGCTCAGATCCGCCGGCGTTCCGCCCAGGCCCTCGTCGATGCGCATCATCAACGGCGTCGTGAACAGCACCGAAAGCCCGGGGATACGCGTGAGCTTTTCGCGCATGGCCGCGACCAGTGTCTCGGTCGAGCGCTGCCGGTCGGGATCGAGCACCACCAGCACGTCCGACAGCGTGTGCGGCATGGGATCTTCGGTGCGCTCCGAGCGGCCAGTGCGGCGCACCACGTCCTTTACCTCGGGGAAGGTGCGCAGCACGTCCTCGACGCGGTGGTTGAGCAGATCCACCTGCTCGAGCGACGCCTCGCTGGGCAGGATCGTGTTCAGGATCAGGGCGCCCTCGTCGAGCTCCGGCATGAAGTCGGCGCCGATCCGGCTGCCGAGCAGCAGCGCGGGCAAGGTGAGCAAGAGCGAGATCACACGTACGCGACCCGCGTGCCGCATGCAGGCGTCGAGCGCCGGTGCGTACAGGAGCTTGAGTCTGCGCACCAGCCACACGTCTTCGCTCGCGCCTTTTGCCCGCGGGCGCAGCAGCCGGCCCGCCGCGACCGGCGTCAAGGTCAGCGCCAAGAGCAGCGCGCCCAAGAGCGAGGCGATCACCGCCGCTCCCAAAGGCCCATACATACGTCCTTCGATACCCTGCATGCCGAACAGCGGCAGAAAGACCGCGACCACGATCAACGTCGCAAACACGATCGGTCGGCCGACCTCAAGCGCCGCGTTCAGCGCCGTCTGCTCACGATCGGCCCGCCCGAGCGTGCCCTGAATCCGGTGCGCCACGTTCTCCACCATGATGATCGAGGCGTCGACCAGCAGCCCTACCGAGACCGCCAGGCCACCCAATGTCATCGTGTTCAGGCCCACGCCCGCGCGCTGAAGCAGCAGCCCCGCAGCGCAAATGGAGAGCGGGATGGTCAGCATCACCAGCGCCGCAGCACGCACGTCGCCGAGCAAGAGCAGGAGCACCACGGCCACGAAGCCGGCGCCCAGCAGCACGGCGCGCCGTACGCCCGAGAGCGCCCTGTCGATCAGGTCGGCCTGATCGTACGAAAGCGTCAGCTGGGCGCCGCGCGGCAAGCTGCGCGAGATCTCCGCCAGCGCTCGCTTCACACCCTGGGAAACGCGCGCCGTGTCCGCGCCGAATTGCTTCACGATCCGAATGCTGACCACCTCCCCGCTCAAACGATGGGCCAAGCCGCGCCGCAGCGCGGGCGCCTCGCGCACATCGGCCACGTCGCCCACGGTGACGGGAACCCTGCCTCGTATGGCCACCACGGTGCTGCGCAGATCGTCGCTGCTCTGCGCGCGGCCGAGCGCGCGAACGTTCCACTCCATCGGCCCCTGCACGATGAACCCGCCCGAGGCGTTCTGGTTGGCGCCCGAGAGGCCGTGCAGCACTTCGTCCAGCGTCACGTCGCGCGCCAACATACGCTCGGGATCGAGCTGCACCTGAAACTGGCGCAGGTAGCCGCCCAGGCGCTCGACGGCGGAGACGCCGGGCACCGCCAGCAAGCGATTGCGAATCTCGAACTCGGCCAGGTCCCGCAACGTCATCAGATCGACCTGACCGTGCTGCGCCTCGAGCGTGAGCTCCATGATCTCGTTCAGACGCACCGTCAGGCTCGACAGCAGCGGCGCCTCCGTGCCCGGCGGCAAGTGCGGCGCCACCTGCGCGACACGCTCGGCCACCAGCTGGCGACACAGGTAGTAATCGGCATCTGGCTCGAACTCGACAGTGATCTGCGTCACGCCCGCCTGGTTGTTCGAGCGCACGCGCCGCGCGCGCGGCAGGCCCGACAGTGCGGTCTCGAGCGGAATGGCGATGGCTGTCTCGAGCTCCTCGGCGCCCATCGCCGCGTTCTGCACGATGATGTTGAAGACCGGCGCCGACAGATCCGGAAAGACGTCATGCGGCAGCTCGCCGTACGCGAGCACGCCCAGCACGGCGGCGCTGAGCGCGCCGAGCAGCGCCAGAAATGGCGCCCGAGCGGAGCCGCGGATGATGCGTTCGATCACGAGATCGCCTCCCGCTCAGTGCCCATGTTCGTGCCCATGTTCGCCGGCGAGCTTGTCGGCCTCGGCCTTCAGCAGGAAAGCGCCGTCGACGACGACGCGCTCGCCGGGCCTGATGCCCTGCAAGAGCTCGACCTCGCCGGACAGCTCGCGGCCGCGCCCCACGGCTCGAATCTCGAAGTCGCCTACGGTTTTCCCCGGCAGAAACACGACCCAGCGCTCGCCCAGCCGCTGCACCGCGGCCACCGGAACCGCCACCAGCTGCTGCGCTGCATCCCCCATCGGCAACGACGCCGTGCCCGACATGCCGGGACGCAGCAACCCAGATGGATTGTCCAGCTCGACGCGCACGTCGAGCGTGCGCGACGTAGGATCCACACGGCTGGCCACGTGCGTGACCTGTCCTGCGAAGCTCTCCCCCGGCAGCGCGGCAAAGGCGACGCGCGCGCTGCTGCCCACGCGCACGCGCAGCGCGTCGCGCTCGAACGCGTGCACCACCAGCCACAGCCTGCTCAGGTCGCCCACACTGAGCAAGCGATGTTCGGCATCCACCAGGCGCCCGCGCACGGCGTCGCGGTCGATGACGGTTCCGGCGATCGGACTCGTCAGCGTCAGCACCGCGCCTGCGCCCCGCGCGCCGCCCAGGGCCCCCAACGCGTGCGCCGCTGCTCCCTGCTCGGCTTGTGTTTCGGCCAGCTCCGCCTCCGCCGTGCGCAGCTCCTGGTCGGGCACGATTTGATGCGTGGCCAGCTCGCGCAGGCGCGCCATGCGCTGCTGCGCCAAGAGCAGCCGCGCGCGCGTGGTAGACACCAGCGCGCGCGTGTTGCCGATGCCGATGCTGCTCAGCTCGACCAGCGGCTGTCCCGGCTTCACCACGTCGCCGGGTGCTGCGAACAGGCGCGTGACGCGGGCTGCGATGGGCGAGCCGATCTCGGCGTACGACTCTTCGTTCACGCGCAGATCACCCAGCGCGGTGATCGCTTCACCCACGGGGCGCAGCTCCGTGGCTGCGGTCGTCAGGCGCAGGTCGCGCAGCAGATTCGCGTCCACGTGGAGGATGTTGGCCGCGTGCTGCCCGTGGGCCGACTGCTCCGGCGCCGTGTGGGGTTTCGCGGGCGCGTGCTTCTCGTCCGCTACGCAACCGCAGCCGAGCAGCAGGCTGCAGCCCCACTGCGCCGCGCGGCGGCGCAGGGTTCGTGTTCGAAAGCGCAACATTGTCGTCTCCAGAATCCGTCGCTCGGGTTTCGGCGCACAGCGCCGCCCCCGGCCCTCAGCCAGTCGCATGCAAGCGCGCAGCACGAGCGCAGCGCGTTGTGAAGGCGCCTGTCGTCTGCGCGCGGACGCCGTGTGGTGCTCGGCGTGCCGATCAACCGCGCGGGTCCGCGTGCGAGCAACATGTCGACGCGCACGGTCCGCGCGCGCACACCACGCCGATGGACGGCTCAAACGCTCGGCGGGCGGTAGAGCGCGGCGCGATATCCGGTCAGCCGCAATACGGCAGCATCGCTGACGCCCACCAGGAGCCCGGCGCTAGCCAGGGCGATGCGCACGGAGAGCCCGCCCAGACTGGCGATCTGATGGTGGCAGGCGCAGAGGTGAAACAGGCCCGAGCAGCAATCGCCGTCATCTTCGACGTGCTCGTGGCCGGCTTCGTCAGCGACGTGCCCGTGCAGGGCGAGATGCACCGCGTCGAGCAGCAGCAGGTCCGCGCCAGGCACGGCACTGAACAGCAGCACGCCGGCGGCCAAGCGGGCGAGCAGCCCTCTTTTCAACGTTCTCAAGCTCGCTCGGCGCCGCCCCACGCCTGCCATCGTGACACTGCCCCGGATCGAACTCAAATGTTCGCGCGCAGTTCTCCCAGCATTCGATAGACAAATCGCAACCTTCGCTGCTCGTGCCAAGCGCTCGCGGTAGGCCTGAGTGCAGACCTGCGCGACCCGCCTGGCGCGCTGCGCGGGCGCATCCTCGAGCTCACTGCTGCGCGCGAGCGCCAGGCCATGCCATCGGCTCACGCCGCTCCTGACGCCACGCGTTAGATCGCCTGCAAAAGAAGCTTTGGGCGACGCGCGGCATTGTGGAATTTTCCACTGCCTTTTCTGACATGTGCAGACTTGCCCAGAAGCCGAGAGTCTGCCTACATTGCTGCTCGTTTGATTGTCGGTGGGATGCCTACGTAACCACTCACTGCGAGATGCTCATGGCCTGCTCAGGATTGGCGCTCAGCCAGCCCTACTTTCGTTGAAGGCTTGGATTCGCAGGTCGCTCTGAGTCTTGTACGTCGCCAGTCTGAATGGGCTCTCTGCGGGGCTCGCTCTGGGAATTTCGCCACACTGGCTGCGTGTGGTCGGGTGCTCTGCGCCCTCATCGTAGCCAGTTGGTCTAGCTTGCTTTTGGCAATGTCCGCAATCCGCAACCTTACGCTTCTGACGCTTCGATATTCGATACTGGAGGTGAATCCATGAATGGAAACCGCGCAAAGAGAGGCAATCTGGCGTGGCTCTTGTTGGTCGGCACGTTAGCGACCGGCTGTGAAGAGTGGTGGGGCGAAGAAGAGGACGAAGACGCATCGGTCGAACCCAGCACGGATGGGTCGGTGGACTCCGGTCCCGCTCCCATCGATGCCGGCTCCGACGCCGGCCCCGCGCCGGACAGCGCAGTGCCTGTCGACGCTGCGCCCGACGCTCCGCCCGACGCGGCGCCTGTCCTCGACGGCGCGACCGATGCCGCGGTTGATGCCGGACAAGCCGACGCTGCCCCCGATGCAGCGCCCGATGCAGCGATAGACGCTGGACCGCCGGACGCTGCGCCCGGCACCGAGCTGCCGTGCGATGTCGCAAAGGTTCTGAAGGATCGCTGCCAGTCTTGTCACGGTAATCCGCCTACCCAAGCGCCCATGGCCCTTGTGACGCTCGCCGATCTCAAGGCGACGTCCGCAATGGGCGGCTTCATCTATGAGCGCGTGCAGGTACGCATCGACAGCACGACCATGCCGATGCCCCCCACGTGGGGCTCGACGGGAGCGCTGACTGCCAGCGAGAAGGCGACCTTGACGAGCTGGATTTCCGCGGGCGCGCTCGGTTCGAACAACACTTGTCGGTGACGCGCTAGCCGACAGCCGGCTCATCTCACATCTGTGCCCTGACAGCGCGTCGGCGCCGTCAGGGCGCGTGTGTATGGACGCTGCGAACGCGCCTGGTCGGCCGACTCGGCAGCGGCGCGCGGGGCCCAGTGCGCCGCCTGTGCGTTTGCGACGCGCTGCGAGCGGCTGCGGGCACACCGTGCGGCTGCGGGCACACGCCGGCTAAGACAGTCAATCGCGCGGAGCGATGGGTCCATCGTGCGAGAACGGGTCACTAGATTTGCGAATCGAGTGAGTCGTTCCCGGACCCGCGTCGTTGACGCGTGATCAGGCCAATCGGCATAGTCACCCCCCAAAGACATTGGTCCGACCATATGAGTTCCAGGCGGGGCGACTCGCTGTTTGGAGGCTACGATGCGCTTAAGTTGGGTGCCCTACGGCCTGCTGCTGCTCGCGAGCAGCGCGTGCCAAGACGAACCTTTAGGTCCAACCGGGTTCGAGCCCGGCGACAGCGGCGTGATCGTCGGCACTGGGGGCGGTACTGGCGGCTCTCCGGGCCCGAGCTCGCCGGGTGGAGCGGCAGGCGGAACCTTTGGAGCGGGCGGAACGACGGGCGCGGGCGGGACCAGTGGCGCCGGAGCCACAGCGGGCATGGGCGGCGCAGGCGGCGCCGTGGCCGGTGCTGGAGGCAACGGTCTGCCTTGCAACGTCTCGACCATCTTGAAAGACAAGTGCCAGACCTGCCACGGCAGCCCGCTGATGTCTGGACCCATGGCCCTCATTACCTGGGCCGATCTGCAAGCCAACTCGAGCGCGTTTCCGGGCACCAAGGTCGCGGACCGCGTCAAGGCGCGCATCAACAACGCCGCATCACCCATGCCGCCGCCGGGACGCCCGGCCTTGACGGCGGAGGAGAAGCAGGCTCTGGACGCGTATCTCAGCGCCGGCGCGCAGCAAAACACGGCGGCCTGCAGCGGGGGCGGGACTCCCGGCGGAGCAACCACGGGCGGCGGCGGAACAATGGGCGGCGGCTTCGGCGAATACGTGCCGCCGGACTCGGAGTGCGACGTGATCATGGAGATGCGCGCGCACGCGGGACAGACGCGCGACGATACGACGCCCTTCGAGCCGGCCCAGGGCGGCGACAACTACGAGATGTTCTATTTCAAGCCCACCTGGACGGAAAAGGTGCACACGATCCGCATCGATCCGATCATCGACAACGGGGCCGTGCTTCATCACTGGCTGCTCTACATGGAGGCCGGTAACGGCGCTGGCGACGGCACACACCAGCCCGACATTGGCCTGCAGAGCTCCAGCGCCGAGCTGCTCTCGGGCTGGGCGCCAGGCAACCTGGCCATCCCGCTCGGCCGCGAGATCGGGCTCAGAACGATCTCGGGACCCAACGCGCGGTTCGGAATCGAGATCCACTACAACACCACGGCCAACCCGGCCAATCGCAAAGACCGCAGCGGTGCGCGCATTTGCGTGACCAAGACGCCGCGCCCCAAAGAGGCCTCGGTGCATTGGCTCGGCACGCAGGCCATCGTGGGATTGGGTCTGGGAGGAACCACGGAGGCGTACGGAACGTGCTCGGTGCAGAAGGAATCGCACATCATCGCGCACTCCCCTCACATGCACAAACGCGGGCGCCACATGAAGACGATCATCACGCGCAAAGCCGGAGGCACCACCAAGATCACGGATCAGGTGTTCCAGTTCGAAGACCAGCGCATCTTCCCGGTGGATTCACCCACGGGAGAGATCGTCGTGGGTGCAGGCGACATCATCGATACCACCTGCACGTACGCGGCCGAGGGCTTCTTCACCTTCGGGCCGAACACGGATCAGGAGATGTGTTACAACTTCGTCGTGGCCTGGCCCGCAGGCTCGCTCTCCAACGGCTTGCCAGGCATCGTCGGCGGTCAGAATACCTGCATTGACGGCATCTGAAACGGCGCCTCTGTGAGTGAAACGCGGCCCGCATCCGCGCGGGCTGCGTGGCGCGATCGCTGCGCGCCCCTGGTCTCTCGGCGCTAGCTCGGCGACGAGCCTACAGCCGCTCCAGCGTGACTTCGATGGTGTTGCCCTTGCCCAGGACCTGATATTTGGGCCGCATGCCGGGCAGAAACTCCACCGTCAGCTCCGCGTATTCGCCACGATTCAGAATCAAGGCGCGCGCGACCGCGCGATGCGACGTGGCGATCGGACTGGCGCGATCGAGCGCGAGCCGACCCGGGATGCGCACACTGAAGCCGTCCTCGCGCTCCTCGCCCTCGATCCCTTGCACGGGACCGCTCATGCGCAGCACGAAAGTGCGACCGTTGGGGACGTTCGCTTCGCCGAAACGCCCGCCGGAGACGGCCGCCGCACTGTCTGCCGCAGCCGAGAGCGTGGCCGGTAGACTGGTCACGAGACCTGGCTTGGCCGCACCGGTCTGTGCCGCAGCGGTGCTACCCGCTTGCGCCTTGCTCGACGCGCTCGGCGATGCCGCGCTGACCACGGGGCCGACCGAGCTCTGCGCGGCGGACGCGCCGCGCTGCCGCACCCGGATCCGGTCGGCGCCGGAACGCGGCGCGAGCGCGTAGACGCCGAGGCCTATCCCGACCAGCGCCAGGCCTGCCGTGACGAAGCGACCGATCCGACGCGGCGGCTGCGGCTCGCCGCGCTGCATGCGCACCGGCGGGACCGACTTCTGCACGCGCATGCTCGGAGCCGTGGTTCGGCGCCGCGTTTGCGCACGTCTTTGCGCGAGCTTGGCCCATTGCCCCTCGAGCAAACAGCGCACCCGACTCAGCTGCGTGCGCAGCTGATCCCCCCACGAGGGACCTTCCTCGCGCAGCGCATCTAGCTGCTCCGCGGAGCGCGTAAACAGCGCACGCACGGCAGGCACGAACTTGCTGCGCACGAGCACGAGCAAGGTCTTGAGCGTGCTCCAGGCCCAGAGCAGGCCCTCGGGCAGACGGTTTTGCAGCGCCCGCGCCTCGTCGTCATCGTCGTTGGCACCGGCAGCGCCCTCCGGCGGCCAGGGCACGTCCACGTGGCGGACGACGCGTGGTTCATCGGCCATGCGCGCATTGCGTGGGGGCTGCCGCACCGGCTCGGGCAGCGACGGGCGCGCCTTTTCTGCAGCGGCCGGCACAGGCGCTGCACGCAGCGCCGCGACGTTGGAGAGCCCCTCCACGGGCGCCGACTGCCGGGTCTCGTCGAGCAGCACGCCGAACACCAGGGTCGGCGTATCGAACGGCCCCTGGCGCAGCTCGATTGAAGCGATGCGTCCGCGCCGCTTGTCGCGGCCGGGGACGTCTACCTCGATGCCGCGCCCGAGCCGCAGAAAGCCGAGCTCTTGCTCCAGGATGATGCAGCCCTTCTCGAGCAGCTTGACGTCGGCCTCGATGGGCGCACCGAGGCCATCGATGTGCATCACGGCGCTGCGCGCCTTTTGGGGCTGCTCGATCTCACGCGGATCCGCCTCCAGGTAACGGCGGATGGCGGTGGCGCTCTTCGTATCGAGCTCGAGAAAGCGCATCCCGAAGCTGCCGGCGAGCGGCTCGTCCCAGGCAGACCACATCACCTCACCCAGCGCATACACCGCGTCATCGCGCGGAGGGCAACGAAAGTGACAGTGAAGCCGTGTGCCTACCTCGGGTACGAAAGCTGCCCGTACCGCAAGGCCCGAGGGGCTGACGTCGAGGCCGTCGGCCGTCAACGTGTCTTCGCCCTGTTCGATTCGCAGCTCGATCAGCGCAGGCAGGAGCATGCGCTCCTCGCGACGCGCGTTCGCGATGTGCGACGACTGTTGCATACCTCTCCCTCCGGACCGTGCGACGAGCACGCGTAACCGGCATCCTGCAAGTGATCCCAGAACGGGTGCCGGGATGTCCAGTTTTCGGCAGGCGTTTCGCCGTTCTCTTGACCTCTGGCGTCGACGTGCTCAGGTTCGAGCGATGGCGGTCAGGCTCTCGGTGCGCCACCCACGGAGCGCGGCGGGGCAAACGGGCGAATTGAAGTACGAGCTCGATCAGGGGCGCATTGCCATCGGTCGCGGAATCGGGGCCGACGTGCGCCTGCCGCACCTTTCCGTCAGCGAGACCCACGCCACCCTGGAGCAGCACGGTCCTCACTGTACGCTGTGCGACGCAGGTTCCACCAACGGCACGCGCGTCAACGGGGTGGCGCTGGTACCGCTGCGCCCGCGCAACCTGGCCGAGGGCGATCAGATCGAGATCGGCGAGTTCACCATCCGGTTCAGCACTGGCCCCACGCAGGGCGCGGCGTTCTCGCCCGAGCGTACGGCCTCGCTCGCGCGGCGCATGCTGCGCGACATGCTGGGGCGCGAGCACAGCGCGGCCGCGCCGCCGCTCCTGCGCATCGCGGAGGGGCCCGACCGCGGCACGCTCATGAACCTGCCCGACCCCCCGTCCAAGCTGGTGGTCGGCCGCGGCGAGGAGGCCGACCTGGTGCTGACCGACCGCGACGTGTCGCGCCTGCACTTTTCGGTCGTGCGCGACGCCGACGGCGCCACCGCCAAGGACCTGGAGAGCAAAAACGGGCTGGAAGTGAACGGCAAGCGCCTGCGCGAGCGGCGTCTGCGCCACGGCGACACACTGCGCCTCGGCAGCACGTTGATCGTCTATCAAGACCCGGCCGAGGAGGCGCTGCGCGGACTCGAGGGCAAAAGCGATGTCACGCTCACCCGCACCATGCCGCACGCCGCGGCCAGCGTGGAACCCATCGCCAAGGCGGAGCCGGCCCTGGCGATGGAGACGTTGCCACCCGCCAGTCAGGGCAGCGCGGGCACCGACATGCTGGTGTACGCCTTGGCCCTGGCGGTGCTGGTGGCCAGCTTGCTCGGCCTCGTCTGGCTGTTCGGCTCATGAGCGACGCGAACCTGCCCGAATGCCTGTCGTGCGGCGCGTGCTGCTTCGGGCAAATCGAGCGCTACGTCGCGGTCAGCGGCGATGACCATTTGCGTCTCGGCGACGCGGCAGACGCGCTGACCGTGTTCGTGGAGAACCGCTGCTACATGCGCATGCACGATGGCCACTGCGCGGCGCTGCAGCTCACGCCGGCCGGGCGCTTCGTGTGTTCGGTGTACGAGCAGCGGCCGGCGGTTTGCCGCGAGCTTGCGCGCGGCGGACCCGCGTGTGAAGCAGAGCGTGTGCAGAAGCGTGAGCGCGCTGGGCGGGCGCTGTTGCCGGTGCTGACAGTCGCGCCGTTTTCTGCCAGAACCAGCAAGTGAGCACGCTGCACGAACCGACCTTGTGCCTGGAAGAGGTGCGCCCCACACACCTCGAGGTCGACCTGCGCTGCCTGGCGCGCAACTACCGTCTGATCGCCGACCACGTCGCCCCCGCACAGGTCATGCCCATCCTCAAGGCCAATGCGTACGGACACGGCCTGGTCGCCACCGCCAAGAAGCTGGAGCGCTGCGGCGCGCCCTACCTGGGCGTCGCGTACCTGGAGGAGGGCCTGCGCCTGCGCCAGGAGGGCGTCACGCTGCCCGTGCTCGTGCTGGGCGGCATCGTGGGCTCGCAGATCCCGCGCTTCTTGGCCGCGGATCTGACCTTGGCGGCGTCCTCCCTGGACAAGTTGAGCGCCATCGACGAGTGCGCCCAACGTGCGCAGAAGCGCGCGCGTGTGCACCTCAAAATCGACACCGGCATGGAACGCATCGGCGTGCACTGGTACAGCGCCGAGAAGCTGCTCGAGGCGGCGGCCCGCAGCCGGCACATCGAGGTGGAGGGCATCTTCACCCATTTCGCCAGCGCCGACGCTGACGACCTGAGCCACACGCGCCTGCAGCTCGAGCGTTTCCACGAAGTCTTGCATTTTTACGAACGGCGCGGTCTGCAGACGCCGCTGCGCCACGCGGCCAACTCGGGCGCCATCTTGCAACTGCCGGAGAGCCATCTCGACATGGTGCGACCCGGCATTCTGCTGTACGGATCTAGCCCGTCGACCGAGCTCGCGCTGACGCTGCCCGTGGAGCAGGCTCTGCGCTGGCTCACCAACGTGGTGTTCTTCAAGGTGGTCCGCGCCGGCAGCGCGGTCAGCTACGGCGGGAGCTTCGTGGCGCCTGACATGACGCGCCTGATCACTTTGCCGGTGGGTTACGGCGACGGCTACGCGCGCGCCATGAGCGGCAAGGCCGAAGTCATCGTGCGCGGCGCAAGAAGGCCGGTAGTAGGCCGCATCTGCATGGATCAGATCATGGTCGACATCGGCTGGACCAGCGCCTTCAACGGCGACGAGGTCGTGCTGCTGGGTGCAAGCGGCGAGCAGCGCATCCGCATCGAAGAGCTGGCGCGCTGGGCGGGCACCATCCCGCACGAGGTGCTGACCAGCATCAACACGCGCGTACCGCGCGTGTACGTGGACGGCGAGTAGCTGCCCACGACCGCGCTACGGCAGCGTGAACTGACGCATGAACTCCCAAGCCAAGCGAGCTAGGCGATGCGGCGTCCCGCTCACTTCGGGGTTGGTGCTGGGCTGCTCGAGGTCGTCCCCGAACCACGCGCTATGCCCACCGAAACCGTCCAGGTTGCGTGAGGCATCCAGCGCGCAGAACTCGAGCTTGGCGCTCGATTGACAGTTGAATCGCTGGCAGACGGATGGATCGTTGAGGCCGTCGTTGTCAGCGGGACTTTCGAACGCGTTGGTGCTGACTGGTGTGGTCGAACAGCCCAGCTTGCCCATCCAAAAGGCGACGCTCGCCTGGCCTTCCCAGATCGGGACCACCGCATCCTGCACGGCGTGCGCGTAAAAATGTGGCACCTTCCGCGCTGGGTTGCAGAGAGGCCTCAGGTTGTAGTTGTAGACGGGCTCCTGGGACTGAGAGAACACACCTCCGGCCATGGCAGCCACCGCCGCGAACTTGTCAGAATGGTCGCAAGCAAGCATGTGCGTCATGGCCGCGCCGCTGCTCAGACCCACGGCATACACGCGCTTCGCGTCCACTGCGGTACGCGTCTTCAGGTTGTTGACGACGGCCACGAGAAAGTCACGCTCGTTCGACTCTCCGGCAACCGGTGGACAGCCCGCTTGTTTGTATTCGCAGGTCCACCAGTCCGGCAGAAAGGGGAACGACTGCGTCGCCGGCCCGCGCCCGGTGGGCCACACGACGTAGAAGGTGGGGCGACCGTTCAGCGCCTCCGTGTCTGCAACCTGCTCCCAGCCAGACACGATCTGCGTGGCTGGCGGAGGGGCCCACCCGCCGCCGCCGTGCATCTCCAGGACCACTCCCAGGCTGCCCGTCGCGGGGGGCACGTGAACGAAATATTCGCGCTGGCGCCCTTGGAAGGTGAAGGTACATCTCCGGTCCTCCCCATGGACCGGCGGGTCCACTGCCATCCACCATGCAGGTGCGCAGCCCGACAAAGCGGCCTGCGAGACAACGCCCACGACCACATCGTCCGCGGAGTCCCTCCCCTCCGGCTCATCTGCGCCAGGTGCATAACAGGCCGGCACCAGACAGGCCGCTGAGAGAACGAGACCTCTTGCTAGATTCACGCGATCCTCCTCGCGGGCCGCCGAATGGCACGCTTGCCCGACACCCTACGCGAGCGTGGCCGTTGGAAGTGTTATTCTACGTCAGCGTTCGTCAGCTTTTTGTCAGGCGGTCGGAAACGGCGAGCCGTTCGAGCACGGCTGCTGCTATGTGGCCCCCATGGCGGCCGTGCTGGCGGTAGCCCAAGCACGGCATCCCCACCGCTTGGAGGCGAGACACACCAACATGGACGCGCTCAGGGCGCACTTGGCAACGCCACGCGAAACCCCTCGGGCGCTCCCTCCGGATTGGTTCCGTTGCCTGCGAACGTGCGGCCGTCTGCAGACATCGCGCGAACCTCCGAGAGTCTCCACCCGTCTGGAAGCTCCCCTCCAGCATCTAGCAAGAGGTCTTCGAGCCGCACGGGCAGACCGTCTGTCCATATGACCGCTTGCTGGCCGTCGTCGTCAGTGCCGAAGCCGCCGATCACACCTCCGTTGCGACTGACGGCAAAGGCGCCGCTGCTCTCTTCGCCGTCGGCGAGGTCTGGCAAATGCAGAGAACCTTGCGCCTGCGTATAGACGAAGGCGGTGTCGAACAGCGGAGGTATGCCCGATGTGCCGGTGCCCACGGCAGGCACGCACGAGGTGCCCACGATCACCGAACCGCCGTCCGAGAAGTCTCGCGCTTCGGCCTGGCAGCCCATATTTGCAGTACACGTGCGCCCGTCTGGATACGGCAACTCGGCACCGTTGTACATGGCGAACGAATGAAAGGGAGCGTGGCGTTCAGCGTTGCGCGTGCCCGCGAAATTGCCGCTCGCATCCGCCGCGAACACGTGCCCGAGCGCCATCGTCCGCACGCTGTCCGGGCCGGCGTAGCGACAGGCGAGCGGTTCACCGTAGGCGCCCACCTGGATGCACGTGCCAAACACGGTCCCATCGTCCAGCACCGCCTTGCCATCCACGACCCACATCAGTGCGGGGCCGCTGGGCGGAACCCGCGCTCCGAGCAGGATCTCGTACGGCCGCTCCCCTCGCCAGAGTGCCGCAGCGCGCCCGCCTTCATGGCTGGGCTCTGCGACCGAGCCGGCGATCAGCGTCCCGTCCGGGCTCACCGCTTGCGCGCGGCTCGCGGGTCCACCGAGACCGCGAAGGCCGCTGTCCAGCGTCCAACGCACCGCCTGTTCGCCGCTCTCTCCTTCGCTGAAGCCCACGACGACGTCTCCTGCCGCGCTGAGGTCGGTCACCTGGCTGAGCGCCTGGCCGCCCGGCAGGTCGCCAAGCCGGTCGAAGCGCGCGCGCTCGTCGTCGCGATTCACGAGCGCGAACGTTCTGAGCAGGAGCGGCTCGGCGTCTGGGCGCGACGAAGT